>Ga0209254_10001613_pt1 | contig 20331 bp, 14 predicted proteins | sample FrelakmetDIP11DI_FD_187148 | JGI IMG/M metagenome (GOLD analysis project Ga0209254, IMG submission 187148) | Freshwater lake sediment microbial communities from the University of Notre Dame, USA, for methane emissions studies - DIP11 DI (SPAdes)... | ecosystem: Environmental > Aquatic >...
GTCCTTCCTCTTCTGGTTCTACGCTGGTCTAGTTTCAGCATATCGTATGCGAGTCAGCCGTGCGGCGGTACAACAGGCGAGACCTACCGCGGTGCTTCCGGTACCTTTGTGACAAATCGAACTGTGGTTAAGCAAATGTGGGCGATAGTAAACAGCGCTGGCATTGAACTGTGCGTGCAAGTCGGCGAAAAACAAGTAACTGTGGGCCGATCGGCGTAACTGTTCAGTATGAATCTTTCGTGGACGTTTAATCGTCTCAGGCGTATGAGCATTCCTGAAATCCGGCACCGCGTGGTGGAGGCCGCTCGGGATCAATTGCTGCGTGTCGAGTTTGGTCGATCGCCACAGAAGCCGCAGTCCGATGAGTCAGGACGCCCGTGGGTTGCGCAATTGCCGACGGGGTTCGACACGAAGCGCTATTTGGATGCGGCTGAATCTGTCTTGGCGGGCCGGTTCAATTGTTTCTCGCTGGGCAATTGCTACCTGGGGCTGCCGCCCGATTGGAATCGCGATCCGAAGTCGGGAGTACGTGCGCCGCTGGGTGTTGGCCGATTGCTGGACTACCGAAATGAAGCTCTGGTAGGAAACATCAAGTACTTGTGGGAGCCCAACCGGCACCTAGAACTGGTGACGCTGGCGCAGGCGTGGCACCTGTCTGGGGATGCAAAGTACCTGCACGGAATTCGAACGCTCCTGACGTCGTGGTTTGATCAGTGCCCTTACCCGCAAGGACCGAATTGGTGCAGCAGTCTCGAGCTGGCAATCCGGCTCGTCAACTGGTCGTTCGTATGGACGCTGGTGGGTGGCGAAACGGGACTGCTGTTTGCCGGCAAGTCCGGGCAGGGACTTCGGGAGCGTTGGTTGGATTCGGTCTATCAGCACTGCGTCTTCATTTCCCGTTATCCGTCCTGCCACTCGTCAGCGAATAACCATCGGTTAGGTGAGCTCTTCGGGCTGTTCGTGGCTTCGGTCACCTGGCCTAAATGGCGTGCGGCAGGTGTTTGGCAATCATCGTCGCACGAGCAACTGCTCATTGAGGTGCTCAAGCAGAACACCAGCGATGGAGTGAATCGTGAGCAAGCAACCTGGTACCACCATGAGGTTGCAGACATGATGTTGATCGCCGGCGTCGTCGGGCGAGCGAACTCTATCGAATTTCCAATCGATTACTGGAAGCGGTTTGAGGCGATGTTGGAGTTTGTAGCGGGCATCATGCACTTCGGCGGCGTGGTGCCGGCATTTGGCGATTCGGACGATGCCGTGATGGTGCGGTTGAGCCAAGATCCGACGGAATCCGTGTTTCGCTCACTTCTGGCAACGGGCGCGGTGTTGTTTGGCCGTAGCGACTTCAAGGCAAAAGCGGGGAAGTTCGACGACAAGTCGCGTTGGCTGCTCGGCGACGATGCGGCGCGGCGGTTCGACGAATTACAGGTCAACGCGAACCGGCGTCCTCCGCGGCACTCGTTTCCGGACGGTGGGTACTTCGTTCTCGGCTCCGACATCGATACAGCCAAGGAGGTGCGAATCGTTGCCGATGCTGGACCGCTCGGATACCTGAGCATCGCCGCGCACGGCCATGCAGATGCGCTCTCATTCACGCTGAGCGCAGCGGGCAGGGAAATGCTAGTGGATCCAGGCACGTACTCCTATCACACCGACTTAAAGTGGCGCGACTATTTTCGTGGAACGGCGGCGCATAACACCATCAGAATCGACGGCGTGGACCAATCGGTATCGGGCGGACGATTCATGTGGATTCGCCACGCGCAAGTATCCTGTGAACATGTCGACCTGTCGGGCAGTCCGCAGGTGTTAGTTGCATCGCACGGCGGGTATCTTCGATTGGCCGACCCGGTGCGTCACCGTCGTAAGTTAATTTACTGGCCGGAAACGAGAATTCTGCGGGTCGAGGATGAGATCCTCAGTGAAGCAGTGCATGAGTTTGAAATTGCTTGGCATTTTGCGGAGGACTGCAAGGTTTCGCTTCTTGAGGGCGGTGCGTTAGTCCAGGCAGAAGGTGTGGAGCTGCAACTGTCATGGCCGCCCGAGACGCACGCGAGATGCGTGTGTGGAGGGACCAATCCGCCACGAGGTTGGATTTCTCGGCGCTTCGACGCGATGGTTGCTTGTCCGACGGTGGTCGTTTCCGGCAGGAACATTGGGCACTGGCGCGGTGTGACCGAACTCCGAGTGAATCTCTTGTGCGACGTTCGCAATGCAAGATAAGAAAGCCATCCGTCTCCTGTACGTCACGCGAGAGACGTTTCCAACGTATCGAGTCGATATTGACGTTCTCTTTGGCAAAGAGATGTCACGACGCGGCCACATGATCGATTTCGTCATGCAGGCGAAATCAGACAAAACGCCTGCCGGTGAGACTGCATGGTACGGCCGAAGTGTCTGGGTGGGGCGCACCGCGGCAGGTGGTGGTCGGTTGGGTCGAGCGCTGAAGGTACTGCGGGGGGTCTGGCACGATGTCGACTGCATGTTGCGGCTCACGCGAAGCGATCGCTACGCGGCCATCCAAGTGCGTGACAAGTTTGTCGTCGGCGCCCTTGGATTGATCATTGCACGTTGGCGTGGACTCAGCTTCTTCTATTGGCTTTCGTTCCCCGTGCCCGAGTCGCAGATCAGCCAAGCCAGGGCGGGCGCTGCGCGATTTCCCGTCATCAACTGGATGCGTGGTCGCATCTTTGGATGGCTGTTGTACCGCGTGATTCTCCCGGGCTGCGACCATGCGTTCGTTCAAAGTGAACGCATGAAAGAAGACGTCGTAAGTCTCGGAGCAGATCCGGCAAATCTAACACCCGTGCCTATGGGGATTGATCTCGACGAGTTTCTCCATGTACCGGTGGTCGAAAGGCATTTGGCGGATAGGGCGCTTCTCATAGGATATCTCGGAACGCTTGGTGCTCAGCGGCATCTTGAGGTGTTGTTGGAAGCACTCGTTATATTGCTTCAACAGGGCATCGACGCGCGAATCGTCTTCGTTGGTGGAAGCGACCGACCAGAGGATGTCGAGCAACTTCAGATCCGGGCCTGTGAGCTCGGAATTGCGGACCGCCTCGAGATAAGTGGTCAGCTTCCGCGACACGAGGCTCTCGCCCGGATTAGAGACGTTGATATTGCAGTGTCGCCTTTCTATCCGATCGACGTATTGCTATCTGCATCTCCGACGAAGTTGGTTGAGTACATGGCACTCGGACTGCCGGTTGTCGCGAACACGCATCCGGAACAGAGGCTCGTGTTGCGCGAAAGTGGCGCCGGTGTGTGTGTGCCTTGGGGGGCGCGTCACTTTGCGAGGGGAATAGCATGGCTCTCACGCCGGTCTCCGAAAGAGCGCTCGGAGATCGGAATGCGAGGGCGTGACTGGGTGACGAAGCATCGTGGATATGGGGCCATTGCGTCGTCCCTGGAGGCGCGATACCTGAAGGAAATTTCGAGAAAAGAACGTGGGAATTGACCATCAATCGCTGGTGATCACGCACAGCGAGTATCGGTGTCGTCCGGAAGTAGGCGAATGGTAGATATACCAACGCGGCTGAAATCGACTCGACTGGGCGATAACTTAATTCGTCGTAGCCCGCTATTTTATTGGCGAGCGAAGGGCCAGCTCGAAAGGCTTCAAATCGCCACTCTGCACGAACGGAAGCGCTGGGTGTCGCAGCGGTTGCAATGGACTCTCGCACGAGCGCAAAAGACGTCGTATGGGCGACGGGTAGGGGGTTCTTCGGACATCAGTAGTTGGCCGCTATTGTCCAAGGCCGAAGTTCTTGCGGTGCCGAAGGAGTTTTTATTGTGCACGCCTTGGCCAGTCAGTCGTGCGGTGACCGGCGGCACGACAGGTTCACCATTGCCGGTGATTCGAACCTTGGCTTCGGTCGCAACTGAACAGTCGGCCATTGACTTGGCCATGCAAAGACTGGGACTCGATGCGTCACGAGTACGGGTCGCGGTCTTGCGCGCAGACCATGTCAAGGATCCGTCGGATAGGCGGCCGCCATTCTGGAAAATTGTGGCAGGCGGGACGAGGCTGGTTCTGTCGACTCCACACTTGGCGGCAGACACGCTGGCAAATTATGTTGATGCTATAGCGTCATTTGCTCCTGATGTCTTGTGGGTGTATCCGTCAGCGTTGGAGTCCTTCTGCCTCCTATTGCAGCGCGCAGGAAGACAGATTTCGGTACCGAGTGTGCTTTCATCCTCGGAGATGCTGAGCGAAACGGCTTGGCGACTGGCTCAGCATGTCCTGGGGTGCCGCGTCGTTGACTATTACGGCCAAGCCGAGCGCGTTGCCTTTTCGGTTGCCGACCAGTTTGCGCGACACAGATTCTTAGCTGGCTATGGGTTTGTGGAATTGATTCCTCTGCGGGCCGAGGATGAGTATCGCGAATTCGAGATCGTTGGCACTTCCCTCTGGAATTCCACGATGCCGCTCGTCCGGTATCGGACCGGGGATTGCATCAGGTTGCCTATCACATATGGTGACAGTGAACTGCTAGAGGTCGCGCTCGGATTACGCGAATTTCCAGGTGTGCTGGGGCGAAATGCAGAATTCCTGGTGTCGCCAGAAGGAGCCCGGATCGTCGGTCTGAATCATTTCCCCAAGGGGACTCGACATGTGATCAGGCTGCAGTTGATTCAGGAGTCCGGGGATCATGTACGGGTATTGGTCCTGGCCGAGGACGGGTATGGTGAGGCTGATCAGGAGGTACTGCATCGAAACATTCGAGCGAAAGTGCCTTTGTCTATAAAAGTCGCGATCGAACGTGTGGATATGCTCGAAAAAACTTCGTCGGAGAAGACGCCGTATGTTATCCGCCGGATGACAGCAGAAACCTCGTCACGCTGCTATGAATAAGCGAAGTAACCGGGCACGCGTACTGTGAACCGCGGGCCGTAAATGGGAACACTAGATTGATCTTAAGCACGGCGGACATGATGTTAAACGTTGGGTCGCCGAGTTGAATTCTCTTAAGGCATTTTGTTGTGCCACACCGGAAAAGGCGCTGAAGATGATAAGAAAGGTGATATTCGTCGGCGGAACATCGTTCAGTGGATCAACCATGATGGATATGACGTTGGCGAACGATCCAAAGGGATTCTCCTGCGGCGAAGTGGTCAACCTTTTCTATCCGGTCAAATCTCATCATCTAAACCCGTGGTGCGGATGCGGTGAGCCTGATTGTAAGGTGTGGGAGCGCGTGCGAAGTGGCGGTCGCAGGAATTTGTATGGCACGCTGTCTGAGTTGTTTCCGAACGTTTCCTTTGTGGTTGATTCGAGCAAACATCCGTGTTGGATCGATCAACAAGAAAAGATCGCGCGGGCTATGGGACTGGAAATCGAGCATGTTCTTATATGGAAATCGCCCGCTGGATTGGCAAAGTCCTTTGCGAAAAGAGGCAACTTGGCAGAGTTTGAATCTGCTTACGTGGAATATCACCGTAGATTCAATGTTCGTGGCCGTCGTTGGACGGGTGTGCAGTATGAAAGCATTACTGGAAATCCGGCCGTGCTAGAGGCGCTTTGTGCTCGACTCGGAATCCCAATGTTTGAAGGCAAACAGGAGTTCTGGGCAAAGCGTCATCACACGCTTTTTGGGAATAACTCAGCAAAAATCAGTCTATTTTCCGATGAGCATCCGCGCTTTCAGTATATTCGAGAGCAGAGGGTCGAGTTTGAAGGCGATAATCCAGCGTCAGTGATCCATCATCGGAAAATTTTTCAGGAGGGACGTCAGGATGTCCCTGAGTTAGCGAGAACGAACGACATCCATTGGGAGCGCGTCGAGCAGATAGCGGCAGCGCTTCGCGAGCGAAGCATCGGTGGCGCTGACATAGGCGCCGCAACGCGAACTTTAACTGAGCTGGTGACCGCGGGTTTCTTCGATCAGCACATTCGATGCGCACTGTTCTCGACGCGTCGGCGACTTGCCAGGCGGCGTCTCCGGCATGCGCGATAGCGATCGCTCTTGCGCCTAGCTAAATTGCGCGCGTCGCGCGAAAGTAGCGCCAGTAGAAGAGGGTCGCGCCAACGAATCCCCACTCTTTCCTTGCAGATAGAACCAGGTTGCAGCCGTCTCGCAATTGAGCGGACAGCAGTTCTATGTTGCTCAATCGTCTGCGAGGACGCAGTGGATACGATAAAGGATACCCGCAGGCCAGCAAGGCCTCACCAGTGACGGCTTCAATGTTGGATAGCATGTCTGGTGACATGCGTTCTACGTATTTCCGGACGTTACTCGAGAGGATGCCAACCACTCCTTTCGCGTCTCCGATGTTTTCCGATGGTCGCTCGAGCGATAGCATTGCGGTATCGAATTCGACTTCTACGAACTGACAAGCTCGGCGAAGCTGCATTTCTGCATCCAGCAGTAGGTCTTCGTAGCGAATCTCCATGTAGGCGGAACTCAATGAGCGCCCCGCCTCTTGAGTCGCCTCGATGCTGTCGATCCAGCGCTGGGCTGCCCGAAGCATGTCTTTGTGCCAGGCCTGATGGATTGACAGGCAATAGTCGCGGACGTCGCGAATAATATGTATGAAGCGGGCGGCGGGATAGAGTGACGCAATGAGAGGGATGTGCGCGACGTAGGAAGGTGACTTGTCTCCCCAGACGACATGATCAATCGAGGAGTGTTCAAGATCTAGACGCACCAATGCTTCAAAGAGCCCAGCTGCGTCATATCGTTGGCATGCCGAGTACCAACGATTGACCGAGGGTACTCTGCCTTCGGCGGCTTTGTATGTGAAGTACGGAAAACGAACAATCTGAGAGTAGAAGCGCTGGAAGTTGGGGAAATAGGACAGGTCTGCCGCTGGGCCAATCTGTCGAGCCATCCAGGGCAGAAACTCCGTTTCAACACTCGGAATGCGAATGTGCGGGTGTCGATTGAGCATGTCGCGCAGCAACTTGGTGCCCGATCTCGGCAACCCCACGACGAAAAGCGGGCCTCGGAAAGTCATATGGCTGACCTCTGAAGCGGCATGCGCGGTATGGAGCCGAGATGGAGTTGCCACATAAGCGAAATGGACGCGCGTAAGCTGCAGGAAATTCTGGCCAATTCCATCTATGCTTGGTCTCGATTGCCGATCGCTGGCGTTATACCAAGCCTGGCGTAGACGGCGTCGAACCTCGGTACGATACACTCGACTGCGAATGCGTCCTTGGCCTTGCTCCGGGCACGGTCACCCATTTGCTTCCGTAGTTCGGGATTGCTGAGCAATTGCGCTAACCGAGTCGCGAGCATGTCGACTGAGCCTGGCTCAACCAGAAAGCCTTCGACCCCCTCGGATACGGCCTCCGGGATGCCGCCAACCGCTGTTGAAACGACAGGCAATCCGAAAGCTAGAGCCTCAATTACGCTCATAGGTAAGCCCTCTGCGTATGAAGGCAACACATAGATTGTTGCCTGCCTGAGTAACTGCAGCTTTGCTTCGCCCCGAACCCATCCCAGAAACTCTATATTGCCGGAAATACCCAGAGTGGCGGCATGCCGCGCAGCACCGCAGATATCGCCATCGCCGGCGACCCGCAGTCTGATCTCTGGGAATTGCGCCGCCAGTTTGGCCACAGCCTCAATCAGGTCGATGACGCCCTTTCGACTACCAACCCGTCCAAGGAAGAGCAGCGCGAATCGTTCACGTGTGTCAAACGGCGTACATTCGGGCAGCTGTACGGGATTGTAGATCACTCTTGAGTGCACTTCGGGGCATATGGAGATCAACCAGTCCTGCCAGCCATGTGACAAGACAATCACGTCACTGGCTCTGTTGAAAATTTTGCGTATGAGACGGCGAGTCAGAGTTGAACTCTCATTAGTGTAGAACTCTCGAAACTCTGCGCCGTGAAGGTGCACGATGACTGGTGTGCGAGCAATAAATGCTGGAGCAATAAACATCGATTTGCGCCAGAAACTGGCGCGCGAAGCCATGTGAACGTGCAGTGCCGCGACGCGGTCAACGACGAGCATCGACATGAACTGAAGCCAGCCAACGATTGCGGTACCTATCTTGGTAGGCGCGCCGCCGTCACGATGTGTCGCGATGTACAGGATATTGAAACGCGACAAAAGACCCCCGGCTTTTAGGACGTTGACAACAGCGGAGACTCCGCCTTGAGTACTCGGATGGGTGCCAACCATTACGATTCGACGCATGCTCAAGCGAGGCTCGGCGTTGGATAATGGCCCGTGTCGGGATGTCATCGGATAGGGGTCTAGTGATCGAAAGTTGATTGGGGTGTGGTAGCGAGTTTGTCAGGAAAGAATATCTTCGTAGTGAGCAAGCCAATGCTGGGGATACCGACCAAATCGGTCCGCCAGTGTACGAACGCTGTCCAGATACTGTAGGGCAAGTAGTCGTTCGAGATGCGTTGGGATCTTCACCTGTAAACCGACGTTGACCTTTTTCCGGACATGCGCGTCGAAATGCTGCTCAGGGGGGTTAACACCAAGAAAGTCACATACTGCCGCCAGCAAGTGCTTCGGGTTCTCGTGAATCTCATCGAAAAAGCCGATGAATAGTTGAGGCGCTGGAAAGTACGATAGCCACCTGTTGATGCACCCAAGGTAATCGCCGCGCATCGTCGAGACTGCACTATTGAAGTGCTCAACATATCTTGAGTCATCGACACGAGTGCGGGAGTCGCGTGTGACTCTCGAAATGTCCATCTTCGCGTGGGACCACGCGCGCTGTACCGGATCCCTCAGCAGGAGGATCAGTCGTGCTTCTGGCATCAGCTGATGTATGTGTGCGATTGTCGTTGCAGATAGGCATGAGTAAGCGGGGGTGATCTCGCCTACAATCCGACCGGCGCCCGCTTCAAACAGTTCCGAGTACCATCTATCATCACGACGACCGAGCATGTACTGCATTTCCCAAGCCCAGTCTTGGCGTCCCAACGATACGACGCGCTCGCGGAGCTTGGTCAAAGATACCCGCCGAAACCGTCTCTGAACATGGGAAAGCCACGTGCGGTGTGACGATATTCCAGATGTTATGTCGCCACTCATTGGACTCTCATACTTTCGATCAAAGTAGTGCAATTCCTTGACGTGCGGTAACCAGATTTCATTATGTGCGGACAACATTGAATGCAGCCAGGTGGTGCCAGCCTTTTGTACGCCAATACCCAGAAAGTCAGGAAGCATGGGTCGATAGGTTCCTAGAGCAATCTTATCGAAGTTGCCAGAGTGGAGCGGTCATTGACTTGGACGCCGGGTACGACGCTGGTACAAGACCCGTGGTTATCAGGAAGTAATGCTAAATCACAGGCCTCGATCATGTAGTACCAGCGCCGATGTTACGGAACGACAGTAGGGCAGCCGATCCTGGATAGTCGAGATCAGGCAACACTAGTCATTCCGATATCGTCGGGAGTTGAACTACATCACGTTGTGCGGTAGTGCACAATTCAGGTAAACGTAGTGGGGTCAGAGGATGACTTCTCGCGCGTCTGCTGGATAATGCACATGGGACATGAGAGCCGCTGCCCTGACTTGGCGCGTCGGTTGCCGTAAGTCTGACTAGGAGCCGTGATAATGGGGCCGAAAACGCAACTCGTTGCACTACTTATCACCACAGTGGTGACCGCAATTGTTCGCCCAGCGGACGCCAGGCAAATCTACGTCAGTCCAGCTGGCAATGATGCGAACTCGGGACTGGCTTCGACGTCGCCGCTGAAGACGATAGCAGCGGGATCAGCCAAGGCAGAGCCTGGTGACGTGGTCAATTTGGCCGCAGGCGTCTACAACGAGGCCATTGTTCCAGTGCGTTCGGGGACCAGTGGGTCCCCAATCACGTATCGTGCGATGGTAGACGGAAAGGCGGTTCTTTCACACAATTCCGTCGGCGGTCTCGATGCTGCGATTCGATTGGTGTCGGTGTCGCACATTGTTGTCGAGGGTGTTCTTGTCGACGGGCGAAGGATGGCACCCGAGGCGGTGGTCAATAAATTTGCCGAAATGGACGACTCTGTTGACATTACTATCCGCGGGAGCAAATTCCAGTTCGCGAACGGTTGGGCGGGATTCGATATCAAGCGGTCATCGCGTATCGTAATCGAGGACAATGAAATAGATTGGGTTGGTCAATATCAAGGAGCCGATGGCAGTGCAAAGGGGGATTCGATATCGGTAACGGAGTCTGCGTCTAGGATTCTAATCCGGAGGAACAGACTGCGGCACGGTGGCCACAATCTGCTTCGGCTGGATGGCAGTTTGTGCATTGTGGAAGACAATTTCTTCGACAATAGCTTCCGCGACGTTCTATTAGGCGACGCGGGCTACCGGAGTGCGTCAATAATGGGCGCTTCTAATGTATTCCAGCGAAACTTCGTGACCGGTTCCGGAATTGGGTCCCTGGTTCCGGATCCGCCGCTGATCAAGGTTGAAGGCAGGCAGAATATCGCTCGTTTTAATGTGCTTGCTCGCGGAAAGGCCGGTGGGCTGTCTAGTTCAGCGCGAACCGGCCAACCATTGGCAACTAAGCTGCGGTTGTACAACAATACTTTCTATCGTTTAGGCGAGCACGCTTGGCGGTTGGAGATCTTTGACGGCGGAGAGGACGTAAGCTCGAACGTATTCGTGAATAATCTCATCGTCGATACCAGGCTCACATCGCCCGATTCCGGTTCGAGTACCGACGTGCTGATCAAACTGAAGGACGCAGGCAGCCTGCCGCTTGCGGGGGGGGGCGTGCGTAATAACATGTTCAGCCCATACGGGCTTCGTAAGCCTCGGACTACGCTCGCGGGCTTCGACGGCACGATGGAGATTGAGGTTGCGCAGGCACGTTTCCCAGAATCCTTTCAAGGAAATTTGCATGAAGTGCCTAAGTTTGTGTCTTTAGACCCTCGAAGCATCGAAAGCTTTGATCTTGAGGCCGGTAGCGCAGGAATCGACGAAGGCGCCTTCCTAACAACTGTGATTGGCACTGGAATGTCTAGTAAAGTTCGGTTGGCTGACAGCCTCTACTTCACGGACGGCTTTGGCATTGCCGCAGGCGATGTTCTCCAGTTTCAAGGTACCGGAGAACGCGCACAGATTGTGGCCATTGACCACGCGACTGGTGTCATAACTTTATCGCGCAGCGTCTCTTACCGCGATCAACAGGGTGTTGCCTTGGTGTTTGAAGGCGCAGCACCGGACATCGGTGCCCGAGAGTGGATTGCCGGAACCAAAGTTGCCCCGAATCCACCAACATTGCAGGTGCGGTAGCCGGAATACTCTTGAGCCCTGCTCTACTGAAAGCGGGGGGGCGTCGCTCCAATCGAGTATCACGGAGAGTTTCTCTGGGAGCCCCTAGAAATGGTTAGCCGCTATGCGAGGTTCTTGGAGGCAGAGGTCGCACCCTACCTGCGCTCTCCGTCCAAGAAGCCAGTTTGGGTTCAAGTCCGAGAACTCCGGGCGCTGTGGGGTCGCTATAACTTTCCGCCCTACCACTATTTCAAACATCGATTGTACGAGCGTGGGTCCCACACCGATGTACTGGATTACGTTCCGCCGGAGGTGATCGGTCGCTTCCAACGGCACTCAAACCCACACGAGCACCTTCAAATCGTCTCGGACAAGCTCGAGACGAACCGTATACTGGCGACACACGGTCTCCCATGCGTTGCCACGCTCTTTTTTGTTACCAGGAGCGGGACGGTAAAGGACGCTATTGGGCGGGAAGTTTCAGTTGAAGCTGCCGTCGAATCCCTGCATCTACGCGGTGGAGAAATCTTCATAAAGCCGGTCGATTCAGGGGCGGGAAAAGGTGCTTTTGCAAGTGCCGCTGCGAAAGTAGATTGCGAATTGCTCGGGGCGGCGCGAAATGCGGTTGTCCAGCCACTGTTGCGGAACCACCCGATCTTGGACCGTCTTTTCGCCGGTTCCCTCAACACGGTTCGTATCGATACCCTGATTGATGGCGACGTCTGCATAATCAACGCGGCGTGCCTGAAGGTCGGGAATGGCGATGCACAGGTAGATAATTGGGCCAGGGGCGCAATCGCGATTGGGGTCAATCTGCGTAACGGCGCCCTTGCCCCGATAGGCATAAGAAAGGCGGCATATGGCCGAACCGTCCACGAGACACACCCGGACACTGGTGTTTGCTTCCAGGGGGTGGAATTGCCATGGTGGCCGGAAGTGTGCGATCTCGCCTGCCGCGCCGCTTTGGCCTTGCGCCCGCACGTCACTCTTGGTTGGGACATCGCGATTACGCCAGAAGGCCCGGTTGTCATCGAAGCCAACGAGACTGGCGACGTGTTCCTTCTCCAGGAGGCTTGCGGTCCTCTCGGCAAGACGCGCTTGGCTCAAAAGGCCATTGAACACTGGAATTGCAGAAAAGGCTGACTGCAAGAAGTCTGATTGAACGCGCCTAACCGTTCTGTTGGTCTTAAAAATCGAGGGGCTATGGGAGCCATCCAGAAAGGTCACGGCCGATCAGCTTCTGTGTCTCGAGGATATCTTCACGACAAATCTCAAGGATTTTCAGCCGTGTGCCAGGATTTATCGAGACCTTCTTCAGCGATCGTCTCTTGACCGTCATCCAAGGTCGGCGCAAAAACGCAGGCTTATGGGGGATCAGTTTTACGCTGGCACGAGCACGTCGCAATAGAAACGTCAGGGCAGTGTTCTTCGGCATGCCGCCCTCGTTTTGTAGTGCAACGTCCGGACGAAAGTCGTCAGCGACATTGAGAAAGCGGTAAAGGTCGCGCGTGATCGCCAATGGATTCGCCGCCAATTCGTCAAACAGAACAACCTTAATACTGGCTGCATCGAAGCGATCGAAGTACCGTCGCAGGTCAGGATAATAGAATCCAGCCTTGATTGCCGCTGCGTCGCGGCCGAAAACTTCCTCATCAAAATCCTTCTGAGTTCGACCAGATCGTAAATCCATCTGATAAAGCGAAAACAGTCGATCAGCTGGATTCCTAAGACTCACGATTAGTCTTACGTGAGGTAACGCGCAACTTATCTGTGAAGCGGCGATTGGGCTTCGAAGATAGTTGGGGGAAGCTTCGCCTATGGCCGTCTTTCCTGCGGCGCCGCTAAAGTATTTTAGGTAGGCCTCCATCGAATGTACGCGGTAAGCATTCGCTTTCTGGTGATACGAATTGCCGGCGTCGAACGAGAAGTACCGGAGTTCTTTGATATCGCTGGGCATGAAGACATCGGGGTGTTGCCGGAGATAATGATAAATGGAACTTGACCCAGCCTTTATGTCACCGATTACAAGGAAGTTTGGAACTGTCAAATGTAACCCTCCCACTGTCGGATTCGCGCGGATAGGTCGCCACGCGGAAGCGTAGGACAATTCATTCAAGAAGTCCGCTGCGTTAGATTCGCTTTCTTGGTGCGGCGATTGCGTTTCGTTCGAGGGTCGATTGAATTCGACTGAGATTGATCGCACCGTAGTTATTGACGGCGTGTTCGTATGCGGTTGCAGTCATGAGCTGCAGACGATCGGGCCCGAGCAGCAATGTCCGAACGTCCAAAACTAGTTGTTCTATCGAGCTGGCGCTGCAGATCCCAATCTGCCGGTCATCCATTATGTGGTCTGGATTGACCTCAAGGCTGACGACCGCCACGCGGCGCAACCAAGCTTGAATAAATGTATTCGGAAAGCCCTCGCCGAATGAGGTGCTCGTGTTAACGAAGATATCAGCTGAGTCCATCAGCTGATTAACCTCCTCCAGTGGCAGTGGTCCCATGTATCGGAAGTTTCGAAGCGACGCAGATTGCTCAAGCATAGATTCATATCGACGGTCTTGAACTGCACCGACCATAATGAATTGCGCGTTTGCCAGATCGGCACACGTTTCGGCAAGAAGAACAAATATCTCCGGCCGCTTGGCAGCCTTCAGGTTTGCCACCCAGAGTACCGTTTGGCCCTGCGCGTCCGTTTTGTCTTTTTTTGGTGGGGCAGGATGGTAGTTAGGAATGACTTCTGCATCGGTGCGTCCGAAGTGTTCCCGCAGCAGGTCTGCTTGGTAGCTGGCCTGCGTTATGACGGCATCAGCTTGTCTAAGACCATATTCATAAATCGGCCTTTCGAAAGATTGGATCCGGTTTCGTATTGGAACGAGCTCGCGCGGCATTACATCGTCCATCCGTGCGATGTGATGCACGAGTCGCTTGCCATGCGTGTTGCAGTACCGCGCCGCGTAACCGACTAGGGGTGACGCGACGCGTGTATAGACCACGTCTGGATCTATCTTTCGCAGGAGTCGATGCACCATGGGATAGTCCAGAAGATAGGTGTACCGGGCAATTAGTGCTGGTGTGCCGGTGCAATAGATTGGTATGCCATTGTCGACCGACAGGGTCGCGCGACGGCAGACAAGTGAGATCTCGTGGTGGGAGGACTGCCTCAAATGGTGCATGAGGTAGCGCATTTGAATTTCGGCACCGCCCAAGGTGGCACTCCAGTGGGCGGGCATGAGAACACAAATTTTCATAGCAACAGGACTTGAAAAAGACAGTGTGAAGCGTACCCGATCTCGCGGTATCCAGTGCTAGGTAGTCTTAATCCCAGGTTCGGGCGGAGGGGAATTGCGCCAGGGTGCCTCGTGCGACGACGCAGCATCCTCATGGCTTCTTACGGAAAGACGCTTGTTTCGAACCTTCCGTTGTAGTTTCCTGATATTCGGGGACTGGATCAATTGTGCCTCGGTACTCAGAGGCTTATGTAACGTCTGATAGACCGGTGTTTGACATGACAATGTCGCCGCTTGCAGCAAACCGCGGACCAATGAACGTCATTGGCTGCGTTTCTGCGGCGCCGTTCATTCGGATCGACATCATTCCCGTTCTCGACCGGCAGTGCTCCAGTAGGCACCCTTGTACCGGACCCGCTATCCGTTTCACAGATGTGACAGGTCACCGCCCCGGTAGGGCGTGTGGTTAGTCATGAAACCATGGCAGGATGTCGGCCGGCAGCAGGCAGTGACGGTGGTTGGTTCAATGGCGCTCAGTGTTTCGGGTATTCATCGCTGGTCAGCGGCCTTATGTGGCGTGCTGGCGGTTGCCTTGTGGGTTGGTCCGTATCTGGCCCGTCCCGACACCTTCTACGACGACGTCGCGCATCACGTCTTCTGGCTCTATCAGCTGGCCGAGCCGTCGCTCTTTCCAAATGACCTGACAATCGCATACTTCCACACCAGTGCGCCCTGGGGATATCGCGCGGTCTACTGTGCTGTCGTCCCATTCATCGATGCCCTAACGGCGACCAAGATAGTTGCGGCGCTGCTTCTCGCCGCCGCGGTGTTCTTGGCCTGGAAGATCGGCCGTATTTCCCTGCGAGATCGCCCAGACGAGGGTGGCTTGCTAGCGGCGGTAGCGTTCATTGCGTTACTGGCATGGTCGCAGCAGAAAGACTTGATGCCGCCGATTGGGTTCCAGAGAACCTTTGCGCTGCCGCTGCTCCTGCTCACGCTGTGGGCGCTGTTGGCGGGCAAATACCGTTGGGTCGGCATTTCTTGGGTGGGAGCGGCGCTCTTTTATCCGGTGACCCTTCCTGTACAAGGTCTGACTGTCGCCGTCGTCTTCTTGCGTGACTTGGCGGTTAACCGGACCATGCCCAGTCATTGGCTGTTCAACGCAGTGGCCGGGTCTGCCGCGCTCGCGCTTGCTGCGTACGGCACCCCAATTCCCCTGAATGTCGGGCCGGCATTTACCTTTGAGCAGGCCATCCAAATGATCGAGTTCGGACAAGAGGGGCGGCTGAGCCTGTTTCCGCCGGGCCTTGTGACCAATTGGTTCACCGGGCATCGCACGGGCCTTGGATGGTCGCCCGGCGTTCTGGCCCTGATCGGCGCTTCCGCTGCATTCGTGTCGATTCGGGGCAGTGGGCGCAGTATCCCCTTTCCCGCATGGGCGATGGCGCTGATCGGCCTAGGTCTGTGGTTGGGCATGAGGCTTTTCCCGTCGGCATTGATGTTTGGTCTATACCTGCCAAACCGTCACTCTCGATGGGCCATAGGGGCTTTTGGAATCCTCGCAATTGCGGCCGCATTGTCGTGCCTGCTGAGTAGCAGTCTCCCATCGGATAGGTCTGGTGAATGCTACGACGGGCCAGGTAGCGGATCGGCCAGCGTATTGCGACGACGGTGGATCGCTGTCCTAGCGCCTGTCCTGGTGGCGGTACTGCTACTGCCTAATGCGCTGGCTGTGTCACGTCGCCCGGTCGACAGAGATCTGGAACGAGTGTACGAATTTCTGACAACTTTACCGAAGGATACGCTGGTCGCTGCACACCCCGATCTCGCTAACTTCGTTCCAGTCCGCGCGAGACGCAGCGTCCTCGCATCCACTGAGGTCTCCATGGCGTGGATGGAAAGCTACTATGCGCAGATGAAGCCCCGGATGGTGGCCTCGTTGCGAGCGGCATATGCGACGCGGATCGAGGAGGTGGATGCGGAACTCAGTCCATACGGCGTGGACGTCATGTTGACCGGCCCCCGCGTATGGGAGGACCACCGTACTTTTTCCCCGTTTCGAGAATTGGAGTCCGAACTCATGGCAAGGGGGGCTGGTGTGGGATTCGTCCTGCGCGTGCCGCCGCCCGACCGGGTCATCTTCCGGAGCGGTGACTACTACGTGATCAGGGTCGGAGCATGCGAGGAAGCCAGGTGTCCGTAGGGAATCGAGCGACTCACTTCGGGTGGATTTTCCTTGCAAGCGCTGCGGTGGCTGCGCTGTTGCTTGTGCTTGCTCGCGGAGTCATCGATCACGTCGTGATCTACGACGAATTGCTGCACATTCTAGCTGCCCGCGGAATAGTCGAGACGGGACTGCCGGCGATTGCGGGTGGCATGTATGAGCGTGGCGAACTGTATACGCGCCTGGTTGCTTTTGCGCTGGTTCAGTTCGGCGACACACCGATTACAGCCAGGCTGCCCTCGCTTGCTGGTGGGGTATTGCTGGTGCTTCTGCTTTCCTTTTGGGTTGGCCGGAAGGCGGGACTGTTGGCGGGAGTAAGTGCCGGTCTCTTCCTTTGCGTGGTTCCAGCTACGCTCGATGTAGCCGTTTTCGCACGCTTCTACACGCTGCATGCACTGGTCATGTTCATGATGTTCGCTGCGGCGTTTGAGGCTTCGCTCCCCTACAAACACCTCTCGGCAAGGTTCGGATGGTCCATTCTTGCAATGACTCTGCTTCCCCTTGGGTGGCACCTGCAGGAAACGACACTGATTGCGGCCGTGGCCGTCGTTGCTGGCATGCTCGTTGTTCTGGCCATGGCTCACTGGGCGGTCGTGAGGGAGTTTGTCCGCTCATACCCGATTGCGGTCTTTGGATCGTGTTTCAGCCTCTTATTTGTTGGGCTTGTGGTTCTCGCAGAGTTGGGACTCTGGGACAGGTTCTCAGCAGCACCGCTCTGGGCATCTGGACGCGCTGACCGGTATCACTACTATCTCGTTGCATTTTCCAAGGATATGCCGCTTCTTTGGCCCCTGCTTCCCGCAGCAGTGGTAATCGGCATCAGTGACCCTCGCACTAGGAGGATAGCGAGCTTCTGCGCCACCGTCCTGGTGGTGTCATTGGTATTTCACTCTTTCGCGGGTGCCAAGGCGGTGCGTTACGTGTATTACGTCGTGCCGATGGCCTGCGCTATATGGGGAGTTGCAGTAGCCAATATTGTTGCTCGAGCGCTTGAGCGGGGTGATTGGGTCGCCCCCAAGGGTTCCGGGCCACTGCGCTGGACATTGCCCGGGATGATGTTGCTCGGGCTGATCATGTCGCAGGAGGGAATCCGGTCAATGAGACTGGTCGCGGGGCGATTGCAGCCAACGGTTGCTTTGAGCTATGGGGCTGAAGCCGACTGGGGACCCGCAATGGCCCCCTTGGACCCAGCGCTGCGCTCGGCGGACATGGTGATCACGTCAAATGCGATGAAGGCGCTGTTCTTCCTCGGTCGTTACGACTACGAACTCAACGCCAGCATCGTCCCGGAAACTGACACCGGCCTGGAGTTCGGGGTCGACGCGAGGACGGGCGAACGCGCTATCGCCACCGCCAAATCAATGGAGCGCGTCCTGGATTTGCCGGGCTCGGCACTGGTCGTTCTCGAAGAGGAGAAAATCGGCAAGGCTAACGGCGTCCCCGCGGATGCTGTCGTGGTCATTCAATCCCGATGCCGCTCGGTGGATCTTTCTGGAACAACTGGGATTCGGGCCTGGCTCTGCCCCCGACGGGATGCCGAGCCATAAGCGTCTGAGGGGACACTCGTCGCGTCGCCCGTGCTACGTGAAAGAGTCGCAGGCATTTGAGCGCGCCTCAATCGGCGGAGATCACGAGCCTGCGGAACCGACTGGAGCTGCCATGAATGTGTATAGTGAGTCGACCATCACATTTTTCGTGACAACGATACGGTACCGTCAATTCTTGCATTGATGCAGAACGGCGTTGGTCCGTGTCGAAATGCTGTCGTAAGCAATGACATCTTCCTATGCTCGGTAATCGAGCACTGGAGAACGGAAAGATTTAGCGGAGGTAAATCATGCGCAGGGCTACTGGTCTCCTGATTCCCACGGCCACTCTGGCCCTTCTCTGTTGCTACCCGGCCATGGCTTATGTTGGACCTGGCGCCGGCATCACGATTCTGGGCGCGCTCTGGAGCGTAATCCTCGCCATCGCGCTTGCTATCGGCGCCGTACTCTTCTGGCCGATTCGTGTCCTCATTCGTCGTCGTCGTAATCGTGCTTCCAAGGCTGCGAATGAGAGAGCAGGCGCCTCCGAACCCGGACGCGACAACTGATTCAACGGCCGGCCCCAATTGTGGCCGGCGAAAGATAACAAGGGCTTGAACGCGGGCAGGGTGTGCATGAGGAAATTTGCGGTTCCGCTGGCTCTTGTCCTGGTCTTGCTCGGACTGATAGTTGCTTCTGGAGCATTCTCTCCGAAGGGGCTGCGCCCAGCCCACGTGACCGGGATCGACGGCCGCACGATCGTTCTAGGTTTCGACGGTCTGGATCCGGAGCTCACGGAGCGCTGGATGGCGGAGGGTCTGCTGCCGCATTTCGCGAAACTGCGGGACCAGGGGCACTATCAGCGTCTGGCTACGACTAATCCAGCACAGTCGCCAGTCTCGTGGGCAACATTTGCAACGGGTCTCAACCCAGGCGATCACGGAATATTCGACTTTCTCCACCGCAACGCCGATACGTACGGACCCGAGTATTCGATTACCGCGGTTGAGCCTCCGAAGAGATTTATCGGCGCATTCGGCTGGCAAGTGCCGCTTGACGCCGGTTCGACGCGCACGCAGCGCTCCGGTACGGCCTTCTGGACGACTGCAGAGCGTGAGGGGCGTCATGCCAGTGTCCTGCGGGTGCCAGCGACTTATCCGGCAGATCCGATTACCCGCTTGCTTTCGGGAATGGGAGTGCCCGACCTGCTCGGCACGCAGGGTACCTTTACCATCTACACGACATCCGGTGGCACAGAAGCGTCTGGCGTGGACGTGACCAGCGCACGAATTATTCGCCTCGAGGCACAGGGGGGGCGCATTGAAACCCATCTGGACGGGCCTCAACACCCACTTCGCAAGCAGCCGGAGGCACTCCAGCTTCCGTTGACCATAGAGAATCTGGGTTCGGATCGAGTCCGTGTCGATCTCGACGGCAGTGTGATGGAACTCTCCAGGGGCGAATGGAGCGATTGGGTGACGCTTCGCTTCTCGTTCGCCGGGGTTATGAGCATCTCTGGAACGGTCCGGCTGCTCCTAGTGGACGCTTTCCCGGACCTGCGTCTGTATGTCTCGCCGATTCAGATCGACCCACGCGACCCGGTGGTCCCGATTTCGAGCCCGAATGGCTATGCGAAAGAACTGTCCGACCGCATCGGCCTTTTCCATACGATCGGCATGCCCGAGGAAACGTGGTCCCTGAACGAAGAGCAGATCTCCGACTCTTCGTATCTTGAAATGGTCCGAACGATCCTCGCTGAGCGCGAGGCAATGTTTTTCGACACGCTTGAACGTAAAGACAGCGACCTTGTCGTTCAGGTTTTCGTGCAGACAGATCGCGTCAGCCACATGTTCTGGCGCGGCATCGACCCCGAGCATCCACTTCACGATACGGTCGACGAGCAGGGGCGAAATGCAATCCGCTGGATCTACGGCGAGGCCGATCGCATTCTTGGGCGAACACTTGACATGCTTGGTCCCGATGACCGCCTCATCGTTCTGAGCGATCACGGGTTCAGTGGCTTTCGCCGGGGTGTCAACCTGAACCGCTGGCTGGTACAGGAAGGCTACATGACGTTGAAGCCCGGCCAGCCGACGGCCGAGTCGCTGCTTTCCAACGTGGACTGGACGAGGACCAGGGCCTATGCCTTGGGGCTC
>Ga0209254_10001614_pt1 | contig 20326 bp, 17 predicted proteins | sample FrelakmetDIP11DI_FD_187148 | JGI IMG/M metagenome (GOLD analysis project Ga0209254, IMG submission 187148) | Freshwater lake sediment microbial communities from the University of Notre Dame, USA, for methane emissions studies - DIP11 DI (SPAdes)... | ecosystem: Environmental > Aquatic >...
AATGGAATCCCATCTTTTCCGCACAGCGCTGTGCTTCTTCAATGGCTTTTGTTGGTCGGGCGCCCCGCATGGTTGGTCTTCCTCTCTGTATTTTGGGTTTTTGGCTGGAACGTTTGTGTAAGGCTTACAGGTTGGCGGGGGGAAAGGCTTTGTTGTTGACAGCTGTCTGCTTCTTTTTAAAAAAGATGTGGCCATCAAAGGTTTTTCTCTAGTGAAGAGGTGGTGATCATATTTTGCCTGCATCGGTTTTTCGTAAAGAATCTAACATCGGTCGCGAGCCAATTCCGATTATTACGGTGTCAGATCAAGAAATCAGCACCATCTTTTTTACCAGTTAATTCCTATAGTATATGGCGCCTCAGTGGCTTAGTTGGCAGAGCGGCTGACTTGTAATCAGCAGGTCCCGTGTTCAAATCACGGCTGAGGCTTATCTTTTTTAAAGTTCATGTAACACATCCCATTATGATGAAATTCTCGGATTTGAACATTCAGGAATTTGGTCATTATCTCGGAGATAATTACAGAAATGAAACATCTTCAGGTCATTATACCTTGCTGCGACAATCTGCATTCCGAAGGGTAGACCAGCTGGTGAAAGGAATATCGGTGCGCTGATTACAGGGAGGTGACACAAAGTCCAGATCAGCGCCGGATCGGGCCTTTCCACTTCATCCCTTAATGGAGCTTCTCCAGCGGTGCTTAATGACAGGATAATGTCATACTCCTTAAAAACATCATTCATCCTAAATTCGAGATGTTCCTGTTTCCTTAATGCGGACTCATATTGTGAAGATGTGATACCGTTTCCCTCCGATATCAGATCTTTCATTATCGGGGAGATTAGTCGGTCATTTGAGAACTCTTCCTTAAAATAATAGGAAAGGGTTTTATTGTAAATGGTTGCGTGAATATTATGTGCTTCCTCAACACCATGAGGAAGATCCACGTGATGAACAGCAACACCACTACATCGATCGCCAAGATTCTGAATCCACTCAAGAATTGCTTTCTGGGCGTAGGGATGAGCGTCATCCCATACAGGAGTCCGGGTAAACGCGACCTTCCAGGGTCGTTTGACCGGCGCTGCCTGCCGGTTCTTATCCATTAGGGCAGCATGGCTGATAGGATAGTCAGGTCCATAAACCCGAATAACATTGAATATCCGCTTGAGATCTAAGTAATGAAGACAGAAGAATCCAACGGTATCCAGACTGTCGGTTGTTTTCAACATACCTGTACGGGGAATAAGACCAAAAGAGGGTTTACAACCATAAATACCACAGAAACTGGCTGGCCGGACAATTGATCCGGCGGTCTGGGTCCCCATCGCTACCGGAACCATTCCCGTTGCTACCGCTACAGCAGAACCACTCGAAGAGGTTCCCGGGGTCCTCAAGAGATCATGCGGGTTGAGCGTTTTTCCAAGAGTGTGAACAGCGAATTCGGCAGTAACCGTTTTTCCCGGAATTAGGGCTCCCTGTTGTCGCAGGTAAAAAACGACTCGTGCATCATTTCCTGGGGTGAAATCCTTCCATATCGGGCTCCCCATCTCCGTCTGAAAATCAGCAGTGTTGAAAATATCTTTTATTCCAATGGGGATTCCTTCAATCTGGCGCAGCGATCTTTGGTTTTTTAACCCCGATTCGCATTTATAAGCTTGGTCAAGGAGGAGCTCTGGACTGAAAGTAACCCATGCATGACATTGAGGCTCGAACGTTTTAACGCGGTTAATGCAGACATATGCGATCTCGGTAGGAGTGAACTCACCGGAACGATATCCTTCATGGATTTTTTCAATACTCAATTCGAAAAAACTGTCATTTGTCATACAAGCACGCATCTTATGAAAAGAATTGATTAAATATCCCCATCGATGATCTGTTCCGCAACCGGTTTGATCTTCTCTTTATTTGGACGTTCTTTTCTCTTGATCGGAAGATCAACATCCTTCAGTTGGGGCATCCTGTGCTGGGCCATGATTTTATAAAACTCATCCTCGCTCAATCCGGTAATTTTTAGGTAATAATCAAGCGCCTCAGGTCTGACCGGGTCGTATTGATTGATAAGCCTGAACCCCTCCTCCCGGGTTAATAATCCGTTCCGGACATCGAGACATGCATGCCAGGTTGCCCGGCCAAACCCCCGTTTTAAATAACAGGTAAAATCATGCATTCCCGGCATGATACATTCGGCACTTTTGTATCCCTTATAAGTTCCTTCCAGTTCTGTTTCTTTCCAGCCATAGGTATCACGGACGAATTCCATCTGGCGTTCATCATCCCAGAAGATATAATCGCCAAGGTGGATACCCACAAGTCCGGCCGATTCATATTCATCGGCAGTCGGGATTTTAAAAGGGACCAGATCTTTTGGCGTAAGGAAGTCACATACCATTTCATTGGGTTTTCGTTTTGCAGATACTTTTTCAAAATATTCGCGATCAAAAATTTGAACCCGGTTTTTATATGAAGTTCTACCTGAATCTTCGGCTATTGACTCTCCCCAGATAAGGAGAGGGATATTAAATTTTATCGCAATCTGCTGGGGAAATGCCCCAACACCGGAATGACAGTGCCAGCAGGTATCCCCAATCGCTTCAAGGGATTTTTTAGCACAGCGGTTTACCAAGCTCCTGTTCGGGGTGAACATAATATGGTCAACATTAAATTTTTCCAACGAATTCAGAAGGTTGTACCAGCCGGTCTTACTGTACCAGTTATGGTTGAATGTCACTGCAAGAGGCTTCATTCCATAGACTTTAACGAGTACATGAAGCTGGAATGTACTATCCTTTCCCCCGCTTATTGGTACAATACAATCGTAATTGTCTCCTGCTTTTGCCTTGGCTTCCGCGAGTATTTTTCGTAATTCTCTTTCCCGCTCAGCCCAGTTGATATGAATTTTTTGTTCAGATGACTGGCAAGCCTGGCAAATCCCGAGCTCATCAAAGACAACTCCTTCGAGCGTTTCTGGCATGCAGCATCGGACACAATATTTCATATTTCTGAACGGGGGTTCATTTGAAGGTTCGGCGGGCATAATCGATCTCCCTGATTTATCGTTTTTTGTATTCGAAATCTGATTTCAGAATTCCGTATTCAATAATATCAACATAGTTACCGTCTTTATATGCAGCCTCAATCCTCCGCCCTTCCTCTTTCATGCCTAGTGAGAGGGCAAGTTTTTTCATCGCCGGGTTTGTATCAAATGTTGCACAGGAGATGCGATGAAGGTTCATGGTGTTAAATCCATGACGGAGAAGCAAACCTGCTGCATCAAATCCATATCCCTTTCCCCATGCTGATTTGTCACCGATTATTATCGTAAGATCAGCCGATCGATAAATATGATTAATTTCCTGGAAAGCGATGTTGCCGATATGTTTTCCGTTTTCATTCAAAGCGATAGCCAAGATGAATTCATCCGTTGATTCTCGAGCATGGCGGATATATCCCAGAATTTTTTCCTTGGTATAAGGGATGACATGATGGGAATTGCCACGGCACACCTCATCATCATTGAACCAATGAAGATACTCTCCCTCTGCATCCTCTTCGAGCAGAGGGCGGAGGTAAATGCTCTTGCCCTTCAGGAATCCTGTTTTTTTTACCATTCTTTCAGATCCTTAATATTATCGAATACTTTTCTAAATGCATGAATCATGTCATCAAGATCCTTTTGGGTAATGCCAGCATGGCAGATGTTAGTCACCATCAGTTCTGAGTAGTACATCCTCTCGGTAACGGGGCAAATACCTTTCTGGTAACTGACCGTTCCTTTATACCTTTCATAGGTAAAGGGATAGCCATTTTTCCCAAAAGCAATCCTCTTCTGGTAGACAGGTTCAAGATAAAGGGGCTGGGTATACCCGCATTCCATTGGTATCCCTTCCGCATTCAGGGCACGGACAAAGTTCTCGCGGGATACTCCAATAGTGTCTGTGTTGTAACGGATGGGGTATACATAATATCCATGCCGGATTCCCGAGCGGACGTGGGGTGTCTGGATTCCTGGAAATGTTGCGAGGTGTTTTGTTAAATATTCAGCAGCCTTGATTCTCGGCTGGAGCAGTGAATCGAGTTTCTTGAGTTGTTCATTGGCAATTGCAGCCTCGATCTCTGTCATGCGGTAATTAAAACCAATCAAATTGATAATATTCTCTATGTTCCTGTGCTTGATTACTACTTCGGCATGATTTCTAATTAACCGAATGCGTTCAGCGAGGACTTCGTCATCGGTAACTACGATACCGCCTTCACCACATTGTATCGTCTTGTGGTAGTTCAAGCTAAAAACACCCATATGAGCGAGCGTACCGGCTAATTTTCCATGGTAGATTGCTCCCGGCGCTTGGGCAGCATCTTCAATCACAACGAGATCGTGCTCCTCGGCAATCTCCATAATTTCCTTCATATCTGCAGGGTGGCCAAAAAGATCTACGACAATGATTGCTTTCGTGCTCGGGGAAATTCGTTCCCGAATGGACTCCGGGCTAATACAGAATATTTCAGGATCGATATCGGCAAAAACCGGTATTGCACCATAAACAAGTGCGGCAGTTGCCGAGGCAGACATAGTATACGGTGAAACTATAACTTCATCACCGGGACTTACACCGGCAGCACCAACCGCTGCATAAAGACCAGATGTCGCGGAGTTGACACTGATAGCGTGTTTAACGTTGAAATAGTGTTCCCAGTTTCGTTCGAGCTGTTGTACTTTTGGCCCGCCATAAAAATCCAGAGACCATTCACCAAGAAATTTCGATAGAACCTTGGTGTCCAATACTTCCAAGACTGCTTGTCTTTCTTCTTCACCTATTGAATAATAGGTGGGAAAAGGGTTTTCACGAACGGGATTGCCTCCCAACAATGCAAGTTTTGACTTATTCATGTTCCTCCTAGAGAATTCCACACATGGTGTAAATTTGATGGACAACCCTGTCTGCAGATTGTGTTTCGGGAATCATTGACCTACATTTATTGCGGATGCTGTTTCGTTTCTTCTCATCCAGTAACAACGTTTGAAGTACAGGAATAATATCTTCCTCATGGTAAATGGGGACACTATATCCAAGGCGATTTGAAGGGAGTATATCTGGTTGTGATAATCCGGGTTGTAAGCTTGCAACAATGCAACCGAGATAACATGCCTCCATCAATAATACTGTTGTCATCCCACAAACAAGATCTGCAGCCTGAATAACATCCCGGGATCTCCCCGTCGATGAGACAATAATTTGAATTCTCTCTCCGAGAATATCAAGGAATTCGTGAGAATTTTCCCGGGGATGTGGTCGAATGACAAGTACAATTTTTCTTCTTGTAACCTCCTGAATTCTGTCAAGGGCAGTTACAAGGGAGTGAAGAACTCCGATTCTGGTATAACCGGGATTTTCGGGCTTAGTCGGAGTGCCCCAGAATAGTGGTTCTGATGCAAAAACAACAACAAGATCATCCTTGTGACACCCAAGGGAGTTGCGAATCTCCTTTTTTCGTTCGAAAGAAAATGAATCCCTTATAAGAATAAGGTCATCGAATGCGGGTTGTCCCGTGATGATAAGTTGTTCAGGTCTGAATCCTTCCTGAATCATTTCATTCAGGGTGAATTCATCCATAATAGCAATCTTATCCGGGATGAAGATACGATTTCCATCATTATCACTGAATCGGATTGAATAATTTGACCAATAATCGAGCAGGACAAGCGAAGGGATCTGAAGTGTCTTGGCCGCTGAAATAAATTGTTTTTCGAATTCCTTATCATTGTAAGAAGTACCGGAAAAAAACAGATCCGTCTCACGGTTTTTTAAAAGGATTTTAGCAGAATCTAGAGTGGTATTATCAGGAAGAGGATAGAAGGGAATACACCGATCCTTCCAGAGTATCTTCGCTTCACGGTACGCAAATGCACTGACCCTAACCTTTTTATCACTAATAAGTTTCTGAATCACCGGAGCAACTGCGTTTGCCCCGCCAGGATCGCCACTAACGACAACAACGGTGGGAATTCTGCGACGAGTCACATCAAATAATTCTGTTGTAGATGGCTATTATCTTACCTGTATTGGCAGAGTCGCGGATAGCTAGTCCCAGGTTCAGGGCAGTATAACCATCATAACCGGAACAGAGGGGTATTTTTTTGTTATTGAGACATGATACCAGATCTTCCACGCCATGTAAAAGTGTGTCAGTCATTCCCCGGGTATCTTTTTCCTTGAGAGTTAATCCCATATATCCGGAATAATGCGGATCATCATGGACTTCATAGCGTTCGATGGTGTGACCGGAGTCCAAAATTCTGATTCTCCCCCGTGAACCGATTATATCCATCTCACAGATATCAAACATTTTTTCATCGCATCCATGAATAAACCCGGATGCCCCGTTTCCGAAACGGAGATATGCATCGAGGGAGGGATCCTGCGAGTCAGAAAGCCGGTTTTGAAAGCCCTGGACGGATACGATATCCCCGATGAGATACCGTGCCAGGTCCAGGAGGTGCGTGCCATTGTGCAATATCCCTTTCGTGTAGAGGCAGCTGAACGTCTGGATCTCGCCGATGCTTTTTTTCTCAATTATGTCTCTGCGGAGGTCTTGGATAGTGGGCGCGTACCGACGGAAATAATTCACTGCAAGTGTGATGTTCCGGGCTTGTGCGAGATCAAGGATTTCCCTGGCATCCCCAAGGGAAAGTGCAAGAGGTTTCTCAGCATAAATTGCCCGGATGCACCGGTGCTCCATGACCTCGCATATGATAGATTTATGAGTTGAATCCGGTGTACAGATACTGATGATTTCCGGCTGGGTTTCTTCAATCATCGTCTCAAAATCCTGAAATGTGCGGGACACACCCCATCGCACCCCGCATTTTTTCACCTTATCACCATCAGTATCACAGACTGCGACAAGGTCGGTATCGGGACATGCTGTGTAGGCACCCGCGTGGGTGTAAATATCGGTTATCCGTGGATCATCAGCAAACTCACTCCCGATTTTTCCGCACCCGATCAGTGCTGCCCGATAGGCCATTATCGCACCTGTTTTTGCCGTATGTCCCGATTGATCTCCATCAGTTCCGGTCGCCTCTCAAGTAAACCAATGACATCATCGAGTGAAAACGAAGGATTCGCTGGATAAAGTTCTTCATAAATCGAACGTATTACTTCAAAATCTTCAATCGTATCAACCGTAAGGCGGATTCCCCGGTATTTTTCCGGAAGATTGCTGTCGAGGTTGAAAAGCGTATATCGTTCCGGGTGCTCATAAATATAAAGTGAAACATGTTCGTGATCTACCGGGTCCTGCGTCAACTCTTCAACTTCTTTGAGAGTTTTAAGGGAAAAAACCTGTGTATCTAGTCCGTTTGGATAGGTCTGGCGGAGCGTGTTGCTAACATAATCATACTGACCTCCGAGGTAAATCTCAATCAGCTGATCGATTACGGTTGGATCGATCAGAGGGCAATCCCCAGTGATCTCCACAATCACATCAGCAGCATATGCCTGTGCAGCCTTAATTACCCGGTCTAAAACATCTTCCTCACTGCCACGATAACAGCCAACAGCAAGTTTTTTGGTGAGTTCTTCAACAATATCATCGGTACTGTTGGCGGTTGTTGCTACGACAATAGTATCAATATATTTTGATCGCGATAGTCGCTCTATCAGCAGTTCGAGGGTTGGTCTGCCAAGAATTGGACGAAGAATTTTTCCTGGAAGCCTGCTGGAGGTCATCCGGGCTTCGATTGTTGCTATTATTTTCATTTTGGTATCCTCATACGACCCACATCAGTCTAAAGGCGGTGGTCTTTTTCCCGTTCATTGTTCATTTCCAGTAGATGGGATGTTAAGGTATATTAATAATAATTAAGAGGTGTCAGGATCAGAATGATCATCCGAAAATGCTATCGATGAAATCAGATGTTTTGTCGTAAGAAAATGGAAAATCCAAAAAAGTTAAAAGTAACCCACTCGAAGTGTAATATAATGTCTTCTCTTGATGGAAAAATCATTCTTCTGACCGGAGGAACGGGATCCTTCGGACAAAAATTCACTGATACCCTCCTCAAAGAACATAATCCTGAACGAATCAGAATTTATTCCCGTGGTGAACTTTTACAATACGAAATGGAAAAAAAATTTTCTGATGATCGATTGAGATTCTTTATTGGAGATGTCCGGGATAAGGATCGGTTATCGAGAGCTATGAATGATGTTGATATTGTTGTTCATGCCGCAGCATTAAAACATGTCCCGGCGTGCGAATATAATCCCCTTGAAGCGGTTAAAACCAACATAGACGGTACTAAGAACATGATAGAAACCGCTATTGATAATGGAGTGGCACGTGTGCTGGGATTAAGCACAGATAAAGCAGTCCATCCTGTAAACCTTTATGGCGCAACAAAGATGGTTGCAGAGAAACTCTTCATACAGGGAAATTATTACTCGGGAGCAAGAAAAATCAAATTCTCTTGTGTACGATACGGAAACGTTGTCGGAAGTAGAGGAAGCGTTGTTCCTCTTTTTATTGAACAGAGAATAACCGGAACAATCACGATAACTGATGAAAGGATGACCCGATTCTGGCTTACCCTTGAACAAGGCGTGCAGTTTGTGATCGAATGCATAGGGAATATGAAAGGGGGAGAGATTTTTGTCCCGAAAATACCTAGCATGAAAATTACTGATCTCGCACGTGCGATAGCGCCTGAAGCAAAAATAAAAACAATTGGTATCAGGCCTGGCGAGAAACTGCATGAAGTTTTACTAACAGAAGATGAAGCGCGACATTCCCGGGAATTTAAAACACATTATTTAATCGAACCAGAACTGCCATTCTGGGATGCAAAAAAAGTACGTGGCGGGAAAGTCCCTTCAGAAGGATTCCGGTATTCAAGTGAGAACAATACAGTCTGGTTGAATGGTGAAGATATGAAAGCATTAAAATACGATTGATTCCTTCCAGTTCAAATTATCGAATTTTTTTTAACCGCTTCTAGGAATTGTATCTTATAAATTTAAGGGAATTTAGCCCTCTAAATGACAAGACTTTCCAAAAATCTAGGTTCAGATTCGTAGTAATATCTAAAATTATTCCTTTTTCCGTTCATCCAGAGATATGTACCTGCTTGTTTGTAAAGGAATAAGAGTCCGGAACGAAGATATTGATTAATTATTAACGATAATATCTCATTTGATGGGAAAGGATTCCCAAACGATAGCATTGTTAAAAAGGATTGGTATACTGGTTTTCTTGCGATCAGGTCAATCTTTTAAACCCGGATTGAGCAACCGGACCTTCAAGTTTTGAGGATATCGTACCCTTTAAAAGTTCATTGTGTATTGATTTAAAAACTGGTCGAAGTATCTGAATATATGAGTCTATTACAGCCCTTGAATGGGGGTATGAAACATAAACACTTTCTCGAGCAAGGTATCCCGATTTTAACATCTCCTGGGTAATATATGTCTGAATTGCAAGAGAATCCTGATGGTTAAATGCCATGTGAATAAGTGGAGGCATTCCATCTTCAATCAGAAAAGGCAGATCGTTTTCCTGAATCAACTCACTCCACCGTTTACTTATATAATGTCCAATGGTAATGAGATGTTCAGGTAAGTTGATCTTCTGCATTTTCGTTATTGTTGCATTCGCAGCAGCAAAACCCACTCGTTCTGTCCAGAATGTACTGCTCATAAAGGTTTCCTGCGCAACATCCATAACAAAGTCTTTTCCGACAATTGCAGAGATGGGGTGCCCATTCCCCATCGCTTTACCGAACACTGCGATATCAGGGGCAACATTGAACCTGAGGTGGATACCCCCGATAGTCATTCTCCAGCCGGAGGTAATTTCATCAAAAATCAGTACCGCTGCATTCTCATCGCATAGTTTTCGAATACGGGTAAGGAATCCTTTTTCCGGTTCGCGATAACGCATAGGTTCCATTATAACCGTACCGATTTCTTCCGGATATTGTTGGAATAGATCTTCAAGATCTTCTGCATGATTGTATCTGAACGGAAGTGCTGTCCCTTTCAACCCCCGCGGGACTCCTTTTGGTGACAGTCCAGGTAAAAGATGCCCATCAAGACTTGAATCATCTGCCAGATTTGCGGAAAGATACCAATCGTTCCATCCATGATATCCACAGAAAGCAACGCGGTCTTTTCCAGTTCTGGCTCGTGCAATTCTTACGGCAATTGCAGCTGCCTCTCCGCCGGTCCGGGCAAACCGGACCATGTCTGCCCAGGGATGAAGTCTGATAAGAGTTTCTGCCAATCTTACTTCTTCGGGGCAGTTCAAGGTACTCATTGAACCGTTCTCGACCGCATTAATGACTGCTTCGTTAACATCATTATCTGCATATCCCAGAGTGCATGAACCGACACCAACGATTGCCATGTCAATGAACCGGTTACCTGCCAAATCCCAGATCTCAATCCCCTTCGCTTTTTGATAGTAAGATGGCCACCGTTCCGGAAGGAATTGTTCACTCCTTTTAGAGAGAAGTTGGTTTCCTCCGGGAATTATCATTTTAGCTTTGTTCCATAACGAAATTCCATTTGTTGGTATTTTAGATCTTGTTTGTTTCATTTTATCTTCCCGTATTGATTTTTTATATCCTTCGTCCCGTGTAATCGTGCTGTTAATCGCTGTTAGCCAGGGTTTGTTTTCCAAGAGGTTCAGCACATCTCCCATATAAAAAATCCCTGAGGGATGATATAGTGATTTGTAGATTTCAGTGATAAAACGGAGATCCTCTTCCTGATCAAGTGTCCACCTCAATGAAGATAGATCGATATCATTTGTGACATTGAACTTCCGAAATGTTGTGTCCTTTTTTATATACGGGGTTACATGCTCCCTTTCAGAAGGTAACAGGGCTTTCTTATCCGCTTCGATAAGAGATTGATAGGTAAAAACCTCAACATCAAGACCGTCCGGATATGTGGGTACAAGAGTATTACTCACATAGTCGTACTTCCCATCAACAGCAGTTGAAATGACCTTATCCACGATAGCCGGATCCAAAAGCGGGCAATCGGCGGTTATCCTTACGACATATTGGATTTTTTTCCCTCCTTTTACCATCAATTGTGCTGCATCAGCATACCTTTTTAAAACATCCATCGACGAACCGCGAAAGACACGGATATTATTTTTGTCACAGAAGGACTCGATGACATCATCTGCAGGTTCATTGGTTGTTGCTACAAGAATCCCATCAATTTTTGTGGCAAGTGAAACCCTCTGAACGATATGTGCCAATACAGGTTTTCCTGCAAGATCCTTCATAACCTTTGCAGGTAAACGAGTTGATCCCATCCGCGCCTGGATAATTGCAAGAATCATAGTTTCAACACTTTTTTTTGGCTGCCAAGGCGATTTTCAAAATCTCAAACCCGTTTTCAAGACCCGATTCCGGTTTTGTCCTGCTCCTGATACATTTAATAAAATACTCCATTTCATCAAGGTATAACTGGTTTACTTCGAAGGTATCTCCATAGGAGAATGTCTTCTCACCGGATTTATCTGAATACCGTACTGAATTGCCAAAAACCCATTCAATTGTGTAACCCTCGCGGTCACAAATTTTGCAATGCCGTGAATATTTTCTCTGCAGATAATCTGAGTGGATACTGACCAGTTTATCCGGATACCCAAAAATAATCATAGCAGTATCCTCGACATCAATCTCGAAGGAACTGAATTTACCAAATACGCTCACGATATTTTTCGGATACCCAAACAACCAGCAGGCATAATCGAGCTCGTGGGTATCATCAAGGATTGTCCCTCCGCCCATTGAGTGGTTGGCACTATACACAGTCCGGTAATCAACACCCTTGCGCCAGAGGGGCATATGCGATCCGAATTCAAGCTGAACAAAGGCCACCTTCTCGGTATGGATCTTCTCCTTCAACCATTTGAGCCCGGGTTCGAACCGGAGCATGAACCCGACCATCGCAATACACCCCTTTTCATCGACGGCACGGATAAGATCATCTACACCATCAATGGTGTTGGAGAGAGGTTTTTCAATAAAAATATCGATTCCTACCTGAACAATTTGATGAGCAATTGGTATATGAAGATGGGTTGGGGTGCATACCAACGCGGCATCCACTTTTTCTTCTTTTAGGAAAGATACAAGATTCGTGCAGGGTGTATACCCTTCCGTTTCACAGATGGTATTGAGGAGTTCCGTATTTACATCAAAGAGGAATACTTTTGCACCTAAACTTTTAAGATTTCGTGCATGACGTCTGCCGATCGATCCTGCACCAACTACCAGCAGGTTCATTCCGAAGGCCAAATCCGATGTACGAGATTCCATTCCTGTATAATTTGGGACTGTTCCCTTGAATTATTTGTCGGTAGTGAGTGTTTACAGGTTTGGGTAAAAGAGATGAATGACTATGATCGGGTACTCGATTTTTGGTTAGTCAAAAGATACTGGTGCTGAGATAAGAAGATGGATCCCTTTATCTATGGGGAAAACAGCGTAGCTATTTAACTGAACCTCCTTCCATAATACTTAGAGGTTTTCATCGTCAATGAAGATGCTGATTCTTGGATCAACAGGAATGCTCGGCATGGCGCTATACCGAAAAGCAAAGCGTCGAAAGATAACCGTTATCGGTGTTGCACGGTCCGGGGCAGATCGCACAATCGATGTAACCAATGGAACTGCGTTACAATCGGTTATCTTTAACGAAAATCCGGATATTGTAATAAACACGATAGCAATCACCAATCTTGATTATTGCGAGAGGAATCCCTCCCTTGCATATCTCACCAATGCACGTCCGGCTTCAATTGTCGCTAATATTTGTTCAAAGAGTGATACTAGTTTCATTCACATCTCAACAGATCATTATTATACCGGAGATAAACGAAAACGGCATACGGAAAAATCACCGATTACCCTTGTTAATGAATACGCCAGGACAAAATATGCAGCCGAATGGTTTGCCAGGACCGATGAAAAATCCCTTATTATAAGAACAAATATTGTAGGATTTAAAAATAAACCGGAAAACCCGACTTTTGTTGAATGGTGTATCAAGATGCTGACTGAGAGGACACCCACAACAATTTATGATGATTTTTATACATCCCCAATTGATGTATACCGGTTTTCAGAGATACTGCTGGATTTGATTGAAAAAGGAACCACTGGGGTTCTCAATGTCGCCGGCGAAGAGGTTTCCAGTAAAAAGGAGTTCATTCTCGAACTTGCAGATGCACTGAATCTCGATACATCGCACACCAAAACGGGTAGCGTACAAAAACTGGCGGGAATAAAACGTGCTGAAAGTCTAGGTCTTAACGTTAATAAGGCAGAAAAAATACTGGGATACAAGATGCCTGACAGGCATGATGTGATTAACAATCTTGTTCATCAACACAATGCGGGGAACCAATAAATGGGTTATAGAACTGCAATCCGAATCAATAACCGACAAATCTCCCTTGATCAACCGACTTATTTTATCGCGGATATCGCCGCCAACCATGACGGCGATATCGATCGGGCAAAGCGATTGATCAGACTCGCAAAAGAATCCGGAGCAGATGCGGTAAAATTTCAGCATTTTCTTGCAGAAAAGATTGTCAGTGATTACGGGTTCACTAAACTTTCAGTAAAAATCGGTCATCAGAGTGGCTGGAAAAAATCAGTATTTGAAACCTATAAGGACTACCAGTGCCCGCGGGAATGGACAAAAGAGCTTCTCCATACTGCACACGAAGCCGGCATTGATTTTTTTACAACTCCCTATGATGCAGAAGCAGTTGATGCTTTTTCCGATATCGTGCCAGCATTTAAGATCGGCTCTGGCGATATCACTTGGACCGAATTCATCGAATACGTAGCAAAAAGAGGAAAACCGGTCCTTATTGCTACCGGGGCATCTTCAATGACGGATGTGGAGCGTGCAGTAGAAGCAGTGACACGCCACACGGGGGATATTGCATTGTTGCAGTGCAATACAAATTATTCTGGCGAACGAAGCAATTTCCGGTATATCAATCTGAATGTCCTGAAATCTTTTTCAGAGCGGTATCCAGGAATGATACTTGGCCTTTCCGATCACACGACGGATAATACCACGGTACTTGGAGCAATAACCCTTGGTGCACGAATTATTGAAAAACATTTTACTGATGATAACTCGCGGGAAGGTCCGGACCATGCATTTTCCATGAATTCTCGGAACTGGAGAGAAATGATCGAGGCCGCGCGCGATCTAGAGGCTGCACTTGGTTCGGGAATAAAGAAGATCGAAGAAAATGAGATGGACTCCCTGATAGTCCAACGCAGATGTATACGTGCATCCCATGAAATCAAGTCGGGAACTATTCTTTCACATGCGGATATAGAGATCCTGCGCCCGAATACCAAAGGAGCGTTCCAACCGTTCGACATAAAATTGGTACTTGGAAAAAGGATTGTCGTGAACAAAAAGCACGGGCAGGAGATAATGCCATCGGATCTCGAGGAATACTTATGATATTCGGAAAGTATATTGGCCTCAGGGCAATTGAAAAGGAAGATCTCCCCATGATGCTCCACTGGAGGAACCGTCCCCAGTTCAGGCAATATTTCAGGGAATACCGTGAATTGAATTTTATGAACCAGGAATCATGGTTCGAGAATGTTGTCCAGAAAGACCGGAATACGGTTATGTTCTCGATAGTTGATTTAAAAAAAGGCAACGTACTTGGGGCCTGTGGCCTTTGTTATATCGACTGGATTAACAGGAATGCAGATTTCTCACTCTATATCGGAGCTTCAGATGCGTATATTGATAAAAAATTTTCTCCGGATGCCGGTAACGTTCTCCTGAAGTATGGATTTAACGAACTGAATCTTCACAGGGTGTATGCAGAAGTGTTTGATTTCGATAAGGCAAAACAGGTACTTATGAAACAACTCGGTTTCCTCCTGGAGGGAACACACCGGGAAACGCACTGGTCGGATGGAAAATGGAACGACTCAATGATGTTTGGAATTCTGAAGAATGAAAATTCCATCAAATCGGATTAGGTCGTTCGGGTAGAGCAAAATGGTAGAGAATGATGTTCTTCAAAAAAAAATACTTGTTTTTCTGGAACACCCGGATGATGTTGCATTATATCTCGTAAAGAAGCAGGATATCGCAGGGAATCATCTACTCATTGCCACAATTCCGGAAGTAACGTGGGAACTGGAAAAAAGAGGAATTCCTTTTACGGGTATTGAATCATTTTATGAACCTCGCATGATTTATTCAAAGGGGATGGAGAATTACGAAATCGTTGAAACTGTCTGCTCCTCCATTGATGCTGTTTTTCATGAGAAGGATCCTTTCTTAAAAAAATATGATTTCAGGCCGGCAAGAGATAATTTTTATTTTCTGAAAATGCTTTTCGATAATCTGACACTACGGGTGCTCCTGATCCAGTCGGTTGTCGCAAAGGAAAAGCCGGATAAGATCATTATTTTCGGCAACCGGGATGAATGTACAGAGCAGGAACTTCAGGATTTTCCCTTTACCTATAATGACCGGCTGTACTCATTACTTTTAAAAAAAAGTGTATGGAATTGTGATCTTATAGAAATCACGAACAACAATTATATAAAAAAGTCTAACCAGAAAAACAAAAACAACCAATCATTGGCGGTTCGCGTCTCGAAAATTTTGAGACAATACCCATCATTCTTCATTCCCCTCCTGACTTTGAAAAAATGGGGTTTGTCTCAAGCCGTAGAAGTTTTTTATCATCAGATGATAAACCCGGTCGTATATCGTAAGACCCTTTTCCTTTTGAAAGATGATCCCTCCTGGGCTGCAATAATTCCACAACTATATCGATCAAAATACCATGTGAAGTATCTTCCCGAAAAGAACGAAGATATGAATAAAGGTCCTGCATTTGAAAAAAAACTGCTGGAGAAGATACACGCAATCCTTCAACAAAGGGATATATTTCATCAGGTCGATCTTTCACTGGTCATAGAAGCAAGATTTCTTTCAGTTCTTACATCGTACTATTACGCTCTCCCTATAATTGTCCAGGATCTTGAAAAAAAGATTATTACAGATAACCCTGTTGCCTTTCTCAGCTCTGAAAAAGCGTCATTTATCGAGCATATCTATGCGCATATTGCACAGTATCATAATATTCCTGTGATAGCATGGCAGCATGGGGATGGACCGTTTTATCCACCTATGCAGGTGTATGTGGAGATCATGGATTCAGATATTCATCTCAGTTATGGTCCCGGTCACCAGGTAATGTTACAAAATGCCCCCCATAACCACTTTAATTGCCGTATTGAATCGACAGGGTCGTTAATTCTTGAGAAAATTTATCTTAATCCATCAAAACCTCATAATCATTCCCGGATTTTATATGTGACCACAGCATTTTATTACAATAATTTGTATGTCAATTGTTATCCAGTTCCTGATAATACAGTCTGGTCTCATCAAAAAATGATCTTGAATGCATTAGCAAATACATCTATTCCGGTGGATTTCAAACTCTTTCCAGACCCATCAGGGACACATTTTATTGAGGATTATTGCCGTACACACAATCTCGAAAATATTTCAATTATCCGCACAGGAACGACATTTCTTGAACTTCTTGATACAGCGAGAATTGTTGTCTGCGATTATCCAAGCACTCCCATAATCGAGGCGATAGCAGCTCATAAAACGATATTTATCCTTCTGGATTCCCCCCATCTCAGGGATGAAGCACTCGATCTGCTAAAAAAGCGGGTCTATTGGAGTGAGGACATCATTACCTTTGTCGAAATGATAACTGATTTTCTCGATGAAAAACCGATGAAACAGCATCCGGACATTAATAATACTGAATATCTTGAGAGATTTGGTGTTCACAAGCTTGACGGGAAAGTCGCGGAACGTGCACTTGCTATTATTGAAAGGGAAACTCAGTCGTTCAGTAAATAATTCAGATAATCCTGCTTTTGTTAATAAAAACCGGACCGCTGTTTTAGCACTTCTCCGATAATGAATGGTGTGAGAGAAAAATTCATACATATACTACTGATTCAGATGCATAATGCATCAATGAAATTGTAAAAATGATCAGATAGGGTCTTCGGTTTAATGAGACCCCGAACACTCCCTGCGAAACCCTAAAAAAAGAGCAGGTCTGAATTTATCTATCTGATCGGATCGGGTAAATCCTGCAAACAAGCAATCCTTCATGAAACTCGAAAATTAACATTAATGTCTGAGCGGTAGGACGGATAATGATCTGAAAGATCCTGAATAAGCTGGATATAGATTTTTATGGTATTGACATAACCATTAGGGCTGGTGAACAAGAGCCGAAATGATTCTGAATGATCACCCTGCCGATTTTTTTCAGATATCATTACTTCTGAAAAGCATTGCCCGAAAAAAGTATTCCTGCTTGCTGGGGATTCGTGACATTATCATGGAGGTTCGTTCATCCCGGCAAAAACTTCCAGAAAATCTGTACTCAGGGGGGCAAAAAACTCATCAACAATTACCTGCAGATGGTTAAATTGTTCCCGTGCATCAGCTGAAATAACTTGGGTAACTGCATCAAGGATCTCAGTCTGTGAGGATACTGAAGGGATTGATTCGATCCCTTCAAAAATATTCATATCAATGCGATGATCGGATCTCACATTCACAACCGGCACTCCCATTGCAAGTGCTTCAACGCATACCGTTGACTCCGCATAGAGAAGAACATCTGAATTCGCAAGAAGTCTTTCGATCGGATCCATTCGAATACAAACATTACTGGGAAGTGTTCGGATGTGCCGGGAAATGATGCTGAACGGCAGGGTGGGGTGACATTTCAGATCAATGGAAAAACCTTTACGATTACCAAGTGCAGATATCACTTTTTGAGTGAGTTCAAGCGAATCGTTGAGTCCCGCTGAAAGAGCGACAAGCACAATCTTTTTCTTCTGTCCTTTTCCAGAGAATTTTTTCTTTACCAAGTGTTGATATCGTAAAGCCCCGACAATCGCAATTTTTTTACCAGTAAAACCTGATTGTTCAAGGACATTTTTTGCACGGATACCATTTACTGCAATTACATCCGGAAGCGGTAACAAATCCTGTTCATATTCTGACACTGTATAGGAGGTGTACATCGTATTGACGATAGAATGTGCATATCCTACGAGAGTTGTTCCCGGGGAAAAACATCTGAATGCACGGCAGAACATTTTTTCCCATATATGGTTTTCAAAAATGTAGACAAACCTCTGGAGCTGCGTTTGAGAAGAGATTCTTTTTCCTGCGCAGTAACGGAGATATGCCTCTTGCCTGCGCGTATTTGCTCTGTCACGTCGTAGTTCCCCATGGAGAATCTGTCTCATCAGTACTCCTCCCATAGATACTCCGGAATCCCACCAGTTCCCAGATCCTGCGACAAAACGTTCCGTTTTGACAAGATCAGAAAGTCCTATATATTCTTCCAGAAAATAGCAGCTCTCCGGATAACGGAGAAGACGAAAGATGACGGAAATGTACGATGAGGTAGGAAGCACATCAATGAGATAGGAATAAGGCATGCCAGCACGCTCCAGTTCCGGCCCGAGTCCACGGAAGTAAATGTGTTGGTAATGATCAGGATCAGTCAGGGATCGGTCATCTGTGAACGAATGGATGCAGATTGCCGGGGGTCCACGAGGACGAATCCCCCGCATTCCTGCAAGCAGCCGGAATATTCGAGCAAAAGTAATCCGGGAAAAGAATGATGCAAAGAACCAGGCTTTTTTGATTACCGGACGAAGATTTGATCGTATTCTTTCGGAGGGACTGTCCTTTCCACCATTCGCAAGACTTACCTTATAACGGTTTAGGGATGTCAGATAATCGAAAAGTGTCCGGGATAGGTCATGACTCTCACTGATTATAATCAAGTCACCGGGTATCGTTTCGAGAATTCGCTGACTGAGTTTTACATAACAGAAGTAGAGGAACACATTTGAGATGAATGGGTTTTTCTCTGATATTGATGAAAGCCACCAACAATCAATACTTGAGTCCCCCGCAATTGATTGACTAATCTGCCCGATAAAATCGATATAGTCCTGCCGGAATTCCCGTGCAATTTCCTGTAGACTTTTCCCGATATCAATTTTGGTAATCCGGTCAAGTTCAATATCAAGTTCCAGACTGAATGGGACATCTTTTCCGCAATAGAGCCATTGCGCAGTAGAGCTCTGCCGAACTATTGAGCTGACGGATTTGATGGATGACGTTGAACCGGTAATAATAATGACACTCTTAAGGCTGCTCATCAAAAACCGTCTCTTTTTACTATCCAAAGCTTTGTTAGTATCTATTCGGGAAAATAGAAAATTATTATGGTGAACTGAACTAATTAATTATTAAACGCTGAACAGGAACCTCAATGCAGAAACCTATCTTGGCAATAACGATCCGGTCATTCATGTTTGACGACACTGTGAGGACGAAACTGGAATCATATTTCACGATCGGTTTCGTCAACACTTCAGGAAGGAGAATGACAGAACCCGAACTCCTGGAGGTCGTCCAGAATGCCGATGCGGTTATTGCCGGTACGGAATCGTTCTCAGGTACTGTCATTGGGGGGGCACCGAACCTGAAGGTGATCTCCCGTGTCGGAGTCGGACTGGATAGTGTTGATCTGGACGCCGCATCTACCCGAGGCATCCGTGTATTGATCACGGCTGCATCAACGGTCCAGCCTGTGGCAGAACATACCCTTGCACTAATATTCTACCTTACAAAACGGGTTGCAGAATACCATGAATCTGTAAGAAAAAACGAACATGGGATAAAGCAGGCTTCCCTTATTCGGGGAAAGAACGTTGGCATTATCGGGCTGGGAAGGATTGGATCGCGTGTTGCCGAACTCCTCTCATGCCTAGGATGTAACATCATTTTTTTTGATCCGTTCATTTCCCGGACCCCAAATCCGGGATGGATAAAAGCGGATTCTTTGGACCATCTGCTGGCCTGTGTTGACATCATTACCCTTCATGTGCCCGCCCAGACTGGGAATATCCCCCTGTTAAACAGAGAAGCATTTAACCAATGCCGCAAGGGAGTACTAATAATTAATACTGCAAGAGGTTCACTGGTGGACGAAAAGGCATTATATGATGCACTGGGCAACGGAACCGTGGCTGGGGCAGGACTTGACGTAACTATAAAAGAGCCATACAGCGGCCCCCTGCTGCAATTTCCCCAAGTTATTATCACCCCCCATGTAGCATCGAATACAGCAGAATCACGGAGCGCTATGGAACACGAAGCTGT
>Ga0209254_10001615_pt1 | contig 20312 bp, 23 predicted proteins | sample FrelakmetDIP11DI_FD_187148 | JGI IMG/M metagenome (GOLD analysis project Ga0209254, IMG submission 187148) | Freshwater lake sediment microbial communities from the University of Notre Dame, USA, for methane emissions studies - DIP11 DI (SPAdes)... | ecosystem: Environmental > Aquatic >...
CCAGGCGAACCGCGTGACACCGGAGCTGATGCTCGCCGCCGGCGGGAAGATCGCGCCCTGGTTCGCGAGCCTCAGCTTCGGCGGACCGGATCTCGCCACCGTCTACGTGGGCAGCCTGCGCGGCACCCGCATTCCGTACTTCCGCTCGCCCGTGCCGGGGCTCCCGATGGTCCACTGGCACGAAGGTTGAGGAGTCACGCGGCTGCACGAGCTCTCGAGGAGACGACCATGGGCATGAAGATCGAATGCGTCCTGGCCTGCGAGAACCACCGCGGCGTGCCCGAGCCGCGGTTCGCCGGATAATTCCCGTCTGCCCAGACCCGCCGGAGCCCGTCATGCCCCGAAAGTTCGTCGATCTTTCCATCTTCCTCGAGAACGACGTCGTCTCCGACCCGCCCGCGTTCGCGCCGAGGATCAGCTACATCGACCACCAGATGTCGGTGGGGCAGATGCTCTCGTTCTTCCCGGGCCTGAAGCAGGGCGACCTGCCCGACGGCGAGGCCTGGGCGATCGAGAAGATCGAGCTCATCACCCATAACGGCACCCATCTCGACGCGCCGTACCACTTCCACTCGACCATGAACAAGGGCGAGCGCGCCATCACCATCGACGAAGTGCCGCTCGAGTGGTGCTTCCAGCCCGGGGTCAAGCTCGACTTCCGCCATCTGCCCGACGGCTACGTGGTCACCGCCGGCGACGTCGAGGCGGAGCTCGCGCGCATCAGGCACACGCTCGCGCCCCTGGAAATCGTGATGGTGAACACACGCGCCGGCAGCCGCTACGGGAACGACGACTACGTGAGCGCCGGGTGCGGCATGGGCTACGAGGCGACCATGTATCTGCTCGAGCGCGGCGTCCGACTCACCGGCACCGACGCCTGGAGCTGGGACGCGCCATTCGTGTACACCGCGGAGAAGTACCGGGAGACGGGCGATGCGAGGCTCATCTGGGAAGGCCACAAGGCCGGCCGCGACATCGGCTACTGCCATCTGGAGAAGCTCCACAACCTCGAGGCGCTGCCCGGCGACGGGTTCATGGTCACCTGCTTCCCGGTGAAGATCCGCGGCGCATCCGCCGGATGGACGAGGGCGGTGGCGATCTTCGACGAGGCCGCAGCCGGCCGCGGTTGATTTGACCGTCGTTCTCCGTTAGCCTCGACTCGAAGAGGCCTTCCTTTCCCGCTTGCCAACCCACGGACGAAACCATGAACGACCAAGTCAACGAAGTGAACCGCGACAAGCTCGTCGCCGACATGAAGACCGTCATCGTCGATGCGGAGGAGCTGCTCAAGGCCACGGCCTCGGCCGCCGGGGACCGCGTGGTGGCGGCGCGCGCCAAGGTCGAGGAGAGCATGAAGGTCGCCAAGGTGAAGATCGCGGCCGCCGAGGACGCGGTCAAGGACCGCGCCAGGGCTGCCGCTCGCGCCACCGACGACTACGTTCATGCCCATCCCTGGAAGGCGGTCGGCACCGCCGCCGCCGTCGGCGTCATCATCGGCATGCTGATCGGCCGGCGCTGACCAACCGCGCAGCGATCCCGGTGGCGCCGGAATCGACGGGCGTTCCGGCGCCCGGCCTGCTCGGCTCGGCGCGGCGCCTCGCGCGCACCGCGCTCGGCATACTCTCCACGCGGCTGCAGATCGTCGGCACCGAATTCGAGGAGGAGCAGTTCCGCTTCATCGAACTGCTGCTGCTCGTCGCCGCGGTCGTCTTCTGCTTCGCGACAGCGGTCCTGCTCGCGGTGATCTTCGTCGTGGTCCTGCTTTGGGAGACGCACAAGCTCACCACCCTGGGCGTGTTCACGGCGCTGTTCCTCGCGGCGGGCGTGGTCGGGCTCGTCGTGCTGCAGCGGCGGCGGCGCACGCGTCCCAGGTTCCTGTCCGCGACAATCGGCGAGATCGCCAAGGATCTCGAGCGCCTGCGCGAGGAAGTCCGCGACCAGGCCTGAACGCATGGAGCGCCTCACCCAGATCCGCCTGCGGCGCGAGCGCCTGATCGCGCATGCAGCGCTGCAGCGGGAGGAACTGACCCGCGACGTTGCGGCGCTCTCACCCGCGGTGCGCGTGGTCGATCGCGGCATCGTGGCGGTGGCGTGGGTGCGCGCGCATCCGGGCGCGCTGCTGATCGCCGCGGGCGTGATGCTCGTGCTGCGCCCGCGCCGGACGATCCGCTGGTCGCTGCGGCTGTATTCGATCTGGCGCGGCTACCGCACCGTCACCGCGCGGCTCGGCTTGCGGTCCTAGCTCGCCGCGACGGGGGCGCAGCCCGTGCATCGGCCTCCGCGGCAAGCGTGATGTCGTAATCGATGGTGAGCGGCGCGTGGTCGGAGAATCGCGCCGCCGTATAGATCGCCACGCGCCGCGCCTTCGAGGCGATTCCCGGGGTGGCGATCTGGTAATCGATGCGCCATCCGACGTTCTTGGCCCAGGCCTGGCCGCGGTTGGACCACCAGGTGTACTGCTCCGGGCGCTGGTCGAGCCGCCTGAAGACGTCCACCCAGCCCACGCGCTCGAACACCTCGGTGAGCCAGGCGCGCTCCTCGGGGAGAAAACCCGAGTTCTTCCGGTTGGAGCGCCAGTTGCGCAGGTCGATCTCCCTGTGGGCGATGTTCCAGTCGCCGCACAGGATGTACTCGCGCCCCGAACGGCGCAGGCGTTCGAGCAAGGGCAGGAACTCGGCCAGGAAGCGGAACTTGGCCTGCTGGCGCTCTTCCGAGCTCGAGCCGGAAGGCAGGTATACCGACACTACCGAGAGGTTGCCGTAGTCGGCCTGCAGATAGCGTCCCTCCGCATCGAACTCGGCACTGCCGAACCCGTGCGCGACGCGCGCCGGGCGCTCGCGGACGTACATCCCGACGCCGCTGTAGCCCTTCTTTTGCGCACAGTGGAAGTGGCTCAGGTAATTCCTGGGCATGAGGATTGCAGGAGAGAGATCCGTTTCGTGAGCCTTGACCTCCTGCATGCACGCAATGTCGGCCTTATTTCTCGAAAGCCAAGCGAGGAAACCCTTGCCCTCGGCGGAGCGTATTCCGTTGAGATTGAGGGTGACCACGCGTAACATCTTGAAATTTGCAGAGAAATTTGCTTACTGGGGGAAAAGAGCCGTGCAGGAATTCCGGTCCGAGTTCATTCGCTTCTGCATCGACTGCGGCGTGCTGCGTTTCGGTACGTATGTGACGAAATCCGGCAGGACCACGCCGTACTTCTTCAACGCAGGCCTGTTCAACACGGGCGCGCGGCTCGACCGGCTTGCGGAATTTTACGCAAAGTCGATCCGGGCCTCCGGCGTGAACTACGACATGGTCTTCGGCCCCGCCTACAAGGGCATCGTGCTCGCGTCGGCTACCGCCATGGCGCTCTCGCGCACCGGCCCCGACGTGCCCTGGGCGTTCAACCGCAAGGAAGCCAAGGACCATGGCGAGGGCGGCGCGGTCGTGGGAACGCCTCTCGCCGGACGCGTGCTCATCGTCGACGACGTCATGACCGCCGGCACGGCGGTGCGCGAGTCGGTCCAGATCATCCGCACCGCCGGGGCGACGCCTGCGGCGGTGGCCATCTGTCTCGATCGCATGGAGCGCGGCACCGGGGAGCGCTCCGCCGTACAGGAAGTACGGGAGACCTACGGCATACCGGTCGTCGCCATCGCGAATCTCGACGATCTGCTGGTCTACCTCACCGACTCGCCCGGCTACGAGGCGAGCCTCGAGGCGATCACTGCTTACCGCAATGCCTACGGAGTACGACAACCATGAAAACACGACTGCAGATGCTGCTGATCGCCGCCGCCGCGGCGGCGTTCGCCACCGGCGCTCACGCGCAGGGCAAGCTCTACAAATGGACCGACGCCAGCGGCAAGGTGCACTACACCGACAAGATGCCGGTGGAGGCGTCCGGGCGGCCGAACGAGGAGCTCAACAGGCAGGGCACCGTGGTCCGCCGCACCGATGCGCCGCTCTCCGCCGAACAGCGCGCCGAGTTGGAGCGCGAGCGCCAGCGCAAGCGCGAAGAGGAGGCCGCGCTGCGCGAACAGAAGCGCAAGGACATGGCGCTTCTCAACACCTATTCGACCGAGCGCGACATCGAAGAGGCGCGTGCCCGCGCCCTCAAGGTCAACGAGGAGGCCCTCAAGGACGCCGAGCGCAAGGTCGCCGACGCCCGGAAGCGGGGCGACAAGCTGCGCGCCGAGGCCGAGTTCTACGCCAAGAAGCCCATGCCCAAGCAACTGCAGCAGGACATGCAGGTGACCGAGCTCGAGATCCGCACGCAGACCGAGATGATCGAGGGCAAGCGCAAGGAAGTAGCCGGCATCAACGCCAAGTACGACGAGGACAAGCGCCGCTACGGCGAGCTCACCGCCACCAGCAAGACGGCGCAGGGGCCGACCCCAACGTCGACGCGTTGACCGGCGCGGCGCTGCCGCACCGGGGCGCCCGCGGGCGCCCCTTTTCTTTCCGGCGCCGCGTCAGCCGGAAAGCTTGCGGCGCAGGAGCTCGTTCACCTGGCCCGGGTTGGCCTTGCCGCGGCTCGCCTTCATCACCTGGCCGACCAGGGCGTTGAACGCCTTGTCCTTGCCCGCGCGGAACTCCTCGACGGATTTCGGGTTGGCGGCGAGCACCGCGTCGATCATCGCCTCGATCGCCCCGGCGTCGGAGATCTGCTTCAGCCCCTTCGCCTCGATGATCGCGTCGGCGTCGCCTTCTCCCGCCCACATGGCATCGAAGACGTCCTTGGCGATCTTGCCGGAGATGGTGTTGTCGCGGATGCGCGCGAGGAGCTGCGCAAGCGCGGCTGGCCGCACCGGCGAACGTGTCACGTCGAGGTCGGCGCGGTTCAGCGCGGCGGAGAGCTCGCCCATCACCCAGTTCGCGGCGAGCTTGGGCTCGACTCCGGCGCCGACCACGTCCTCGAAGTACTGCGCGAGCTCGCGGGAAGCGGTGAGCGTCGCCGCGTCGTAGGCGGTGAGGCCGAGCACCTCTGCGTAGCGGAGGCGCTTCGCCTCGGGAAGCTCGGGCAGGGAAGCACGCACGCGCTCGATCCACTCCTCCGACACCGCCAGGGGCAGGAGGTCGGGATCGGGAAAGTAGCGGTAGTCGTGCGCATCCTCCTTGGAGCGCATCGAACGGGTCTCGTCGCGGTCGGGGTCGTAGAGCCGCGTCTCCTGCACCACCCGCCCGCCGTCCTCGATCAGCGCGATCTGCCGGCGCACCTCGTACTCGATGGCGCGCTCGAGGAAGCGGAACGAGTTGAGATTCTTGATCTCGGCGCGCGTGCCGAGCTTCTCATCGCCGCGGCGGCGCACCGAGACGTTGGCGTCGCAGCGGAACGACCCCTCCTGCATGTTGCCGTCGCAGATGTCGATCCAGCGCACCAGCCCATGCAGGGCGCGCGCGTACGCGACCGCCTCCTCCGCGGAGCGCAGTTCCGGCTCCGAGACGATCTCGAGCAGCGGCGTGCCGGCGCGGTTGAGGTCGATGCCGCTCATGCCGTGGAGATCCTCGTGCAGCGATTTGCCGGCGTCCTCCTCCAGATGCGCTCGCGTGAGGCGGACGGTCTTCTCGCCGACCCCGGTCAGGATGGTCAGACTGCCGCCCTGCACGATGGGCAGCTCGTACTGGCTGATCTGGTAGCCCTTGGGAAGGTCCGGATAGAAGTAGTTCTTCCGGGCGAAGACCGACGTGCGGTTGAGCGTCGCGCCGACCGCGAGGCCGAAGCGGATGGCGCGCTCCACCGCGCCGCGGTTGAGTACCGGGAGCACGCCCGGCAGCGCGATGTCCACCGCGGACGCCTGGGCGTTGGGCGCCGCGCCGAAGGCCGTCGACGACCCGGAGAAGATCTTCGACCGCGTCGAGAGCTGCGCGTGGGTCTCCAGCCCGATGACGACTTCCCACTCGCCGGTCATCGCGCGCCCTCCGCGTGGGCCGGCGGGATCCGCTCATGCCAGTCGGTCGCCTGCTGGAACCGGTGCGCCAGCCCCAGCATGCGCGACTCGCTGAAGTAGCTGCCCACCACCTGCAGCCCCACCGGCAGGCCGCCCGCGCCGAAGCCGCACGGGATCGACATCGCCGGCAGGCCGGCGAGGTTGGGCGCCACGGTGTAGATGTCGTCCAGGTACATGCGCACCGGGTCGTCGACCTTCTCGCCGGAGCGGAACGCGACCGTCGGCGAGGTCGGGCCGACGATGAAGTCGCATGCGCCGAACGCGCGCACGAAGTCCTGCGCGATCAGGCGCCGGATCTTCTGCGCCTTCAGGTAATAGGCGTCGTAGTAACCGTGGGAGAGCACGTAGGTGCCGACCAGGATGCGGCGCTTCACCTCGGCGCCGAAGCCCTCGGCGCGAGTCCGGCAGTACATGTCCACGAGGTCGGCGTACTCAGCGGCGCGATGCCCGTAACGCACGCCGTCGAAGCGCGCCAGGTTGGACGACGCCTCGGCAGGCGCGATGACGTAATACGCGGGCACCGACAACGGACTCGCCGGCAGTTCGACTTCGACGCGCTTCGCGCCGAGCTTTTCCAGCTCGTTCACGGCCGCGAGGACCGCGGCGCGCACGTCCTCCGCCATGCCCGCGCCGAAATACTCCTTTGGCAGACCGAGCCGCACCCCCGCGAGCGGCCGGTCGAGGTCCCGCCCGTAGTCCTCCGCGGGTCGCTCGAGGCTGGTGGAGTCGCGCGGATCGAAGCCGGCCATGACGTTCAGCAACGCGGCGAGATCGGCGGCGCTTCTTGCCATCGGCCCGCCCTGGTCGAGGCTGGAGGCGTACGCGACCATGCCGTAGCGCGACACGACGCCGTAGGTCGGCTTGATGCCCGATACGCCGCACATCGCCGCCGGCTGGCGGATCGATCCGCCGGTGTCGGTCGCGGTGGCCGCTGGCGCAAGGCGGGCGGCCACCGCGACGGCGGAGCCTCCCGAGGAGCCGCCCGGCACGCACGCCGGGTCCCAGGGATTGCGCGCCGGGCCGAAGTACGAGGTCTCGTTCGACGAGCCCATGGCGAACTCGTCCATGTTGCACTTGCCGAGCAGCACCGCGCCGGCGTCGCCGAAGCGCGAGACGACGTGCGCATCGTAGGGACTGATGAAGTTCGCGAGCATCCGCGATCCGCAGGTGGTCCGCCACCCCTCGGCACAGAAGATGTCCTTGTGCGCCACCGGGATGCCGGTCAGCGGACCGGCGGCGCCACGCGCGATGCGCGCGTCCGCGGCGCGCGCCTGGGCGAGCGTGCGATCGCGGTCGACGGTGATGAAGGCATTCAGCGCCGGATTGGCGCGTTCGATGCGGTCGAGGAACAGCGTGGCGAGCTCCACGCTGGAGATGCGCCGTGCGTCGAGATCGGAGCGAAGCCGCGAAAGCGATGCCTCGATCACTCGATCACCTTGGGAACGAGGTAGAGGTCGCCTTCGACCTGCGGCGCGATCGCCTGGAACCTGGCGTGCAGGTCGGCCTCGGTCACGGCGTCCTCGCGCAGGCGCAGCATGACGTCCTGGGCGTGCGCCATCGGAGCGACGCCCTCGGTGTCGACCGCCTGCATGCGCTCGACCAGGGCGAGGATCCCGTTCAGCTGCGCCCGCACCGCCTCGGCTTCGGCGGGCGACACCGCGATCCGGGCGAGATGGGCGATCCGCGCCACCTGGTCGGGGGTAAGGGACATCGGGGAAGTGCTCCGTTTCGTGAAAACTTTAGAGGTCTGCTCTAAAGTCTTGATGCACAATGCGGTATTATATTGGGATTTAATCGCCCCGGAGGGGGATGCGCCTTGGCTGCGGCAGCGTCTACGCCGGGCGCAGACGCTTGGACGAAGACGGATGCTAGGGTTTCTGCGCGCATATTTTTCCGACGATCTCGCCATCGACCTCGGCACCGCGAACACGCTCATCTACGTGCGCGGCAAGGGGATCGTCCTCGATGAACCCTCGGTGGTGGCGATACGCCAGGAGGGCGGGCCGAACGGCAAGCGCACCATCCAGGCCGTGGGCAAGGAAGCCAAACAGATGCTCGGCAAGGCGCCGGGCAACATCACCGTGATCCGGCCAATGAAGGACGGCGTCATCGCCGACTTCACCGTGACCGAGCAGATGCTCAAGCAGTTCATCAAGAAGGTGCACGTCTCGCGCCTGCTCTCGCCCAGCCCGCGCATCATCATCTGCGTGCCCTGCGGGTCGACGCAGGTGGAGCGCCGCGCCATCCGCGAGTCCGCGATCGGTGCGGGCGCCTCGCAGGTGTATCTCATCGAGGAGCCGATGGCCGCGGCGATCGGCGCGGACCTGCCGGTGGCCGACGCGACCGGCTCGATGGTGGTGGACGTCGGCGGCGGCACGACTGAAGTCGGCGTCATCGCGCTCGGCGGCATGGTGTACTCGGGCAGCGTGCGCGTCGGCGGCGACAAGTTCGACGAGGCGATCATCAACTACATCCGCCGCAACTACGGCATGCTGATCGGCGAGTCCACCTCCGAGATGATCAAGAAGGAAATCGGCTCCGCGTTCCCCGGTTCCGAAGTGAAGGAAATCGAGGTGAAGGGCCGCAACCTCGCCGAGGGCATTCCGCGCAGCTTTACCATCTCCTCCAACGAGATCCTCGAGGCACTCACCGAGCCGCTGAACCAGATCGTCTCCGCGGTGAAGTCCGCGCTGGAGCAGACGCCCCCCGAGCTCGGCGCCGACATCGCCGACAAGGGCATGGTCCTCACCGGCGGCGGCGCGCTGCTCCGCGACCTCGACCGCCTGCTGATGGAGGAGACCGGCCTCCCGGTGATCGTCGCCGACGACCCGCTGACCTGCGTGGTGCGCGGCTCGGGCAAGGCGCTGGAGAAGATGGATAAGCTGGGCAGCATCTTCACGAACGAATAGCGCCCCGCTGTTCCATGGAGCACCAGCCGCCACAGTTCTTCAACCGCGGCCCAGCTCCCGTCATCCGCCTTGGGTTCTTCGTCCTGCTCTCGGTGTTCCTGATGGTGCTGGATGCGCGCTTTCGCTACGCGGAGCCGCTGCGCGCGGCGCTGTCGATGGCCGCCTATCCCATCCAGCAGGCAGCGCTCGCGCCGGTGGCGGCGCTCACTCGAATCAAGGAGTTCTTCTCGACCCAGGCCGAGTTGCGCGGCGAGAACGAGGAGCTTCGCCAGGAGCGCCTGCAGGCGGCCAAGGACCTCCTCACGCTCGAGGCGCTGCGCAGCGAGAACGATCGGCTGCGCGTCCTGCTGGAGGCGAAGCAGCGCGTGTCGGCGGATGGCGTGATGGCCGAGATCGTGTACAGCGGCCGCGACCCGTTCGCCCGCAAGGTGATCGTGGACAAGGGCGATGCGCAGGGTCTGAAGGCGGGTCAGGCGGTCATCGATGCGGCCGGCGTCGTGGGCCAGGTGACGCGCGTGTACCCGCTGCTCGCCGAAGTGACGCTGCTCACCCACAAGGACCACGCCATCCCGGTGCAGATCGTGCGCAACGGCATGCGCGGCGTCGCGTACGGCTCGGGCGACGGCACCACCCTGGACCTGCGCCACATGGCGACCAACGCGGAGGTGCAGGAGGGCGACCTGCTGGTGACCTCGGGCCTCGACGGCATCTATCCGCCGGGGCTGCCGGTGGCGAAGGTGTCGCAGGTCGGGCGCACCGCCGGCTTCGCCTTCGCGCGCATCGTGCTGACGCCCGCAGCCGGAATCGACCGTCACCGCCAGGTGCTGGTGCTCGCCCAGACGGAGGAGCCGCCGGCGCCCCCGGCCGCGGATCAACCGCGGACCAAGGGCCGCGCCAAGCGGCCGCCGCCGAAGCGGGGCGAGTGACGTGAGACCGAAGGTTCTCCGACTTCGGGGAGCACGAGGGGGCCTGCCCCCTCGTCGCGTGGAATCCTGACATGCCGCTGCTCGAATCAGGCCAGAAGATCCTGCTGCCGGTCAGGACGCGGTTCATCGCGCTCTCCCTGCTCGCCGCGCTGATCTTCAATCTCGTGCCCTGGCCGAACCCGCCCGTGATGCCCGACCTGCTGGCGCTGGCGATCGCCTTCTGGGCGATCCACCAGCCGCGCCGCGTAGGCCTGCTGGTCGCCTGGCTGCTCGGCCTGCTGATGGACGCCGCGAACGGCACGCTGATCGGCCAGTACGCCCTCGGCTACGCGATCCTCGCGTTTCTCGGGAACGCCCTTTCCCGGCGGGTGCTCGGCTTCCCGCTGCTGGCGCAGGCCCTGCACGTGCTGCCCATGCTCCTCGTGGCGCAGCTGACGATGCTGATCGTGGGACTGGTCGCCGGCGGCACCTCGCCCGGCATGACGTTTTTCGTGGGCAGCTTCATCTCCACCGCGCTCTGGCCGCTGGCGAGCTTCATACTGCTCGCACCGCAACGCCAGCCCGTGAACGTGGACGAGACCACGCCTATCTGACACGCCCCATGGCCCTAGCCGACTTCAAAGACACCTCCCAGGAGCTGCACCGCTTTCACGGCCGCCTCGCCGTCGCCGGCGTGGTGATTTTCGTGTGCTTCGGCCTGCTGTTCGCGCGCTTCACGTGGCTGCAGGTGGTGCAGCACAAGTACTACCAGACCAAGGCGGAAGACAATCGCATCTCGGTGGTCCCGGTGACCCCCAGCCGCGGGCTGATCCTCGACCGCAACGGCGTGGTGCTGGCGCGCAACTACTCAGCCTACACCCTGGAGATCTACCCGCAGCGCGTCGCCAGCCTGGAGGCGACCATCAACGCCCTCGCGGAGATGATCGAGATCCAGCCCAAGGACCGCGCCCGCTTCCGCAAGCTGCGCCAGGAGCTGAAGGGCGCGGAGAGCATTCCCATCAAGACCCGCCTCTCGGACGAGGAGGTCGCCCGGTTCTCCGCCAACGCCTTCCGCTTCCCCGGAGTGGAGATCAAGGCGCGCCTCTATCGCCAGTACCCGATGGGCGAGGTTGCCTCCCACGTGATCGGCTACATCGGCCGCATCAACGATGCCGACCTCGTTCGGCTGGAGGAGGAGGGCGAGCTCAGGAACTACAAGGGCACCGACAACATCGGCAGGATCGGCATCGAGGCGAGCTACGAGCGCGACCTGCACGGCACCACCGGCTCGGCGCAGGTCGAGATCGACGCCGGCGGCCGCGGCGTGCGCACGCTTTCCAGCACCGCGCCCGTCCCGGGGAAGAACCTGACCCTCACGCTGGACATCAGGCTGCAGGCGGTGGCCGAGCAGGCGTTCGGCAAGTTCCGCGGCGCGCTGGTCGCCATCGATCCGGCCACCGGGGGCGTGCTGGCCCTGGTGTCCCGCCCGGGCTACGACCCGAACCTGTTCGTCGACGGCATCGACCCGGTGAACTGGGAGGCGCTCAACACCGATCCCGCCAAGCCGCTCAACAACCGCGCGCTGACGGGCGCCTACCCGCCCGGGTCGACGATCAAGCCCTTCTACGCCCTCATGGCGCTGGAGCTCGGCAAGCGCACGCCGGAGTACACCATCAACGATCCGGGGTTCTTCACGCTGCCGGGCGTGTCGCGGCCGTTCCGCGACTGGAAGGTCGGCGGCCACGGCGCGGTCAACATGCACAAGTCGATCGTCGTCTCCTGCGACACCTACTACTACGGCATCGCGCAGGACACCGACATCGACGCCGTGGCCGGCTTCATGGCCGGCTTCGGCTTCGGCTCGTCCACCGGGCTTGACATCAAGGGCGAGTCGAAGGGCGTGCTCCCGTCGCGCGCCTGGAAGAAGGCGCGGTTCTCCAAGCCCGAGCACCAGCGCTGGTACGTCGGCGACAGCATCTCGGTCGGCATCGGCCAGGGCTACAGCCTCGCGACACCGCTGCAGCTCGCGTTCTCGACCGCGATCCTCGCCAACGACGGCGTGGTGTTCAAGCCGCACATCGTCAAGCACGTCGACGACGTCGCCACGGGCGAGCGGCGGGTGATCGGGGCCGAGCCCGCGCGGACGCTGAAGCTCTCCCGCAGGAACGTCGATATGGTCAAGGCGGCGTTGGTCGACGTGACCCGGCCCGGCGGCACGGCCGCCAAGGCCTTCGCCGGCGCGGAGTACTCCAGCGGCGGCAAGACCGGTACCGCGCAGGTGATCGGCATGAAGGCGGGCGAGAAGTACGACGCCAGCAAGATCGAGGAGCGCTTCCGCGACCACGCGCTGTACATCGCGTTCGCGCCCGCCGACAAGCCGACCATCGCCCTCGGCATCCTGGTCGAGAACGGCGGGGGCGGCGGATCCACGGCGGCGCCCATCGCCCGAACCGTGTTCGACTACTTCCTGCTCGGCAAGGTGCCGGCGACCATGCCCAGCCTGGACCCTGACGCGGCGGAGGGCGACTGATGATCGGCGCCGCGACGGCGGGCTACCCGCTCGAACGCATCTGGCAGCGGCTCGCCGGGAATATCGACTGGACGCTGCTGCTGATCGCGCTGACCATCCTCGCGCTCGGCACGATCACGCTGTACAGCGCGTCGTACGAGAATCCCGCGCGGCTGCAGGCGCAGATGGTGAACGTCGCCGTCGCGTTCGGGGTCATGTGGGTGGCGGCGCAGGTGCCGCCTCAGATGCTGATGCGCCTCGCAGTGCCGATCTATCTCGTCGGCGTCGCGCTGCTGGTCGGGGTAGCGCTGGCCGGCGAGGTCGTGAACGGCGCGCGGCGCTGGCTGCACGTGGGCGTGGTGCGCTTTCAGCCCTCCGAGATGATGAAGATCGCCATGCCGCTGATGCTGGCGTGGTTCTTCCACCGCTACGAGGCGACGCTCAAGCTGCGCGAGTTCGTCGCGTCGGGCGTCATCCTGATGGTGCCCGCCTTCCTGATCGCGCGCCAGCCCGACCTCGGGACGGCGTTACTCGTCACCTCGGCGGGCTTCTACGTGATCTTTCTCGCCGGGCTTTCGTGGCGGCTGATCCTCCCGGTGGCGATCGCGGGAATCACCGCCATCGGCCTGCTGGTGTTCTTCGAGAAGCAGATCTGCCAGCCCGAGGTCTCGTGGCCGGGCTTCCGCACGTACCAGAAGAACCGGGTGTGCACCCTGCTCGATCCCACCACCGATCCGCTCGGCAAGGGCTTCCACATCATCCAGTCGACCATCGCGGTCGGCTCCGGCGGCGTCACGGGCAAGGGCTGGCTCGAGGGCACGCAGACGCACCTCGAGTTCATACCGGAGCGCAGCACCGATTTCATCTTCGCGGTGTATTCGGAGGAGTTCGGGCTGATCGGCAACGGCGTGCTGCTGGTCCTGTACCTGCTGCTGCTGGGCCGCGGACTGTACATCGCCGCAGGCGCGGCGACGTTCTTCTCGCGCCTGCTGGCCGGTGCGCTCACGCTGAACATCTTCACCTACGCCTTCGTGAACATGGGCATGGTGAGCGGCATCCTGCCGGTGGTCGGCGTGCCCCTGCCGATGGTCTCCTACGGCGGCACCGCGCTGGTCACCATCTTCCTCAGCATCGGCATTCTGATGAGCATCCACCGGCATCGGAAGCTGGTGCAGACATGACGCTGCGCGTCATGGGGAAGGGAGGGCGAGCGCTGCTCGCCCTCCTGCTGCTCGGCGGCTGCGCCACCCCACAGGTCGAGTCCCCCGCGCCGCAGCCGCAGCCGCGGGCCGAGGCGCCGAAAGCGCAGCCTGCAACTCGCGGCGGAGGCTATTACCTCGACGACGGGCCGGGGGAGAATCCGCCGGCGAATCTGGATGCACTGCCCGATGCGGAGCCGAAGGCGGAGTCGCTGCACCGTTTCGCGAACAATCCCTACGTCGTGTTCGGGCAGCAGTACGTGCCGGTGCGCGAAGTGCGCGCCTTCCGGCAGCGCGGCGTCGCAAGCTGGTACGGCCGGCGGTTCCACGGCCAGAAGACCTCCAGCGGCGAGCCCTACGACATGTATGCCATGACCGCGGCGCACCCGACCCTGCCGATCCCGAGCTACGTCCGCGTCACGCACGCCGGCAACGGAAGATCGGTGGTGGTGCGCGTCAACGACCGCGGCCCGTTCCTGCACAACCGCGTGATCGACCTTTCCTACGCGGCCGCCCACAGGCTGGGCTACGTGCAGCAAGGCAGCGCGCTGGTCGAAGTCGAGGCGATCGTACCCGGCGTGACACCCCCGCCGACGCAGGTGGCGGCCGTGGTCACCGACGTGCCGGCGCGGCAGGATCCGCCGCCAGCGCCGCCGGCGCCCCCTGTGCCCGTGGCCGCGGAGCCCGGCGGAGTATTCGTCCAGCTCGGCGCATTCGGCGCGCTCGAGAACGCCGAGGCCTTCCGGCAGCGCGCCGCCGCAACACTGGGCTGGCTCGATCGCCCGGTGGAGGTCTACCGCCGCGACGGCCTTTTCCGGCTCCACGTGGGTCCGTACCGCGACCGCGCGGAGGCGCGCCGCGTTGCCGACCAGATCGGCGCGGCGCTGGAGATGAAACCCAGCGTGGTGACGCGCTGACCGAACGCACGGTGCGCCGGGCGGTCCAAATCGGCGCGCTCCCTATAATTCATTCTTCTTCGCTGCAACCCTCCCCTCCCCATGCTCGCTCGTCTCCTGCTCGCCGCCCTGCTCGTGTTTGCGCCGTTCGCGCGCGCCGACGCGCCGCCGCCCCCGCCCATCGCCGCCAAGGCATGGCTGTTGTATGACCTAAACGCCGGCCAGGCGATCGCGAGCCAGGCGCCGGACGAGCGGGTCGAGCCCGCCTCGCTCACCAAGCTGATGACCGCGTACCTCGTGTTCCAGGCGCTGAAAAAGGGTGCGATCAAGGGCGAGCAGACGGCGCCTGTTTCCGAGCGCGCCTGGAAGGCAGGCGGGTCGCGGATGTTCATCGAGCCGCGCAAGCCGGTGACGGTCGACGAGCTGCTGCGCGGCATGATCATCCAGTCGGGCAACGACGCGACCATCGCGCTCGCCGAGCTGGTGGCGGGCACGGAGGAGAACTTCGTGATGCTCATGAACAAGGAGGGCCAGCGGCTGGGCCTCAAGGGCACGAGCTTCGCCAACTCCAGCGGCTGGCCCGACCCGAAGCACTACTCGACCGCGCGCGACCTCGCCCTGCTCGCCACCGCGGTCATCCGCGACTTTCCCGATTTCTACGGGCTGTATGCCGTCAAGGAGTTCCGCTACAACAACATCACCCAGCCCAATCGCAACCGCCTGCTCTGGATCGACCAGACCGTGGACGGCGTGAAGACCGGCCATACCGAGGCCGCCGGCTACTGCCTGATCGCGTCCGCCAAGCGCGGGCCGCGACGGCTCGTCTCGGTGGTGCTCGGCACGTCGTCGGATGCGATGCGCGCGCAGGAGAGCCTCAAGCTGCTCAACTACGGCTTTCAGTTCTACGACAGCGTGCGCCTTTACGAAAAGGGCCAGGCGATCAGCGCGCTCAAGGTGTGGAAGGGCGTCGCCGAGGAGTTCAAGGCCGGCCTGAACGAGGAGCTCACCGTGATCGTGCCCAAGGGCGACTCGGCCAAGCTCAAGGCCGAGCTGGTGAGCCAGCAGCCGCTCGTGGCGCCGGTGCAGCAGGGCCAGCGGGTCGGCACGGTACGCGTGTCGCTCGACGGCAAGCCGCTCGCCGAGTATCCCGCGGTGGCGCTGGAGGCGGTACCGGTGGCGGGGTTCGTCGGTCGCACGTGGGATACCATCCGGCTGTGGTTCAAGTGACGGGGAGCGCGGCGATGCAGGAGACGGTCTATCTCAACGGCGAGTTCCTGCCGCTGGAGGAGGCGAAGGTCCCGGTGCTCGACCGGGGCTTCATCTTCGGCGACGGGATCTACGAGGTGATCCCGGTCTACGGACGCTTGCCGCTGCGCCTCGCCGAGCATCTGGCGCGGCTCGCCAACGGCCTCGCCGCCATCCGCATCGCCAATCCGCACACCGAGGGCGAGTGGGCGAGCGTCATCGAGGGCGTGATCGCCGCGTGCCCGCACGACGACCAGGCGGTGTACGTGCAGGTCACGCGCGGCGTGGCCCGGCGCGACCAGGCATTTCCCGACCCGCCGCCGCGACCGACGGTGCTGGTCATGGCATGGCAGATGTCCAAGCCGTCGGAGGAGCAGCGCGCGCATGGCGTCGCGTGCATCACGCAGCAGGACTTCCGCTGGCATCGCTGCGACATCAAGAGCACCTCGCTGCTGGGCAACTGCATGCTGCGGCAGGCGGCCGCCGATGCCGGCGCCATCGAGGCGGTGCTGATCCGCGACGGCCACGTCACCGAGGCTTCGACCAGCAACGTATTCCTGGTGAAGGACGGGAAGATCGCCACCCCGCCCAAGGACCATCACATCCTGCCCGGCATCACCTACGACCTGGTGCTGGATCTCGCGCGCGAACGCGGCCTGCCCGTGGAGGTGCGGGCGATCGCGGAGGCCGAGCTCGCGACGGCCGACGAGCTGTGGCTGTCCTCCTCCACCAAGGAGGTCCTGCCGATCACGCGGCTGGACGGGCGCCCGGTTGGAAACGGTCGGCCCGGCCCAATGTACACACGCATGTTCGCGATCTATCAAGACTACAAGGCCCGGCTTCAGGCCGGGCGCAAGCAGGCGGCCCATGTCTGAGCGCAGGCGGCCCGTGTCGGAGCCCGTGACCCGCGAGGCCGAGAGCCTCCTTGCGTTCCCCTGCGCGTTTCCCATCAAGGTGATGGGCAAGGCGCAGTCCGGCTTCGCGCAGGCGGTGGTGGGCGTGGTCACGCGGCACGCAGCGGACTTCGATCCCGCCACCGTCGAGATGCGCGCCAGCCGCGAGGGCAACTACCTGTCGCTGACGGTGACCGTGAACGCGCAGTCGCGCGAGCAGCTCGACGAGCTGTACCGCGACCTCTGCGATCACCCGATGGTGACCATGGTGCTGTGAGCGCCGCCGGGGCGGCGGTGCGCGCGGCGCCCCCACGTGTGCGTCACCTGGGACTGTCGGAGTATGCGCCCACTTACGCTGCGATGAAGCGCTTTACGGCAGCGCGCACGCCCGACACCCCGGACGAACTGTGGATCGTGCAGCATCCGCCGGTATACACCGTCGGCCAGGCCGGGCGCGCCGCGCATCTTCCCCGCTACGGCACCATTCCCGTGGAGCACATCGACCGCGGCGGCCAGATCACCTATCACGGTCCGGGGCAAGCGATCGTGTACGCGCTCCTCGACCTCCCCAGGCGCGGCCTCAAGGTGCGCGAGCTGGTGGAGCGCCTGGAGCAGGCGGTGATCGACCTGCTCGGCCCGTATAATGTGGAGGCTCACCGCCGCAGCGGCGCACCGGGCGTGTATGTGGCAGGCGCCAAGATCGGCGCGCTGGGGCTGCGGGTGCGCCACGGCTGCAGCTATCACGGCATTGCACTGAACGTGGACATGGATCTCGCCCCGTTCGCCGCCATCGACCCCTGCGGGTACCCGGGTCTTGCCGTCACGCAGTGCCGCGACTTAGGCATCGCGGATTCCGCCGACGCGCTCGGCGAGCGACTGGCGGCGCGCATCGCCGCCCTGATCGAGCCACCAGCATGAGCGTTTCCGACAAGCAGAAGGGCGCCTCCAAGACGGCGCGCATTCCCATCAAGATCGTGCCGCAGGCGCCGCTCCGCAAGCCCGAGTGGATCCGCGTGCGCGCGGCCTCCCCGTCGTCGCGCTTCACCGAGATCAAGCAGATCCTCCGCGAGCACAAGCTCCACACGGTGTGCGAGGAGGCGTCCTGTCCGAACATCGGCGAATGCTTCGGCAAGGGCACCGCGACGTTCATGATCATGGGCGACAAGTGCACTCGCCGCTGCCCGTTCTGCGACGTCGGCCACGGCCGGCCCGATCCGCTGGACCCCGACGAGCCGGACAACCTCGCCCGCACCATCGCCGCGCTGCGCCTCGCCTACGTGGTGATCACCAGCGTCGACCGCGACGACCTGCGCGACGGCGGCGCGCAGCATTTCGTCGACTGCATCCGCGAGGTGCGCGCGCGGTCTCCGCAGACGCGCATCGAGGTGCTGGTCCCGGACTTCCGCGGCCGGCTGGATCGCGCGCTGGAGGTCCTTGACGCCTGTCCCCCCGACGTGATGAACCACAACCTCGAGACCGTGCCGCGGCTCTACAAGCAGGCGCGCCCGGGCTCGGACTACGCGCATTCGCTCAAGCTGCTGCAGGACTTCAAGGCCCGCCATCCGGCGGTGCCCACCAAGTCCGGCTTGATGGTCGGACTGGGCGAGACCGACGCGGAGATCCTCGACGTGATGCGCGACCTGCGCGCGCACGACGTGGACATGCTGACCATCGGCCAGTACCTCGCGCCCTCCGGCCATCACCTGCCGGTGACGCGCTACGTCCACCCCGACGTGTTCACGATGTTCGAGCGCGAGGCGAACGCGATGGGCTTCTCGCACGCGGCGGTGGGCGCGATGGTCCGGTCGAGCTACCACGCCGATCAGCAGGCGCACGCGGCCGGAGTGGTCTAGCCCCCGCCGCTCAGCCTCTCGCCAGCGCGCCCTGGATGAGCTTTTCGAGCTCGGCGAAATCCGGCTCGCCCACGTAGCGCGCGAGGACGCGCCCGCGGCGGTCGATCACATAGGTGGTCGGCGTCAACTTCACGTCGTCGAAGCGCCGCGCGATCTCGCCGTTCGGATCGATGGCCACCTTGAACGGCAGGCGCTTGTCGCGCTGGTAGGCGACGACGAGATTCGGCGGATCGTAGGGCATCGCGACCGCGATGGTCTCCAGTCCGCGCGCCGCGTAGCGCTGGTGGAGCTCCGCCAGCCGCGGCATTTCCCTGAGGCAGACGGCGCAGGAAGTCGCCCAGAAGTTGACCAGCACCACCTTGCCCTCCAGCGCGGCGGGCGAGACGATGCCGTGCTCGAGGGTGGTGAACGCGACCACCGGGGCGGGCCGGGGGGCTAGCCAGACGTAGCCGGCCGCGCCCGCCGCCACGGCAAGGCCGACCGCGAGTAGCATGGGGACGATGAGACGTCTGGACAATGGAGGCGGCATGTTGCGGAGCGGAATGCGGATTCTCGCGTGCGCGGCGGCGCTTGTCATCCCGGTCGCGGCAGGCGCGCAGTCGCTTGCCAGCCTGTCCAACCAGGACGCGGTCGCGGGCCTCAAGGATGCGCTGATCCAGGCGTCCTCGCGAACGGTCGGCCAGCTCGGCGCGGTGGACGGCTTCCTCGGCAATCCCAGGGTGAAGATCCCGCTGCCGGGGCCGCTGGAGCGCGCGAGCGGCATCATGCGCACCATGGGCATGGGCCGCCAGGCCGACGAGCTGGCCACCAGCATGAACCGGGCCGCGGAGATGGCGGTCAAGGAGGCGACGCCCCTGCTGGTGAACGCGGTCAAGGGCATGAGCGTGCAGGACGCCAAGGGCATCCTGACCGGCGGCGATGATGCCGCCACGCAATACTTCCGTCGTACCACCAGCGCGCCCCTGGAGCAGAAGTTCCTGCCCATCGTGAAGCAGATGACCGCCAAGGTGCAACTCGCCGAGCAGTACAACGCGCTCGCTGGACAGGCGACGCAGTTCGGCCTCGTGGACGCGAAAAGCGCGAACCTCGACAGCTACGTGACGCAGAAGGCGCTCGACGGCCTGTTCACCATCATGGCCGAGCAGGAGCGCGCCATCCGCAAGGACCCGGCGGGCGCGGCGACCGGCATGGCCTCGAAGGTGTTCGGCCTGCTGAAGTAGCCCTGGCGCCCCGGTGCGCCCGTTCCCCGCGCACCTCAGTGCGCTTTTTCCCAGTTCGGGCCGGCGCCCACGTCGACCACCAGCGGCACCTTCAGCTCCGCCACGCCGGCCATCAGACGCTGCAGCCCGGCGCGCACGCGGTCGAGTTCGTCCTCCGGCGCCTCCAGCACCAGCTCATCGTGGACCTGCATCACCAGCTTCGCGCCGAGCGCCGCCTCGTCGATCCAGCGCTGCACCGCGATCATCGACAGCTTGATGAGATCGGCCGCGGTGCCCTGCATCGGCGCGTTGATGGCGGCCCGTTCGGCGCCGGCGCGCCGGGCCGGGTTGCTGCTGCGGATCTCCGGCAGCCACAGCCGCCGGCCGAACACGGTCTCGACGTAGCCCTGCTCGCGCGCGAGCTGCCGGGTGCGCTCCATATACTTCGCCACGCCCGGGTAGCGGTTGAAGTAGCTGTCGATGTAGGCCTGCGCAGTGGCGCGCTCCAGGCCGAGCTGTTGCGCCAGGCCGAATGCGCTCATGCCGTAGATCAGCCCGAAGTTGATCACCTTGGCGTAGCGCCGCTCCTCGGACGTGACGTCGCGCCGCTCGCGGCCGAACACCTCGGCGGCGGTGGCGCGGTGGATGTCCTCTCCAGCGGCGAACGCCGCGAGCAGTCCCGGGTCCTCCGCGATGTGCGCCATGATGCGCAGCTCGATCTGCGAGTAGTCCGCCGACACGATGACGCGCCCCGGCGGCGCCACGAAA
>Ga0209254_10001616_pt1 | contig 20300 bp, 18 predicted proteins | sample FrelakmetDIP11DI_FD_187148 | JGI IMG/M metagenome (GOLD analysis project Ga0209254, IMG submission 187148) | Freshwater lake sediment microbial communities from the University of Notre Dame, USA, for methane emissions studies - DIP11 DI (SPAdes)... | ecosystem: Environmental > Aquatic >...
GTAACAAAGAAGGAGACGATAGAAACATACAAACTCCTCATCGAACGGGGTTTAAAGGCCCAGTTGGAGATGCAAAGCATTGTGACAGGCCAGCTTCAGATTGCACTCGATTTTTATCCTGATAAACCAGCCAAATTTGTGAAAGCAGATCCTGATTATTTTGAAATTCCCACGGTTCAAAGTCCATTGCAGGAGCTTACCAAAAAGATTGAAAAGATCCCTATTGATGAAATTTTTCAAAAAATATTGTCTGCGGTTGAGGGTATTGAAAAGCTCGTCAACAATCCTGACATCAAGGAGGCAATACGATCCGTCAATCTCGCTCTTGCAGATGTGCGGAAATTAGTACAAAACGTGGATGGCCAGGTTGGGCCACTGGTTTCTAACGTCAATGGGGCCGTTCAAGACGTGCGGAAGCTTGTACAGAATGCTGACACCCAAGTGACTGGATTGGCCTCGAACCTTGACGTAGCGGTGAAAGACGTCCGGGGATTGGTGCAGAATGCTGATGTTAAAGTGACTGGATTAGCTTCAAGTCTCGATGAGACGGTGAAGGATGTCCGGGGGCTTATTAAGAATGTGGACAATAGAATTGGGCCATTGGCCGCCAGCCTTGAAGAAACAATCAAGTCTGCGGAGACGACCCTCAAAGGGGCACAGAGAGCGATTGAAAAGATTGAAGGGACAGTTAGTGAAGACTCGACGCTGGTTTATGAGCTGAACAAAACCCTTGAAGAGGTTAGGGCATTAGCGCGATCGGTCCGTGTTTTAGCGGATCATCTCGACCGTCATCCGGAATCTGTGCTTTGGGGTAAACCCCGTTAGAAAGTCTCTAACAGGGCAGCGGGGCTTTCTAACGGGGTAAATAATCATCGAAAAGGAGATGAAAATGAAGAGCTTTCTTTTTCACAAATTGATAGTTCTCATGCTTGGCGTTCTATTGGCAGTTCACTTTGGGTGTGCGAGCTCTCCACCCCCAAGGTTTTACCTCTTGAGTTCTCTAGACACCATTAGCCCAGAGACGAAACCTTCCGCGGAGGAGCGGTGTTTCTCCATTGGGATTGGGACGATCAAAATCCCGGACTATCTGGATCAGCCGAGGATCGTCACCCGAGGGGCTCCAAATGAAATCGCACGGGCGGAGTTCGACCGATGGGGGGAGCCTATGAAGGATAATCTAACACGTGTCCTTGCAAAAAATCTTTCGATCCTGCTCTGTACCAAAACGATCGCTTTCTTTCCTTGGAGAGGAGGGACCCCCATCGATTATCGGATCGAGATGGAAGTTCTTCGCCTGGACGGCAGCCTCGGTGGAAATGTTTCTTTAGAGGCGTGGTGGATGGTCTTCAGCGGGGATGGTAAGAGAATGCTTTTCTCCAAGAAATCGAGCTTTAACGAAGCAGTGGGTGGGAAAGATTATAAATCACTTGCTTCGGCCCAAAGTCGAACAGTTGGTCGTCTCAGCGCTGAAATCGCTGAGGCCATCAAAACCTTACCGCATTAAATCCGTGCTCAATCGGTGACTTTCTCAATAAGAAATAGATTCACCGACAGGTCTAGACTCTTTCCTTCTGAGGTCTCCCCTCAGTCTCCATGAGTACGTTTAAGGTTGGCCTTGATGAAACATAAAAAGATACTCCTCGGGGTATTGGGAAGCCTCCTATGCCTCATCATTCTCGTTGTGGGCATCATGCTTCTTCTCCCCTATCTGATCAACCTCGAGCCTGTCAAGGAAAAGATCCTCACCGTCCTCTCCCAGCAGGTGGGAGGGACCGTGGAGTATCAATCGCTCGAATTTTCCTATTTTCCGCGGCCGAGGGTGAAGATTCACCAGGTCAGAATATCCATTCCCAAGAAAGCAGAGGGCACCCTCAAGTCCATTCAGGTTTCCCCCGACCTCCTGGCGGTGCTAAGGGGAACGCTGTGGATGAAAACGATTCGGGTCGAATCACCCGATGTCAACATCTGGTTACCGAAGGACCCGGAGAAAATCAAAAAGGAATCGAAACCCACGATTCGGGAAGCGATTGAAGAAACACTCGACCGTGCTTCTGGGATCTTCCCCAACCTTCATGTGATTTTAAAAGATGGAAGATTAAATTTATTTGAACAATCAAAGTCAATTCTCTCGCTCAGCCATCTTGATGGACACATCGTCTTCCCACCTGGTGGCGCTACCATTGATCTTATCTGTCAATCGAACCTCTGGGAGAAACTGTCGCTCGAAGCAACCCTAGACCCCGCGGAAGGAAAAGGGAATGGGCATATGGAGGTGACGAATTTCTATCCCCATAAATTGCCAGACGCTCTTTTCTCCAGTTTTCCATTCAGTATCAGAGACTCACGGTTGAATCTCAAAATTAACTTTAAGACAGAACGACAAAACGTGCTTCAAGCTGAGGTTGAAGGGTCTATCCCTTTGATCTCCTTTCATCAAGGAGACAAGGCGGGTGTCATCAAGGCAAGAGAGTTCAACGGTACTTTCAAGATAGAAGAAAAAAGAATCCAGATCGTTCTCACGGAACTCAAGCTCGATTCTCCTGAGCTCAGATTGTCAGGGAGATTCGAGATCGATCAAAAGGCACCCCTTTTTGTCCTGGAGGTACAAGGCAAAGAAGTGGACGTTGCCTCGACACGCGAAGCGGCCCTCATGCTCGCAGGAAAACTTCCTATCACGAAAACCATTTTCAATATCGCAAAAGAAGGGAAAATCCCTCTCATCACTTTTCAATCTCGCGGACGTTCGATCCCTGACTTGGATGAGACAGAAAACTTCTCCGTCAAAGGGAGACTCCTTGAAGGAGTCATTTCAATTCCTGTGGAGGAGTTAGGATGGAAAGAGATCGATATCACTTTGGAGAAGGTGAGCGGGGAGGTAGCTATTTCAAAGGGTATTCTTGAAGCAAAAAACGTCAGTGCTCAATGGGGAAATGAAACACTTCGCGGAGGGAAGTTGAGGGTTGGTTTGGAGGGGGAAAACCCCCTTCTCCATCTGGAAGTCGTGACAGAGGTGGATCTCTCTCTATTGCCACCTCTTCTCAACCGCGTGATCAAGGATCAAACTTTCTTGAAGGAGATGGCACGGTTTGTGGAGATAAAGGGAAGAGCTGTGGGAAACCTCGTAGTGGGAAAAAGCACGGAAACGATCAAAGCAAAGATCGATATTCAAGATATCCAATTACTCGCCCGTTATGACAGAATTCCCTATTCCGTAACAATTGATAGGGGAGAGGTCTCCTTTGATGGAGAGAGACTGGGCGTCAGAAATTTAACTGGGAAGGTTGGAAACTCCTCTTTCTCGGAGGTGGCTGCCCGGATCGGTTTTGGAAGAGAGCTTTCCCTTGAGGTTTTCTCCGGAAGGTCAATCCTCTCTCTGGAGGAAATCTATCCATGGCTCTCCTCCTATGAGTCCCCACAGAAGGCCTTCAAGAACTTCAAGTCTGTGAAAGGCAGACTCAGCCTATCCGACATGAGACTGACAGGTCCACTCAAGAGCCCTGAGAAATGGGATTTTGATACAACGGGGGAGTTAAAAGACCTGGTCGTCAATACCTCTCACCTGCCTGCCCCCTTCTCGGTGACGGGTGGAAAATTCAAACTGAACCCAGATAAAATTGTTTTTACAGATTTTCAAACCAGATTCCTGGATGCCTCGCTTCAGGTCTCAGGAACTCTTTATGATTACCAGCGGGGATTCGAAAAAGCAGAATTGGACTTTAGCGGCCGGGTGACCCCAAAAGACGTCCAGTGGCTCTCAGATTTCTTGGCCATGGAACATAGCATTCAAGTGCGTTCGCCCATCCGGGTCTCGAAAGCACACCTGTCATGGCGGAAGGGTGCTGAAACAACTTTCAAGGGTGATTTGGCAATGTTAAATGGTCCTGAGATTTCCTTAGATGTTTTCCGAAATTCCCAAGAACTAAGGATTAACAATCTGGTGATCCATGACGAAATATCCCATGCTGCCATTGGGCTCGACCTTAAAGGGCAGAGGATAGGCCTTGCCTTTTCTGGAGACTTATCTGAAAGGACGCTGGACAAGATCTTTTCAGGCTATCCATTTCAGGGCGGATGGTTAAAAGGTGATTTTCGGGCCACCCTTCTCATGGACCAACTGATGCAATCGACGGTTCAAGGAAGACTCGAAGCAAAGGACCTTTCGGTCCCGTGGGAGTTAGAAAAACCGCTGAAAATCGACACCATCTCCATGACGGGTGATGGAAATCATATTTCCATCGCGGAAGCCCGTTTCGCATGGGGAGAGATGCCTTTTGTTCTTTCAGGAGACGTCAGTTTCTCTGAGAAGAGTGTCCTTCTGGATGTTAATCTTTCAACCGAAAGTGTCGACTTGGATCAGGTGACAAAATCTCTGCGGAAAGGGAAGAACGGTAAAGGCGTTCAAGATTTATCGAACTTGCGAGTTGAAGGAACCATTCGATTCAAATCAAGCTCCCTTAAATATGAACGCTTCATTTGGGAGCCCTTTCGGGCTGACATCACTTTCGGTCAAGATGGCGTCGAGGTGAATATCGAAGAAGCAAAATTATGCGGGGTTTCCACGCCCGGGGTGGTGAAGGTAAACGATCAGGGGATGTCCCTTGATGTTCGACCCGTTTTCAGAAGTCGTGAATTAGGGCCGATGGTTAAGTGCCTGCTGGATCAGGAAGTACGCGCCACAGGGGATTTTGAGCTTAAAGGAAGGATCTTTGCCCAAGGGAAGCCCGAAGACCTATTCGATTCCTTCAAGGGGGATCTGGAGTTCCGGGCGAAGGATGGACAAATTTACTATTCGGTCGGACTGTTTAGGATTCTGGAGTTTATTAATGCTACCGAGATGTATAGGGGAAAGCTCCCAGACATGAAAAAAGAAGGGCTTCTCTATAAGCTTATCTCAGCGAGAGGATCCTTTCAAAATGGCAGATTCACCATAAAAGAAATTACACTCGATGGCCCCACTATGGAAATGGTTGCTCAGGGTGAAGTCGATTTAAGGAATCAGCAGATGAATTTTACGGTTCTGGTGGCTCCCTTGAAAACCGTAGACCGCATCATTAAACTGATTCCCCTGGTTCGGGATATCCTCGCCGGGACTCTCGTTGTTATCCCAGTAAGGGTTAGCGGGGATTTGAAGGATCCGAAGGTAAACCCCATCTCTCCTTCCGGGGTGGGATCCGAATTGCTGGCAACGATGAAGAGGACATTGGGTCTTCCTTTTAAAGTAATAGACCCTTTCATGCCACGCAAAAAGGAGGAGAAAGGGGAAGGGAAGTAGAGAGTTTTTTGCTTCAAGGGGAGACTCCTTTTGGGATGCTGAGGGCACTTAAAATAGGTGATGTTTTCCTATCTTTCTCACTTTTTTCGCTTTTGATTGACAAAACAAAAGGGGAGGGGAGGGATGATCCCGTTCCTCTCCCCTTATGCCTCCTTGTGGGGGAATTTGTGACAGGTTCATTTCCTTTTTAGGATTTTCGAGTCCCCCCCGTCATCCGTCTCAATTTTGGGTTTTCTAAATATCTTCACTGTCTTAATCCTTCTTGCCTTGTTCTTTGTTTCTTGCCCAAGTGCCACTCTGACTCCGTGAATTGAGGTTCGACTCCTCATCCCCCAGCCATCTGCTGAGTCCCTCAAATTTTCAACAATAATGAAGCTCCCACTGACTTACCGGACCGAATGGGCAGCCTTGGCGAGCACCTCAGTCGCCCATTGGTTCAAACTTTTGCCCCTTGCCTGGGCCATCACAAGAGCCTTGGCGTGTATCTCCGGTGGGATGCGAAGCATCAGTTTACCCGATGCCGGTTTTTCCGGCTTTCGGCCCGTGGTTTTGCAGTCGGCAAGATAGTGGTTTATAGCAGATGCGAAGTTCTCTTTGAGGTCTGCAACTGTCTCACCATGAAAACTGATACCGTCCTCGATTCCCAAAACCCGCCCCACGAATATGTTTTCACGTGGATCGAACTCGACGCGGGCTTTGTAACCTCTGTATGTCATCACATTCATCATCATTTAACCTCCAGTTTATCAAACCACTCTCGCAACTCCTCAACCTGATACTTTCTTGCCTCTTTGCCCGGATGAGGGCGATGCAAATACTTACGACTACCTTTCAGCTCAAAGACAACCCGCGACCCCTCTCCTTCACGGACTTCCCCGCCGATGGTGCGAATCAGCGCCTCAATGTCCGAGAACACGATATTTCCACGGGTCGGGGCCGAGAAGATAGCTTGAAGCGTCCGGCGGTGTTTTGCCTTCATTAATCATCATGATAGCACATAATGCTATCACAAAGCAATAATGGATTTTCTTATGGATAAAAAGAAGTCAGCTTGTCTTCCCGTACCAATTTCACCTTATTAAAAACCAACACTGAATAGGAAAACCGAGTTTCCGTTGCCTGACCCCAAACAGGTAAAAAGATGTCAGGATTATGTTTACCAACCATGTTTTTTGCCACCGGTGTCCTGGGCGAATGGGGTGAATCTTCCTGTATTGAGAATTGTAGAAATGGACTTGACAACTCCAAATATCTATGTAAAATGGAATCATGTATTCCAGATTGATCAGCCCCCCAAAAGCAAAAAGTTTCTTTTTGTTCGGTCCCAGGGGAACCGGTAAGACCACGTGGGTTAGGTCGGCCTTTCCAAAGGCTGTCTATATCGATTTATTAGAAGCTGAGCTGTTTAATGATTTAACAGCGAATCCGCAACGGTTGTCGAATTTTATCCCTCCTGATTTCAAAGACTGGATCATTATTGATGAAATTCAGCGCATCCCCGACCTTTTGCATGAGGTCCACCGTTTAATTGAGACCAAGAAATATCATTTTATTCTCACCGGGTCCAGCCCCCGGAAACTGAAAAGAAAAGGACCAAATCTTCTGGCCGGTCGGGCATTAACGCTTTCTATGCATCCTTTATCGGTCATTGAATTGGAAGGGGATTTTCGGTTGGAGCATTCCCTTAAGTATGGTCAATTACCCAGCGTCTACGCGGAAGCCGATCCGAAAAAATATCTTGAGGCCTATGTGAAGACCTACCTCGAGGAAGAGATCCGTCAGGAAGGACTTACAAGAAACCTGTCGGCATTTGCTCGATTCCTGGAGGCGGCGAGTTTTTCGCAGGGGTCTGTTTTGAGCATCTCTTCTGTGGCGCGGGAATGTCATGTCGAGAGAAAGGTCGTTGAGAGTTATTTTTCGATCCTTGAGGATCTTATGATCGGCTACCGGATACCCATTTTCTCTAAAAAGGCAAAAAGAAGACTTGCCGTGCATCCCAAATTTTATTTTTTTGATGTCGGAGTCTATAGGGTTTTGAGACCTATGGGTCCACTCGATGCACCGGAAGAGGTGGAGGGAATCGCTCTGGAAACACTCTTCCTTCAAGAGATCATTGCCCTTAATGATGCCATGGATTTTAGGTATAAGATTTTTTACTGGCGTACTTCCAACGGTAGAGAGGTGGACTTTGTCCTGTATGGCCCTAAAGGGTTGCTCTCTTTTGAAATAAAAAGAACATCCAGAATAACATCAAACATGCTGGGGGGATTGAAATCATTCTTGGCGGATTATCCTATGGCAAAGGCGTATTTCGTTTACATGGGGAATCGGCGAATGTATGAGGGCAACATTGAAATTGTTCCGGTCCAGGAGATCCTGAAAGATTTAAAAACATTATTGGCATGAGAACAGTATCGTCGATGGAAAATACCGTATTTCCTTAGTCCCTCTCAGGTAGCCATTAACCAATCAGCGGGTTTTTGACGGGTAGCCCTGGAAAGCGGCCAAAATCCCGATCGATGGTCCATAGCTCGCTCACTCCGTGTTGCTGGCACAAAGCGGCTATCCTTGCATCGTGCACCTGGGGACCAGATACCCTTCCAGACTGAAGCATAGACCGGAGCTGCTGCCAGTAATCCTCGGATTCTGAAAGAAGAACAAGACTCGGGGATTCAAGTTAGGCTTCCACCTGGTCAAGGGCTTTTTCGAGAGGTGTTGGGGGAGTATAAATCCGGGGATGCGTCACAATGGCGAGAAATTCGTGAATGCATGGCCATGGGATGGCCCATGGGGCCTGACCTTCCGCCAGTCCGATGATACGGGCATAGGCAACATCATGCCAAGGGGAATCTTCACGATGTGCATAGACCAGAAGGTTGCTGTCAACAGCAATCATCCGCCCCGCCCTTCATAGCTAAGTTCACGAATTCTATCCCAAGAAGCATCCGCAAGGTGAGGCTGAATACCATTGCCCTTGAATGTGGCCTTTCGAAGATGAAAACTACTGCGCTTCTTTCGATCAGAGATGATCCGGCGAAGCCCCTCTTCGACAAGGGCCTTAAGGGTAGTCCGCTCCCGGTGTGCTAACTTGCGCGCCTCTTCAAAAAGGCTATTTGGTATCTGTATGGATGTCTTCATATATCTACATAGATTACACGATATACCAAGATGTCAAGAATTATTTTGCGATCTGGAATTTGGAATTTAGTGCTTGCCCCGCACCATTTTGATGCGTTTAGGTTGATCCTATATCGGCTATTTGTTTTCTTGGCCAGTCATTTTACCCCAGGAGTCCCGAAGGGGGACGATCCGGTTGAAAGCGAGCTTTCCAGGAGATGAATCTATGGGATCCACACAGAAATAGCCGAGCCTTTCAAACTGGTATCGGCTTCCCGGTGCCGCGCCTTTGAGGCTTGGCTCTAATCGGCATGAATCAATTCTTTCTAACGATTTCGGGTTCAGATATTTCGTAAAATCACCCTCTTCACCCATTGGATTGGCGACCTTGAAAAACCGGTCATAAAGGCGCACTTCAGCGGGAACCGAATGTTCCGCCGATACCCAGTGGATCGTTGCATCGACCTTCCGGCCATCGGGAGCAAATCCGCTTCGTGTCTCAGGGTCATAGGTGCAGTGAACTTCAACCACCTCGCCTGTCTTGGGATCTTTAAGAACGTCCACACATTTTATAAAATATCCATAACGGAGACGGACTTCCCTACCCGGAGCCAGCCGGTAAAACTTCTTGGGCGGATTCTCCATAAAATCTTCCCGTTCAATATATAAAGTTCGGGAGAAGGGGACTTTCCGGGAACCCAGCTCTGGATTCTGCGGATGATAAGGGGAGTCGAATTCTTCGGCCTGGTCTTCCGGATAGTTGTCAATCACCAGGCGGAGGGGCCGTAGTACCCCCAGAACTCGCGGTGCCCGTTCATTCAAATCTTCACGGACACAATGCTCGAGGAGAGCCATATCGATGAGGCTATCATTTTTAGCCACACCAATCCGCTCGCAGAAATTGCGGATCGCCTCGGGTGTATAACCTCGTCTTCGCATTCCCGCGATGGTTGGCATTCGGGGATCGTCCCATCCCGTCACGCTCCCTTTCCCCACCAATTCGATCAGCCTCCGTTTGCTGAGAACCGTGTAGTTGAGGTTGAGACGGGCGAATTCAATTTGCTGGGGGTGAGCATCCAGCTTCAATTGGTCCAGAATCCAATCATATAAGGGGCGGTTATTTTCAAACTCCAGTGTGCAGATCGAATGAGTGATCTTTTCGATGGAATCCGAAAGGCAGTGGGCAAAGTCATACATCGGGTAAATGCACCATTTTGTCCCGGTTCGGTAATGATGTGCTCGCTTGATTCGATAAATGACCGGATCCCGCATGACGATATTCGGGGATACCATATCAATTCTGGCACGAAGGACATGGGTTCCATCCTCAAACTCTCCGGCTCGCATGCGATTGAACAGGTCGAAGTTCTCCTCTATAGACCGGTTGCGATAAAGGCTTTCCTTGCCGGGTTCGGTCAGGGTCCCCCTGTGTTCCCGGATCTCATCTGCACTCAAACTGCAGACATAGGCCTTCCCCTCCTTAATCAATTGCACCGCATACTGATAGAGCTGTTCATAGTAATCCGAGGCATAATAGAGACGGCCCTCCCAGTCAAATCCAAGCCATTTCACATCCCGGATGATTGAATCGACATATTCCTGGGTTTCACCGCTTGGATCCGTGTCATCCATCCGGAGATTACAAGTACCTCCGTACTGGGCGGCGATGCCGAAATTGAGGCAGACAGACTTGGCATGCCCGATATGAAGGTACCCATTCGGCTCAGGCGGAAACCGTGTCGCCACACAGCCATGGAACCTGCTGGTTTTCATGTGCTCATCGATGATATCCCTAATAAAATCCGACGGAGTGGGCGAGTTGATCTGAGCCATAAATTCGGTTCCTTTCTTCCTCTTCAAATTAATCTATTTTACAACAAAAATAGATTTTTTACTAAAGCACTCATCAAAATTAATTAAAACCTGCAACGAACACGGATTTAAAATCTATCCTCAAAGAGTGAGTACACAAAATGCTTGACATCAACGGGGGAAAATAGATACTAATATCATAGTTAGCCAATGATATACTTAATGGCAATTAAAATAAAGGGGAATAGGTTGAATATCCGAAACAGGGGGAAATATGGAACAAGCTAAAGAGTTCATCTTAAAGCACTTTGAGAAGATTCTTATTATCATTATTCTTTTGGCTGCCTTCATCGGGACCTACCTTATTGAAGAGAAGTCGATCGTGCTCAATTTCTACTACCTCCCGGTTCTCGCTTCAGGGTATTTCCTGGGACGACGGTTAGGCGTCCTCACCGCCGTCTTCTCCGTTCTTATGGTTGCCATCTCCGCAATAATTTTTCCGAACGGGTTCTTCGGGAAACAGGATCTTTTCAAAAGCGTTGCCCAGATTTTATCATGGGGTGGGTTTCTTATTCTGTCGAGCATTGCGGTAGGAACGCTTTATGAACAGAACGAACGCCGCATGAAGGACCTAAAAAATGCTTACATTGGAATCCTGGAAATTCTCTCTAAATATCTCGAATCCACGGATCGTTATACCAAAGGCCATTCGGTCCGTGTCTCGGAATTGGCCATGGAGATCGGGATAGCGATGGAGTTGCCACGGACAGAGGTGGAAAATGTTCGTGTGGCGGGTTTACTTCATGATATCGGAAAGGTTGAAATCAGCGGCGAGATCCTTCGCAAAGCAGCCGAATTGACAACGGAGGAACGGGACCTTGTTGATGAGCATACGGTAAAAGGTGCATACCTCCTCACTTCCGTGGGGTCGGTCCTCAAAGAGGTCGTTCCCATTGTTGTTTCACATCACATGCATTTCACGGAGGCTACCGGGGATCCGGAGAGGGAGGTAACCACAGTTCCTTTAGGCGCCCGTATTATTGCCGTGGCCGATTCCTTTGATGCGATGACCAGCGACCGCCCCTATCGCAAAGGAATGACCCCCTGGGAAGCGATGGAAGAGATCATTAAAAATACAGGCAAGCAGTTCGATCCCAGGGTGGTCGATGCGTTCAAGAATGTCGTCAGGGAAAGGATTGAAAAGATCTGATTTTTAAAATCGGATAACTTACCCGCGAATCCTTCTCCCTCAGAGATTTCTATGCTTTTTCAGAGCTCTCATTATAGAACCGCTTTCTCTTCCAGAATGATTCTCGCATCGACGGCGAGGGCGCCTTTTTTGTAGGCCATGACGGGGTTGAGCTCGAGCTCTTTGATCTCCGGGTTCTCCTTCATCACTCTGGATATTTTTAGAATGATCTCTGTTAAAGCCGGAATATCAACCGATTCCTTGCCCCGATAGCCCTGCAGCAACGGATATCCTCTTATCTCTTCAATCATCTCCAGAGCATCTTTTCGACTCAGCGGGATAATCCTGAAAGAGACATCTTTGAGGACCTCCACAAAAATTCCACCCAGGCCAAACATGATGACCGGCCCGAATTGGGGATCTTTGCTCGTGCCCACAATCACCTCTGTACCAGGCTTCGCCATTTTTTGCACGGATACTCCCTGGATGGACGCCAAAGGATTTTTTTTCTGAACGCCCTCCATAATCTCCCTGTAAGCGGCCCTGACCTCAGAGGCGTTATTCAGGGAGAGCCTCACGCCGCCTGAATCACTCTTGTGGACGATTTCCGGAGAAGCGATCTTTAAGGCCACGGGAAAACCCATCTTCTGGCTGAACAGGACAGCCTCCTTCAGGGTTCTGGCCAGTCTCGTCTCGATAATGGGGATCCCCGCCTGTTTAAGGAACTTTTTGGATTCATATTCAGTGAGGATCAGTCTTCCCTCTTTTTTCAATTGAACGATCGTTGCGGATTTCTTCATCGATCTCCTCCCTTTGTCTTCGCATACTGGCTCGCCGTCCCCAGCGCTTTGATGGCCATCTCAATCTCCGGGAATACGGGGAAACCCATATCCTCTAGTTGACAGGTCATTTCATTGATATAGGGCACCCTCGGTCCATAGACCCATGAGGCGATTGGTTTCCGAATCCCCTGCAATCCCCTGTAGATTTTTAGATATTTCTCCATGAATTCGCCGGAAGGGCCTGTCCAGATGATATTTAAGATAGAGTCGATGCAAGGATCAACAGTCACGGTCTTCAGAATTTCAGAATAGATGGACATATAATCATTGACCACGGCCATCGGTGGCCCGATATCGACGATTCTCTTTCCCAGACCCGGGAAGATGGCATCCAATTTTTTTCTTGTTCCGGGAGATAATAAAGGGACAGAGAGGCCGTATTTCGCTCCTTCGTCAATGGCCAGAACCCCCACCGCGCCGGTGAAGGTGATGATTCCCAGTCGATTCCCTTTGGGCAGGGGTTGATAGGCAAAGATTTTTGGCAATTCAAATAACTCCCGGAAGCTTTCCAGACGGATGATTCCGGACTGTTTGCAAGCCGCATCAAAGATCCGATCATTTAGGGCAAGGGAGCCGGTGTGAGAGGCAGAGACAGAAGCCCCTTGTTCTGTTCTGCCTGATTTCAAGATGAGAACAGGTTTACGGGAGGTCACCCTCTTTGAGACTTTCAGAAATCGTTTGCCGTCTTTAATGCTTTCGATGTACAGGGTGATGGCTTTTGTGGCAGGATCGTTTTCGAGATATTCCATCACATCGCATTCATCCACATCACACTTATTGCCGAAATCACATATCTTGCTCACCCCGTAGTGAAGATCACCGTATGGAAATGCCTGCGGATTGATCATCCCTGTTTGGGCGCAGATAGCGATGTTCCCTACCTTGACTTTTTCATATCCCATTTCATAGGGGTTCGGAATGAGGCCCTTGGAGGGATTGGCAATGCCTGCGGTATTGGGGCCAATAATACGAATTCCTCTCTGACGGGCAATATCCACAATCTCTTTTTGTAATCTGATTCCTTCTTCATCCCTTTCCGCAAAACCATCCGAGACGATAATGGCAGCCCTCACCCCTTTCTCCGCACACTCTTCCAGGATTCCGGACACTGACCGGGCGCCAGTAATAATGAGGACCAGATCTATTTTCTTGGGGACATCCTTAATTGAGGGATAGACCATTAACCCCCCAATCTCCTTATAAGATGGATTGACGGGATAGATCTCTCCCTTAAAACCGGCATTGAGAAGGGAATTGATTACGACATAACCACCAAACAACCCCTCTTTCAAAGATCCGATCACGGCAATCGTCTTCGGGTCAAAAAAAGGGTTGAGGCTGTTTCCCTTCAGTTTTCTGTTTGCCATTATAATACTCCTTAGAATAACCTCCGCCTCTGGCGATAGAACCCTTTCACATTAACCATTTCAGCAAACGATTTCAAATCTTTTTTCATTGACAACCCGCCTTCCCCCCAAGTAATTTTATCGGAGGGGGAATCGTTCCCTTATGAAAAAGGAAAACACTTTTCACTTTGGCTGGGTTATTGTTGGCGTTTGCTTCATCATCTTAGCCCTCGTTTTTGGGATCTGGTATGCCTTTTCGGTTTTCTTCGTGGCTCTTTTGAAAGAGTTTGGCTGGAGCCGTTCGGTGGGCGCCGGCGCCTTCTCCTTTTTTATCATCGTGAGCAGTTTGATCAGTCCCTTTGCAGGAAGCATGGTCTATTCCATCGGTCCAAAAAAGGTCATCATCATTGGATCGCTGATTTTAGGAATAGGGCTCGCCCTTTGCAGTCTGGTTCAGACCTGGTGGCAATTTTATCTTTTTTTCAGTGTCATCACTGCGGTGGGATTGGGCGCCGCCGGATGGGTGCCCAATATCACGATCGTACAGTCCTGGTTTAAGGAGAAGAGGGGATTGGCGGTGGGCATCATCTCCTCCGGAATAGGGGTTGGAATTTTGGTCTGTGTCCCTTCCGTACAATATCTCATTACCCGTGTAGGATGGAGGATGACCTATCGCATCATGGCGATCTTTATTCCCGTTATCGTCATCTCCATGGCCATTGCGTTTTTAAAAAGACCTCCCAAAACTATTTCAGGTCCTCTCCTTGAGGTAGGGAGTGCACACACGGCAATCAAAGATCCATTCATTGTCGATGAAAAATGGACTTCACAGACCTGGACAGTTCGACAGGCGATCCGAACGAAACCGTTCTGGCTTTTGGGAATTTCCTTCTTTTTAAGCAGTTTGATTGTTCAAGCCATCTTCACCCATCAGGTGGCTTTCTTTGTGGATCATCATTTGGAGGCCCTTTTTGCTTCTTATATCGTGGGCATTGTGGGGATCGTGAGCCTGGGGAGTAAAATTCTTTGGGGGGTCTTGTCAGACAGGATCGGACGGGAAATAACTTTTACCATCGGGATCACCTTTTCAATATTAGGAATGATCTTTCTTATCCTATTCCATTTTTTCCCTTCAGCCGCTCTGACATACTTTTATTCCGTCTCATTTGGTATGGGATATGCGGTGACGGCAGCCCTCCCTCCCTTGATCGCCGCTGATTTTTTTGAGGGGCGGAGCTATGGGAGTATCTTTGGGACGCTCATGATATTTGTGGGAGCAGGAGGGGCGTTCGGGGCATGGATTGCGGGTTTTGTCTATGACCTGACAGGAAGTTATGTCCCGGTTTTTATTGCGATGATCCTCTGTGCCCTCCTGGCCTGCCTTAACATCTGGAGGGCAGGTCCCCGGAAGATCAGGAGAGTGCCGGGAAAGGCGCGACTGGATGGAGGGTTAATCTAAGGTCCGGACTTCGAGGAAGAGATCGCCTCGATGGCCTTCCCTGTCCGCCCGGCCCAAGCCCTTCAAACGCAATCGAGTTCCCTCCCGGATGTCCTTTGGAATCGTTACCCATAGATTCCTCTTCTTCAATCCCTGGGGAACGGCGATTAACTTTCGGGCTCCCTGAAGGGCTTCCTTCGGCGTGATCCTGATCTCTCCATAAAGATCGAGGTCTTCCGAAAGGGACTGAGGCGAGACGGTCTGGAGGCGAGACGTTGTCTTCCGTTCAGTATAGTGGCGGAGTTGCTGCCCCATGCCCATTCTGGGGAGAAGGTCAAAAATCTTAATGAAGACGAGGCCTACGACAAACCCACCGATATGAGCCCAGAAGGCAATACCCCCTACATTTTTAGGCGTCAGGCTTGCCGAAAATAGTTGGATGAGAAGCCAGTAACCAAGAAAGATGAAGGCGGGGATCTCAACGAACTGGATGAAGAAGAAGATTGGTATCAACGTCAGAATCTTAGAACGGGGATAGAGGAGGAGATAGGCTCCCATGATCCCTGAGATGGCTCCGCTTGCTCCGATGGTGGGGAGGCTGGAGTCCCAGTTGGTGTAAAGATGAATCAACCCTGCGGCAATTCCGCAGAGGAGGTAGAAGATGAAGTAGCGAATATGACCGAGCCTGTCTTCAATATTATCTCCGAAGATGTATAGGAACCACATATTGCCGAGGATGTGAAAGAAACCCCCGTGGAGGAACATTGAGGCGATGAAGGGGAAGACCTGTTCGAAGGTTGTAAATTGGGCGGAGAGGCCAGGATCCGAATACCGGATGGGGACAATTCCATAGAGGAGGAAAGCCTCTTTCAGCTGGGGACCCAGGGAAAATTGCCAGAGGAAGGCGAGGGCATTGAGGACAATGATGAGAAGATTGACGATTGGAAAAGTTTTTGAGCGAATCGCATCTCGAATGGGGATCATGGAGATTTACCTTCAGAGCAATTATAAGAGGAAACGAAGTTCTTTTCAATTTCACTTGATTTTTAAAGGGTTGTAAGTTAATTTGAACTCGATAGCAAGGCGGTTGTTTTCAGTAATAATCGATTGGATTTTATTGAAAATTGCTAATTGTTAATTGATCATTGCTAATTGATTTTTTTAAGGGTCCCATCGTCTAGTGGCCTAGGACACTGGCCTCTCACGTCGGTAACAGGGGTTCGAATCCCCTTGGGACCACCAAAGAATTTCAAGGGGTTAGGTGAATAGCCTAACCCCTTAATTTTGTCCAGTGCCCACAGAGTGTCCATCTCAGTTTTAAAATCTCTCAAAATCTACCCCATGCACAGAGAGTCTTTTCTTTAGGTATTGACAGGGTAAATTATGTATTGTAATATGTCTAATAAAGACATACTGGGGAGATGTATATTATGGGCAAGACAACCGTTTTGATCGATGAGGTACTCATAAAAGAAGCCCTCCGCGCGACAAATCTTAAGACAAAGAAGAGTGTTATCGAGATGGGACTCAAAGAGCTTCTCAGAATAAAAAACCGGGAACTTCTGAGACGTGAACTCGGGACGTTCGACATCGATCTCTCCCTGGAAGAATTAAGCAGAAAGAGAGCCGAGAAATAGGCATGGTGCTGATCGACACCTCCGCATGGATCTTTGCCCTAAAAAAGAGCTTTCACCCCTTTGTGAAGGAGAGGATTGAGAAGATTCTCATGGAAAGCGATGTCGCCATCAACGGAATGATAGAGCTTGAACTTTTGAGTGGTGTCAAAACAGAGAAAGAATTTGAGAGGCTTAAAAACAGGCTCGATGCTCTTTATTACATCGAAACCGATCGTTCCTTGTGGAATGACGCATCTCAACTTGCATTCCGGTTAAAAAGAAAGGGTGTACATGTCCCATACGCCGATATTCTTATCGCGGCTTCAGCCATGCAGGAAAAAGCCATTCTTGTGCATGCCGATGCACATTTTGATGTGGTTGCAAAACACTCCGAGCTAAAAGTAGAGAGTCTCTTAGCCCACCTATGACGATTATCAAAACACATCCCTCTTGTTCCTTCCAAATATTTTCCCATTTGTCATTTAATGAAGATCAACGATTAAAGAAAGTTATTTTAAGGTGCGAGGATTACTATTGACAAAAATACGATAGTGGTTAAAGTAGATAAGAATTGCCGGAGGGCGATGGGCATGGAATACCTTCCTGTCACCGTAGATAAAAGTCATCTGATCACCATTGGAGAAAGGCTATATTCGGAGAGCATTGAGCTCGTTCGGGAGCTGGTGAATAATGCCTATGATGCCGATGCCACAGAGGTCGATGTTAAAATGACCGATGAGATGATTGAGGTGAAAGACAATGGCACAGGAATGGACCGGGGAGGTTTGAAGCAATATTTCAATATTGGTTCACAGGAAAAGACAGTCAAATCGAAATCCCCAATATTCCATCGAGATCTGATCGGACAGTTCGGCATCGGGAAATTTGCCAGCCTCTCTGCCTGTGAATGTTTTGAGGTCTATACCCAGAAGGGCGATTTTGCTGCTAAGGTGACCTTTGATAAGAAGGAATGGGAAAAGGAGGGAGGCCAATGGAACTTGCCTCTTCAGGTTTTTTCTCCTGACAAGGATGGGGGAGATGGAACCACCGTCACCCTTCTCAGGCTAACCAGGGAGTTTGATCCCGAAGAGGTCATCCGGAGGATTGTTGAGGGGACTCCTTTAAAGGTGGCCAATTTTGTTGTCAGACTGAATGGAATGAGGATCACCCCGCGGAGCCTGAGCGGACACCGAATTCCTTTTCTCGAAGGCACTGAATTTGGCCCTGTCCATGGGGAGATCATTATCCTGCCCTCATCTACTTCCTCTTCTACGGAATTGGGGATCGAAGTCAAAGTGAAACAGGTGACGATCAAACGAGAACTTTTTGGGTTGGAACATTGGGGAAAGGTCGTTTCAAGGATTCGGGGGGAGGTATACGCCGATTTTCTTCAGGTCACCACAGACCGTTCGGGGTTCATCCTTGATACCCCCCAATACCAGGCGTTCCAGAGAGTGATGGAGAAGGTCATCCGGGAGGTGGATGATGTTCTTAAGAGATTGGCAGGCCGGAAAGAGAAGCAGAAGGCCGGCAAGGCATTGAAAGAGGCATTACAGAGAATCCATCGGGCGCTTGCCCTAAATCCCGACCTTTCTCCCTTCGGAGCGATCCCAATGGCAGGGGAAGGCGAGGGTATGGGAGGGGCAGGGGTGGTATCCAAGAAGTCGGAGCCAAAAGAGGCAGAAGAAGTTCAATCTTCGGAAGAGGGCAAGGAGATGGAAGAGGAGAAGCCGCCCCTTCCGGAGAAGAAGGCACGGAAGAAATCACCCAAGGTGAAGAGGCTCACTCCCAATGCCGTCGTGCAGAGGACAAAGTTTGGAGAGACAGGGGTCTCTGTCTGCCTTGATGATTTCGGAGAAGAGGGACAGGAATGCTTCACAGAGGGAACGGTGATCTATATCAATCGACAGCATCCCCTCTACCAGCGGGAGTCGAAAAAACCTGAGACCTACCTCCTCAATGTGGCCAGACTCATCACGCAGGAGATCTCTTTGATGAAGATTACGAAGAATCCCCGCCAGGCCTTTTTAAGGCAGAGCAAACTCCTGAGGGATGCCTTTATTGAAAAGTCTCAAGTTGGCTGAATGAGTCTTAAAGAGGACAGGACAAGCGCGAAAGAGAGAAATGTTGCAAAAAGATTTGGCCGATATTCTCAATGTTCTGGGAAAGATGAAAGAGCATGAGCTGGCAATGGCTGAGTTTTATATGGCCTGCAGCCAGGTCTGGTCAGTGGATAAGGAATTCTGGACGGATATGGAGCAGTCCGAGATGAAACATGCCCAAAATTTAGAAAAAATAGCTAAGTTTCTGTCAGAAAGACCGGAGAGTTTTCATCCGGGCCGTCCCTTCAAAATGGTTGCTATTCAGACCGCCATTTCAGGCATCCGGTCGGATATCGAAAGGTTAAAGAAGGGAGAGTTCCCGCTGTACAAGACGCTCTTTACCGCACGTGACCTCGAGCAATCTATTATCGAGAGCAAATACGGAGAGGTCATAAAAACGGATGATATTGAATTCAGATCTTTAATGAGCGAGGTGGTATCAGATACACGATCTCACCTGGACCAGTTAACCAGAAAAATAAAGGAATGGGGCGGATAGATGGAATCCTTTCCAATAACAATATAGTATGTCCCCCCATGTCCTGTATTAAGTTCTTCATAAGAGTTGACTGAAAAATTCAGTCAACTTCTATAAAGGAATTTTCTGGGTTAAGAATTATAAGGCCCCTTCATAAAGAAGCCTGGTTTTGACCTTTATCAATGCCAGGCTTCTTAGGATAATCATCCACCTCTCACCCCCGATCAGGTGGTCTCCCTTTTTCTTTTAGGAGAGGACTAATGTGTGTCAGTGGTTACTTCCATCTTTTCAATAAATTCCCTTGCGGCTTTTAAATAATCTTTCACTGCACGGACATCGTAGATGAACCCCCGATAATATCCGGCGATATGCAGGGCATCATAAAGGTTTTCAAATTCCCTCATTAACTTCCCATCATGCACTGCAAAATGTTTTTTCAACGCATTTCTGTATGCATCAACCGATTTAGGCAGTTCTTTTTTGGTAAAACCTTTATTGGTGACGAGATGTTCATTGATCGCCTCTAAGACAGCAATATACGCGGTTGCAAAGGCTTCTCTTACAGGTTTTAAGTCCGTATATATATTGTTCTCTACAGGGACGGACTTTAATATCTCTTTCGCATTCTGCAGATATCTCAATGCCTCTTTCATTCCCGTGCCTTTCCTATTCCTCAATTTTATAAAATATTACTACGGAAATTTAAAGCTGTCAATTATAAGTTGCGGCCTGGCAAGGTCGCGTAGTCTTGTAGGTGAGAAGCCTACTCAGGTAGCCGTTAGCCACGGGCCTGGAATCCAGCCTTGCAGGTGTTCTGGTAATCCTGCCTATTAGCGGGACTTGATGCGTAGGCAGGAGAGGAAGCGAGGTGCAATGGTCCGGGAGTAACGGTTGGATGGTTGAGATCGTGTGGCACCGCCGGGAAACCAGGCGGCAACAGAGAAGACAAACATCAACCTGTACCACTCGGAGAACCCGGTCTACTCACCAAAAGTGGGCTCGATCGCTGAAAAGGTGTTTAAAAACGGTTGGATGGAGAGGATAATGGAACAATATCTGAAAAATCGTCGATGAACTGGTAGAATTAT
>Ga0209254_10001617_pt1 | contig 20299 bp, 16 predicted proteins | sample FrelakmetDIP11DI_FD_187148 | JGI IMG/M metagenome (GOLD analysis project Ga0209254, IMG submission 187148) | Freshwater lake sediment microbial communities from the University of Notre Dame, USA, for methane emissions studies - DIP11 DI (SPAdes)... | ecosystem: Environmental > Aquatic >...
CAGCCCGAACTTCTTGGGTTCCTGGAAAAGCCAGTTGCAGAAAAGAAAAATGAAGAACACGCCGCCGCCGATGAGCAGGATGGGCGCGCTGTCCTGGATAGCCTTCTGCGCCGCAGGGTCGTCGGTGAACGTCGCCGTCAGGGCCTGCCAGGGGTTGAGGCCCGGCGCCATGACCCAGACGATCAGCCAGGGCAGGAAGCCGCGCACCCCGAAGACGGCGATGAGGATGCCCCAGGTCAGAAACCAGCGCCGCGCCCTGGCCTGCATGGTGGCCAGGACTTCGGCGTTGATGATGGCGTTGTCGATGCTGGTGATGGACTCGAAGACAGCCAGTCCAAGAATGGTCAGGATGGCAGAGGTGAAATCCATGTGTCGTCTTGCTTTCTATTCAGGCCGAACGGCGCGCAGCCGGGCCTTATGCGCCAGCCCGCAGGTCATCGATCATTTCCCGACACTCTTGCGTGACACCGGCTCAGAATAGGCAACCACCCGGCGTGTGTCAACTTCGAAAGGTTCTCGGGTGAGATATTTCCCTGTCCGGCTTTCATATAGTCAATAAAACCAAAAGACCTTTACCCGCAGCATGTTGGTCTATGCTGTGAGTAAAGGTCTTGCAAGTCCAACCACTTGTCGTGGAGCCATTCCCGGGCGGCAATGCCGCCGTACTGACGGGAAACGGGCCGGCTTCTGGAAGGCCGGTTGCTACTCCCCTTTACGGCCGCTACTTTCAACAACTGGGATCAAGCCTGTCAATGCCGTCACGCGGCGGGAATCCCTGCCGGGGGCCTGGCGACAACCGGTCAGTTTAAAATGGATTTGCTTTTGGATTCCGTACTGCCTTATATTTCAAAACAGAATTACATTGTGATACCAAGTGCCAGCGGTATAAAAGATCTACTTTCGGTTCGGGAGGAAACTTATGCTCAAGCTTGGAGAAAAAGGCGCGATTCCCCAGAGAGATGGACAAACCTACGCCGTCGCCCCCCATATCCCCTGCGGGCTGGTCACGCCGGAGCTCCTGCGCCGGCTGGCGGACGTGGCGGAGAAGTATCAGGCCCAGGCGGTCAAGATCACCGGCGCCACGCGGGTGGCCCTCATCGGCCTCAAGGAGGAGGACATCGACCGGGTCTGGGAGGACCTGAAGCTGGACAAGGGGGCCGCCGTGGGGCTGTGCGTGCGCAGCATCCGCACCTGCCCGGGAAACACCTATTGCAAGATCGGGCAGCAGGACGCCCTCGGAGTCGGAATGAAACTTGACCAGGCCTATCACGCCAAGCAGCTGCCGGGGAAGTTCAAGATGGCCGTTTCGGGCTGCCACCTGAGCTGCGCCGAGTCCTGGGTGCGGGACATCGGACTGATCGGCCGCAAGGACGGCTGGGCGCTGGTCATCGGCGGCAACGTGGGGGCCGAGCCGCGCATCGGCCAGGAAGTCGCCGACAAGCTGGACGACGCGTCCGCGCTGGCCGCCGTCGAGAAAGTGGTCGCGGTGTATATCCGGGACGCCAAGAAGGGCGAGCGCCTGGGCAAGATGATCGACCGGGTGGGCTTAGAGCCCTTCAAGGCCGCGCTGGCCTAGCCGGCCGGGCTTGACGCCATGCCCCCGGTTGCCATCGCCGGCCGCAGCCGCCTGGCCGGCCCGCTCTTCATGCTGCTGTCGGCCTGCCTTTTCACGGCCATGAACGTGCTGCTCAAGCAGGCCATGGCCGACTTCCGCATCTGGGACATCGGCTTTTACCGGTTCTGCGGCGGGCTGGTTCTGCTGACGGCCGTCTTCGGCGCCCGCGGCAACCCCTTTCGATCAGCGGACAGGAAGCTTCTGGTCCTGCGCGGCTGCACCGGCTCGGTCGCGTTCATCTTATTCGTTCTCTCGGTGCGCCTGCTGCCGGTTTCGACCGCCTTGATGCTGCTTTATGCCTTTCCGGCATTTGCCGCACTTTTCTCGGCACGGCTCTACCGGGAGAGGGTGTCTGCGGCCGGCGGGGCCTGCCTCGCCATGGTCCTAGCCGGCGTCGCCGTCCTGGTGCATCCCCAGCACGGCGGCGAGGGGCTCGGCTACGCCGCCGGGCTGCTCTCCGCCGTCTTCGCCGGCCTCACCGTGGCCCTCATCCGCCGGCTCAAGCAGACCAACGGCTCGGTCGTCATCTACCTGTATTTCTGCCTGATAGGCTCTGCGGTGACGGCGCCCTTCTTCCTGCAGGCCCCGGTCCTGCCGCTTTCCGCAGGCCAGATGCTTATCTGCGGCGGGATCGTCCTGACCTCGATCTTGGGCCAGCTGCTGATGAACCAGGGCTTCGGCTACTGCCGCAGCTGGGAAGGCGGGCTGTATATGACCAGCGAAGTCCTGCTCACGGCGCTGGCCGGCATCCTCATATTCGGAGACCCTTTGGGCTGGCGCTTTTTCATCGGCGGCACGCTCATTCTGGGCAGCGCGGCTGCCATCCAGACGGAACAGGCCCTGCGGGGGAAAAGCCTGCCGACGACCCCTGAAGCGGGTCCGGGCGGGCGCGCATAAAAAAGGGCAGAGCCTTTTCAGGCCCTGCCCCGTTCATCCAGGCAGATGAGGTTATCCGGCCACATCAATACCTAGTATGAATCCGGGAACGATGATGAGACTCCTGAAATCGGCTGCCTTCTGGGCGCTGGCGCTGGCAGCCATGGTCCTGGAGACCGCCCCGGCCGGAGCATCCGAACCGGGCTGGTCCGCCTCCGATCCCCTGAGCATCCCATTCGAGGCGCGGCTGCAGCAGTTTGCCAAAGGCAATCTGGCGGCCAACCCGTCCTTCGAGCAAACCGGGGGCCATGCCGCCGAGCCGGATCGCGATGCGGCGCCGCCCGGCTGGGAAAGGGTGGGAGCCCGGGTGGAGTGGATCGGCCAGGAGGCCGGGGCGTCTCCCGCCGAGATCCATCACGGCCGCCGCGCCATCCGGATCCAGCGCCCCCGGGCGGGCGAGCTGGACGCAGCCGCGGGCGTTCTCAGCGACTTCCTCCCGGTCGTTCCCGGGAACTACGATTTCACCTACGCGGTCCAACTGCGGCACGTAGCCGGAAACCGGCTCCGGCTCGGCGCGCGGCTGGGGGATGCGGTCTCGGTCCGGGTATTGTTCTTCGACGCCGCGAAAAAGCCCCTGGACCCGGCCGTCTTCAACCCCGTCGGCGGCAGCCTGATCGACGCCTCCGACAAGAGCTATACCTTCGCCAACCACTGGTCGATCGACGCGTTCGACTGGGCCCGGGTGCGCGCCCGGACCTACAACTACCCCTTCTCGGACGGCGATCTGCCCGACGGCACGCGCTACGTGCGCCTGTTTCTGGGGCTGAGGGGCTCGGGCACCATGTGGCTGGACAGCGTCGATTTCCGCTATTCGAAGTGGAACTTCAGCGCGCTTGAGCGCCTGCTGCCCTACATCGACCGGCCGCTCTCGGCCCTGGACCGCCTGATCCCGGCTCCCAAGGAAATCCGGCCGTCGCGCGAAGTGCTCTTCCTCGATCCCGGAAGCGCGCCCGCCGGAGGCCCCCTGATCGTGCTGCCGGAAAACCCTGCGCCCGCCGACCGCTCCGCCGCCCGGCTGCTCGAGGAAAAGCTCAACGCGGCGCTGACCCGGACGGTCGCTCCCGGCAACGCGCCGGGGCTGAAGGCGCGGATCGTCGCGGGGGATTCCGATGTCGCCGGGCTGCCGCCCGCGCGTCTGATCTTCTCCATCGGCACGAACCGCCTGTCGCGGGAGTCCGCGCCCGATTTGCCGCGCGCAGCGGTCGTCGGCAAGCCTCAGGGCTACGTCATCCATACCGTCGACGCCGGCGCCGGCCATCGGGTCTTTCTTTACGGCGAAACCGCCCTGGCGAACTTCTACGCCGCCGCCACCGCCGCCCAGCTCATAGATGAGCAACGCTGCGTCTACCACAGCGCCGCCGTCGTCGACTTCCCGGATTTCCTGGGCCGCTCCTATCTGCTCAGGCGCTGGGAAACGCCGGCGGAGCTTGACCGCGATCTGGAGGGACTGGATCTGATGCCGCGCCTCAAGCTGAACAAGGCCTACGCCGGCTACGATGGCCGCACGCGGACCTGGCACCAGCCGGACGACCTCTACCGGGCCGGAATCGCCGCGATCGGGCAGCAATGCCGCGACAGCGGGGTGATGTCCCTCGGGGTGATGGTCAACCCCTACTCGCACTTCGAGTTCGAGCCGGCCGCCGAGACCCTCGGCGAATCCGCCCGCACCGTCTGGACCCATGCGAGCGACGCAAGCCTGGAGACGTTGCAGGGGGCCTTCCGGCTGGGCCTGAATGCCGGGGCTGAGACGATCATGCTGCTCGCCGACGATTACGTGCCCCACGAGGGCCGCAACCGCAAGAACTTCTCGCTTTACACGCCGGAGGACCGCCGGCGCTTCGTCAACCTTCAAACCGCGCAGGCCCATGTCATCAACCGGTTGAAGGAATGGCTCGACCGCGACCATCCCGGCACCCGCTTCGAATTCTGCCCGCCCTGGTACGCCAACGAGTTCATCGACCGCAGCGAGGGCAAGGCTGAAATCTATTTCAAAGAGCTCGCCGCCCAGATACCGCCGGAAATCGCCGTCGTCTGGACCGGGCCGACCGTCAGGTCCCTGTCCCTCGACCTGGCCGACCTGCGCCGCTACAGCAGCCTGATCGGCCGCTGGCCCATGTTCTGGGACAACACGCTCTATGCCCGCAACCTGGAAACCACCGTCTATGGCGGCTACACCGCCCACTATCCCGGCAAGGCGCGCCTGTGCAGCCTCTTCGAGCCGCTCGACGTCGACCGGCCGGACGGGTTTCACGCCCTGAACGACGGCCGGCACATGTACGTGAACGGGGCGGCGGACTCCGAGGTGTACCGCATCAAGTTCGCGACCGTTGCGGACTACGAATGGAACACGACGGACTACGTCCCCGAGCGATCGCTGTGGAAAGCCCTGGTGAGAGCCTACGGCGAGGGCTGCGCGCGGGAGATCCTGTTCTTCAACGAGGCCTACTACGGCCTTTACGAGATATGCGCGCGCATGGAGGGACAGGCCGGGAACCCGGCCGAATACGGCCGCCGGGGTGCGGCCTGGCTGCAGCGTCTGGACGAATCCCTGCTCGACCTGACCCGGCGGCTCACCGGCGGCCACGCGCTGGTGAAAGAGCTCGCGGCCTGCCGTGACCGCCAGAAGACCCGCTTCGAGGCCCTGACCCGGCCGGACGCCCCGGCCGCCGACTGAACGGCTCCGGCCGCCGGGCGGGGAGGCAGGGAACCGCTTCCATCCGGCCGCTTACGGCGGTCCGCCCGGCCCGCGCATTTTCAGCGACGCCAGCAGCAGCGACAGCAGCCCCAACAGGATCTCGTCGACAAAGGGGATCATGTCCGGGATGAGCAGATCAAGGACGAAAAGAGCGGCGGTGACCGCCAGCAGCCGCGGGAAGCGCAGCCCGGCCGCAAAACGCAGGAATCGGTCCAGTATCAGGCCTTGAGGTGTCACGATCTCCTCCCGCCGTCAGGCCACGACCCAGACGGCGCAGTGGCGGGCATGCCCCACGATCCGGCTGGAAACGCTGCCGAACAGAAACTCCTCTTTGCGCGTCAGACCCTGCCGACCCACCACGAGCGTCCCGTAGCGGGTCCGGTCGAGCTCGGCCAGGATGCACTCGGCGATGGAGGGGCAGGTGCGCCGCGGCGTTCTCGTCTTCACGGCCTCCGCCGGGAACCCGGCGTCCAGCAACATACGGCGGTACTGCTCCAGAAATGCGTCCACCCGTCGCTGGTATTGCTCCAGCCAGGCCTGTTTTTCCTCGGTTCGGCCGAAGTAGTCCTCGTCGGGTTCGGAGATGACATGCAGCAGGGTTACGCTCGCGCCGGGCACGCCGCCCAGCATGTAGCCGGCATAGGCCACGGCGCGGCGCGCGTTCTCGGAGTCGTCCACGGCCAGCAGGACGTTGCGGTTGAAATGAAGCTCGAGTCGATTCGCCATCTTGCCCTCCTCGGCCGCGCCGCTCAGCGGATATCGGCCCTGGCCTCGTGCAGATCCTGCAGCAGCTGGGGCGTCTCCTCGTAGAACCAGTTGGCGCCCCTCGAAAAATGCAGCAGGATCCGGTTCAGGGAGTCGGGGATGTAGGCATAGACTTTCTTCAGGTTCGCCAGGCGGTTGTGAAAGACGATGTTCATGTCCCCGTCCGTCAGCCGGGACACCAACGCCGGGTCCCGCAGGCGCAGATCCGGCAGCAGCACGTCGCCCTTGCCCACCAGGTAGATCAGCACGTTCCCCAGCCCGAACAGATCGTAGCCATAGATGTTCTCGCGGTGGCGGTAATTGTAGTCGAAATCGATCCAGCGGTACTGCCCGCTGTCGCTGTCGATCAGGATGTGGTCGCGCCGGATGTCGCCGTGCTTCTCGCCGTGGTCGTGCAGGAACCGGATCGCCTCGATGCAGCGCAGGTAGTTTTCCAGGATGCCGGGCAGGGTCGAATAGAAATACGGTTCGTGGCTCTGCTCCAGGTCGGCCACGTGCGCGGCGAGCGAGGACCCGCTGATGTATTCGAGCACGCGCACGATGTTGCCCTTCTCGTCCGCGGCGGAGCGCCCGTGCATGAAGTGGGGATGATCGTTGACGAGGTCGAGGATGCGGGCCTCCTTGCGCGGGCTGCGGAAGCATTCGAACTCGATCCCGCCGATGGTCGCCGTGAACCGCTCGTAGAATACGAGCTTGATGATCCGCATCGCGCCGGTTTCCAGGTCGACCGAACGCTTGACCCAGTGCTTGATCTCGTCCTCCAGCCCGAAGCGGCCCTCACGGATGCTGTTGCGGATCAAATAGGGCCGGCCCTCCAGGACCATGATGTCGCCGGCGTCGAGGGCGAAGAAATCCGACGTGTCGGTGTGGATCCGCAGGTCCTGCGGGCGGCTGCCCTCGGCCAGCCAGCGGGCGGCCAGCTGGTGGATCTGAACCCGCGACGGCATCGATTCCATGCGGTTACTTGCCCTCTTTGGCCTTGGCTTCCTTGAAGCTCTGCTAGACGGCCTTGAGCTTTTCCGGCTGGGTCAGCATATCGTAGGCCGACAGCGCGGCGGCCTTGCCGACGAGGACAGCGGACTTCCAGCCCTCATTCGAATTAGCCGCCTCGTGATCTGATTCATGCCTGCTATCTCTCAATTTTTCAAGGGGATTGATGGATCCGGACCGCGCGCCCGCGGTTCGCCGCCCAAAGCGCCGCAACCGCCCGGGTCTGCAGACCGTGAATCCAAAGTGATCGCCCGTTGACAAATTGACGGCGGGCCTTAAGTTCAATTGAACATTTGAAGTTATCAATATGGGTGGTCCGCCAAGAGCATTGCAATCATGCAGGAGCATTAACCAGCGATCCCATCGAACGATAATGAGGAGACTCTGAATGAAACCGATCTGCGCGTTTATCGCCCTGGTGTTTCTGGCGCTCTTTACGGCCGTCAACCTCTTCCTGCCGTATGCCCTCATCGTCCTCGCGGCGGCTCTCGGCCTTGCGGCCGTGCTGGGCATACCCTGCGGTTTGTTGAACCGCGATCGAAAAGGGGAATGCCGTCTGGGGTACTGCTGACTCGAAGCCCCGCACAAGCGCAGCGCGAGTTGTCCGTGGGGCTAATGTTTTGAGCTTCGGCGTCCGATACAATGTACAGAGTTTGAACTGCACGCCGGAGCGCCGAGCCATGAAAGAGAAAAAGCCCCAGTTCCTGAGAATGAATGCTTTCCGCGAAGAAAATCCCCCCCGCAGAGAAGTCGCCTGCCCGGACTATAAAAGCTGCCTGACCGAGGCGGCTTTCAAAAATTTCTGCCTGGACTGCAGCCTGTGCGCCGGCTCGCCGGCTTCAGAAGCCGCGGCGCGCGCAGGCCAGGATTACCGCGTGCCGGTGATCCGCAGCTCGCCCGCGCTTCAGGCAGTTACCGGCTGAGCCCCAACTATAGGTTGACAGGCAAGCCCGCCGTGGTGTATGGGTTACTATTTTATAATTAGTATTTACAAATAGTTACCATACACGCGAGCGATGCCTGCAACCGACGGATCCAACAGCAGCCCACCCCTTGTGCGCCTCCTGCTCGGCCTGACGCCCTTCCTGTTCGGGCTGAGCATCCTCTGGCTCGGCCAGGACGTCTCCTGGGACCTGCGCAACTACCACTACTACAACCCCTTCGCTTTTCTCACCGGCCGCATGGGGCACGACGTCGCCGTCTCGCACGTGGCGACCTACTATAACCCATTGCTATATATTCCTTTTTACTATGCGGTGAATTGGCTGCCGCCGAAAGCCATCGGATTCATGCTGGGTTTTATTCCGGGGCTGAACGTTATCCCGATCTACGGCATCACCCGCCGGGTGGTCGACCTCGGCGGACCCGCAAAAACCGCCTGGTTCTGCCTGGGGCTGACCCTGGTCGCTATGCTGGGGATGATCAATCTCGCCGAAATCGGCACGAGCTACGCCGACAACATCCTGAGCCTGCCGGTGCTCGCCGCTGTCTGGCTGGTGGTGCGCTTCCGTGAGCGCTTCTGCGCATCGTTCGGGGGCGGGTGGCCGATCGCCGCCGCGGCCGGTCTGCTGGCCGGGTCCACTCTCGGCCTCAAGCAGCCTTTCGCCATCTACTGCGTCGGCCTGTGCGCGGCCATTTTCGCCCTGGCCGCGCCGTTCTGGCGGCGGTTTGGCCTCGCCTTCGTTTTCGGGCTGGGCGTGCTCGCCGGAACGGCGCTCACCAGCGGTTTCTGGCTCCTGGAGATGTGGCAGCGCTTCCAGAATCCGCTATTTCCCTACTTCAACGAGGTTTTCAAATCCCCCTGGGGGAACATCGGCTCCTACCGCGACGAGCGCTTTCTTCCCAAGGGCTTGGCGATGTGGCTGCTCTTTCCCTTCTGGTTCACCGTCGACCCGACCCAGGTCGGCGAAGTCGGCTTCCGCGACCTGCGCTTTCCCCTGCTCTACGTCCTGCTGCTGGCCCTGTTGATCGCAGCGCTCCTGAGGCCGCGGAAGAAGCCCGGCCATGCGGACGCCGATGCCGCCGGCGCCGACACCCGGGTCATGACCCGCTTCTTCGTCGTCTTCATGGGGGTCTCCTTCTTTCTCTGGATGAAGATGTTCGCCGTTTATCGCTACACGGTCGTGTGCGAGTTCATGGCGCCCTTGACCCTTTTCCTGGTCCTGGGGGCTCTCTTGAGAAACCCGCGCCGGCAGGTCCGCGCCACGCTCGCGGCGCTGGTCTTTCTGCTCGTCACGCTCGACCCCGGGCACTGGGGCCGGCGCCCCTGGACCGCCGACTATTTCGACGTGAAGCTCCCCGCAATGGCCGGTGAGGCGGATTCCCTCGTCATAGTCACCGGCCACGACCCGGTCGCCTACATGATCCCGTTTTTCCCGCCGCAGGTGCGGTTTCTGCGCATCCAGGGCTTCGTGACCGGCCCGTCGACCGCGCTCAACGCGACCGACCGCCTGATGATGAAGGCCGTATCCGAGCACCGGGGCCCGGTGCTGATCCTCTACCGCTCCTACGAAGAGTGGCATGCGCTCAACGCCCTCGATTTCTATGGCCTGCAGCTGGACCGATCCAGCTGCCAGAGCTTCATCCCCGGAGTGGAACCCCAGCAGGAGCATCCGTTCAACCTCTGCCGGGTCACCCCGCGGGTGACGCATTGAGAAGGGAAGCGTCACATGACCTCGGTTGACTCCCGGAGCTATCGGCTGGCCGTGATCCTGCCCTGTTACAACGAAGAAGCGGCCATCGCCGACGTGGTGCGCGACTTTCGTGCGGCGCTGCCCCATGCCGTTGTCTACGTCTACGACAACAACTCCAAGGACCGCACGGTCGAGTGCGCCCGTGCGGCGGGAGCCATCGTCCGCCGGGAGACCCGCCAGGGCAAAGGGCACGTGGTGCGGCGCATGTTCGCCGATGTGGACGCCGACATCTACCTGCTCGCCGACGGCGACGGCACCTACGACGCCGCCAGCGCACCCGCTCTGGTCGAAAAGCTCGTCAGCGAGCAGCTGGACATGGTGGTGGGCTCACGGCTGACGACCTACGAGGGCGAGGCCTTCCGCCGCGGCCACCGCTTCGGCAACGACCTGCTGACGGGATTTCTGGGCCTCTGCTTCGGCCGCACCTTCACGGATATCCTTTCCGGATACCGCGTCTTCTCGCGGCGCTACGTGAAATCCTTCCCGGCCCTGTCCACGGGGTTCGAGACCGAGACCGAGCTGTCGGTGCACGCCCTGGAGCTGCGCATGCCGATCGCCGAGGTCGTCACTGCCTACAAGGCCCGGCCCGCCGGCTCGGCGAGCAAGCTGCGCACCTATCGCGACGGGTTCCGCATCCTGATGATGATCCTCAATCTCTTCAAGGAGGAGCGGCCCCTGGCGTTCTTCTCGATCATCGCCGGCATCCTCGCGCTGGCCGCCGTTGTCCTGGCTTACCCCGTCTTCATGACCTACCTCCACACCGGTTTGGTCCCGCGCTTCCCCACGGCGATCCTTTCCACGGGGCTCATGATCCTGGCCACCCTGAGCCTCACCTGCGGCTTCGTGCTGGACACCGTCACCCACGGCCGCCGCGAAATGAAGCGCTTGGCCTATTTGTCCGTTCCCCCCCTCGGTAATTGAGACCGGTCAGCAGCCGGCCGGAGAAATCCCGCCGATTCTCCTTTCCTTCCGGTTTGACAGCCTGAGTGCGAATGCATAGGTTGATCCTACAATTTCAGTTTGTTACCAAACCCTGTCCACACCGTCGGCTTGAACCTTAGCCCGGAGAAGCTTTTTTCATGCGTCCCAAATCTATCTGAGGAGGCGTTGACCATGAAGAGGGTTATGGTGGTGTTGGCAGTCGCCTTTTCGTTCTCGGCCGCCCCCGTCGACTGCGCGGAAGAGCCGCTTCTCCACGTGGAGTTGCTCGTTCAGGAAGCCATCGAAAAAAACCCTAAGATTCTGGCCGCCCACGAGAGACATTCCGCCCTCAAGGAAAAAATCCCCCAGGCCGGCGCCTTGGACGACCCCATGTTGAGCTTCGGCGTGGTCAATCTTCCGAACAACTTCGATTTCAGTGAGGAAGACATGACCCAGAAGGAAATCTCCGTTTCGCAGAAATTACCGTTCCCCGGCAAAAGAGCTCTGAGCGAGGAGGTCGCCGCCAAGGAGGCCGACGCGGGCGCGGCCGAGGTCGATGACATCGCCAACCAGGTGGCCAAAGAGGTCAAAACCGCGTTCTTCGATCTCTCCCATGCCTACCGCGCCTTGGACGTCACCCGGCGCAGCAAGAGCCTTTTGGAAGAACTGGCCAAGATCACCCAGACCCGCTACTCCCTGGGGCAGGCCATCCAGGAGGACATCATCCGCATCCAGGTGGAGATCTCCAAAATGCTGGACGACCTAATCATGATCGAGCAGAAGAAACGGGCGCTGAAAGCCAGGCTCAACTACCTTCTCAACCGGCCGCCCAACAGCCCGCTCGGACAGCCCGGGGAAGTCCGCTTCAGGCCGGTTGCGTTTTCGATCGAAGACCTCCAGCAGCAGGCGATTGCGGAAAACCCCATGCTCAGGGTCCTGAAACAGGACATCGCCGCCCGCAGCAAGAACGTCGAGTTGGCGAAAAAGGATTATCTGCCCGACTTCAGCTTCAAGTTGGGCTACGGCCAGCGGGAAGACCGCCTGGACATGTACACCGGAATGATCGAAATGAACCTGCCCATTTTCATCCAGTCCAAGCAGGATCGAAAGGTGGCGGAGGGCTACGCGGAGGTCCGCTCCGCCCAGGCCAAATACGACGGCGCCCGAAACGAAATTCTTTACATGATCGCCGACATGGGGTCGATGGTCCAACGCCTGGAGCGCAAGATCGAGCTCTACCGCACGGGAATCATCCCCCAGTCCCGCCTGCAGATCGACACCGCCCAGAGCGCCTACATGGTCAACAAGGCCGACTTCATGACCTTGCTCGACAGCCGCATGCGGCTCTACCGTTTCGAACTGGACTATCACGATGCCCTGACCGAGTACGAGAAGAGTTTGGCAGCCCTGGAGGCCGCGGTCGGAACGACATTCTCCCGGGAGGTGCTGAAATGAACCGCCGGATAGGGGCCGTCCTGCTGCTGGCTGCGCTGTCGGCCGGGACCGCTTTCGGCCAGGCGCCACACCCGGCCGGCCACGCTGCCGGCCCGCCTCCGCCGGGGAAGAAGGCGGGTGACCTCGACGAACTGAAGGGGCTGACCATGGAGTCCATTCAGAAGGAGGGCAAGGTCCAGGAAATCGCACCGGGCACCGTCCAGATTTCCCCGGAACGCCAGCAGCTCATCGGCGTGCGGTTCGGAACGGTGGAGAAACGAGCGCTGCAGAAAGTCATCCGCACCGTTGGCAGGATCGACTATGACGAAAAGCGCATCGGCATCGTGTCCCCCAAAATCAGCGGCTGGATCGAGGAACTCTACGTGGACTTCACGGGACAGTTCGTCCGCAAGGGGGCGCCGCTGCTCACCATCTACAGCCCGGAGCTCGTCTCCACCCAGGAGGAATACCTGCTGGCCCTCAAAGCCAAGCAAGACTGGTCGAAAAGCCCGTTTGCGGAAGTTTCCGAAGGCGGCACCCTTCTGGCCGAATCCGCACGCCGGCGCCTGAGGCTCTGGGACATCAGCGATGCCCAGATCAAAGCGCTCGAGGAAAGCCGTGAGCCGCAGAAGACCCTGACGCTTTACAGCCCGTTCAGCGGCCACGTGCTTGAAAAAATGGTCAACAAGGGCCAGTTCGTGGAAGCCGGCATGGCGCTCTACAAGATCGCCGATCTTTCGGTGGTCTGGCTCATCGCCGACATCTACGAATCCGAGCTGCCGGCCATCCGCGTGGGGCAGCCGGCGGCCATCCAGATGTCCTACTACCCAGGGGAGACCTTCACCGGCAAGGCCATATACATCTACCCTTACATGGACGCTCAGACCCGCACCGCCAAGGTCCGGTATGAGTTCGCCAACCCCCACGGCAAGCTCAAACCGGAAATGTTCGCCAACGTGGAGATCAGCGTGCGCCTCGGCGACAAACTGGCGGTGCCGGAGGACGCGGTCATCGACACCGGGGTCCGCAAAGTGGTCGTCGTCGACCGGGGTTCCGGCTATTTCGAGCCCCGCGAAGTCAGGCTGGGGGTCAGGGCAGACGGCTTCTACGAAGTCCTCGATGGCCTCAAGGCTGGGGAGCGGGTGGTCACCAGCGCCAATTTCCTCATCGATTCGGAATCCAAGCTCAAAGAGGCCGTCGGCGGCATGGGCCATCAGCATTAGCCATGATCGAGAAAATCATAGAAAGCTGCGCGAATAACCGGTTCCTGGTGTTCGCCGCGGTGCTGCTGCTGACCTTGGGAGGGGTGTATGCGCTGCGGAACATCCCGCTCGACGCCATACCGGACATCTCCGACGTGCAGGTGATCATCTACACGCCGTGGGAAGGCCGCAGCCCGGACCTGATCGAGGACCAGGTCACCTACCCGATCGTCAGCGCCCTCATTTCGGCCCCGCGGGTCAAGACCGTGCGCGGGTTTTCCGATTTCGGCTTCTCCTTCGTCTACGCCATTTTCGAGGACGGCACCGACATCTACTGGGCGCGCTCGCGGGTGCTGGAATACCTGCAGCAGATATCGGGGCGGCTGCCCGAGGGCGCCGCCCCGGTCCTCGGCCCGGACGCCACCGGCGTGGGCTGGGTCTTCACCTACGCCCTGGTGGATGAAAGTGGCACGCACGATCTCGCTTTCCTGCGCACCCTGCAGGACTGGTACATCCGCTATGCCCTGGCGAGCGTCGAGGGGGTGGCCGAGGTCGCCAGCGTGGGCGGTTTCGTCAAGCAGTACCAGGTCAACATCGACCCCAACCGCCTGTCGTCCTACGGGCTGTCCATCCGCGAGGTGATGGACCGCATCAAGATGTCCAACAACGATGTGGAAGGCCGCCTGATCGAGATGTCCGGCCGGGAATACATGGTCCGCGGCCGAGGCTACATCAAGTCGCCCGCGGACATCCAGTCGATCGTGGTGGGCAGCAAGGGCGGAACCCCGGTGCTGCTGCGCGACATCGCCAACGTCGCCCTCGGGCCCGACATCCGGCGCGGGATCGTGGAGCTGGACGGCCGCGGCGAAGTGGCCGGCGGCATCGTGGTGATGCGCCACGGCGAGAACGCCCTCAAGGTGATCAACGCCGTCAAAGCGAAGATCCAGGAGATCACGCCCGGACTCCCGGAAGGCGTGAAAATCGTCCCGACCTACGACCGTTCCGAGCTGATCCGCCTGTCGATCGAAAACCTGCAGAAGACGCTGATCGAGGAAATCGTGGTGGTCAGCCTGGTGGTGATTTTATTCCTCTTTCATTTCCGATCCGCCTTCGTGCCGATCTTCGCTCTGCCGATCGCCGTGGTGATCTCGTTCATCCCCATGTACTTCCTGCAGATCACCTCCAACATCATGTCGCTCGGCGGCATTGCGCTTTCGATCGGCGTTCTGGTGGACGCTTCCATCGTCATGGTGGAAAACGGCTATCGCCACCTGTCCGAAGGGACCGAAGAAGACCGGCGGAACAGCTCCGCCACCGTGATCCGCGCCTGCCAGCAGGTTGGGCGGGGCGTCTTCTTCGCCTTGATCATCATCATCGTCTCCTTCATGCCTGTCTTCATGCTGGAGGCCCAGGAGGGCCGACTCTTCCGCCCGCTGGCCTTCACCAAGACCTTTGCCATGGCGGCCTCGTCCATTCTCGCCATCACCCTGGTTCCGGTGCTGATGACGGTTTTTCTCAAGGGCAAGGGCCTCAAACCGGAAACCGCCAACCCCATCTCGCGCTTCCTGAAATGGGTCTACGAGCCGATCATCCGCTGGGGGCTGCGCTTCAGGAAAACCGCCCTGTTCTTGAATTTTTTACTGATCCCGCTCAGCATCGTCCTGGTGCTGCGCATCGGCAGCGAGTTCATGCCGCCGCTCTATGAGGGCACCATCTTCTACATGCCGGTCACCAGCCCCGGCATCTCCGTGACCGAGGCCGGCCGGCTCCTGTCCATGCAGGACAAGATCCTGAAGAGCTTTCCCGAGGTCGAAACGGTTTTCGGCAAGGCCGGCCGCGCCGAAACCGCCACCGACCCGGCGCCGTTCAGCATGATGGAGACCACCGTCCACCTAAAACCCACGAGCGAGTGGCGCAGGGTTAAAAGGGATTACGCCTATCTCCCCGAGTGGCTGCGCCCCGCCGCGCAAACGCTGTTCGGCGCCGAGCGCGCCCTGACCTACGACGAACTCGTGGAGCAGATGGACCAGAAAATGCAGTTCCCGGGCCTGCAGAACGCCTGGACCATGCCGATCCGCGCCCGGATCGACATGCTCAGCACCGGCATCCGCACCCCGGTCGGGATCAAGATCTTCGGGCCCGACCTGAACACCATCCAGGACCTGGGCATCCAGATCGAAGGCATCTTGAAGGAGGTGCCGGGGACCCGCAGCGTCTACGCCGAGCGGGTGGCCGGCGGGTTCTTCATCGACATCGACATCCAACGCGACGCCATCGCGCGCTACGGCCTGACGGTGGGCGAGGTGCAGGAGGTGATCCAGTCGGCGATCGGCGGCATGAACATCACCCGCACCATCGAGGGCCGCGAGCGCTATCCCGTCAACGTGCGCTACCCCCGGGAGCTGCGCGACGACGTCGAGAAGCTCAAACGCATCCAGGTGCCGGCGCGGATGGGAGCGACCGCCAGGATGGAAGCGGGCGGCGCTTCCGGGACCGGGATGGCTCAAATCCCATTGGCTCAGCTGGCCGACATCCGGGTGACCACCGGGCCGGCCATGATCCGGGACGAGGACGCCATGCTCGGCGGGTATGTGTTCATCGACGTCACCGCCAAGGACATCGGCGGCTACGTGGACGAGGCCAAGCGGGTGATCCAGGCAAGGCTGAAGCTCCCGGCCGGCTATTTTCTCTCGTGGAGCGGCCAGTACGAATTCCAGCTGCGCGCCAAGGAACGGTTGAAGATTCTGCTTCCGGTCGTCTTTTTCGTGATCTTCATCCTGCTGTACATGACGTTTCACTCCATATCCGAGTCCGTCATCCTGATGATCGCCGTCCTTTACGCGATGACCGGCGGCGTGATCCTGCAGTATCTGCTGGGCTACAACTTCAGCGTGGCCGTCTGGGTCGGCTACATCGCACTTTACGGGATCGCCGTGGAAACCGGCGTGGTGATGATCATTTATCTGCACGAGGCGCTCGACCGGCGGCTGGCGATGGGAAAGATCGGCCCGCGTGATATTCTGGAGGCCACGGTCGAGGGGTCGGTGCTGCGGCTGCGGCCGAAGATCATGACGGTGGGCACCACCCTGATCGGCCTGATCCCGATCATGTGGTCGGCCGGTGTCGGCGCGGACGTCATGAAGCCGATCGCTGCCCCCATCATCGGCGGGGTCATCACCTCGACCATCCACGTGCTCATCATCACCCCCGTGATTTTCGCCATGGTGAAGGAGCGGGCGCTCAAGCGCGGACGGCTGCACAAACCGGAGATGAAACCATAGCCTTGTCTACTATCCGTCTTCGATGGATTGGTTCGAACGATCTGATTTCAAGGAGGATAACGCATGAAAAAGAACAAATGGTTGACCCTTTCCGTTGTCTTCGTTTCCCTGCTGGTCCCCGCCCTTTCAGCGGCTCAGCACTCCCATGGCCAAGGATCAGGCGGAAGCAGCATGAAGATGGACACCCGTGAAGTTCTGGTGGAGGGTTTCAAGGTCACCTTCCAGATCATGGCGAACGCCGAGCATCGCAAAATGCTCAAGGACATGAAAATGAAGGATGACATCGAGGCGGGGACCACCCACAACGTGACGGTGGTCCTGACCGATCAGGCAACCCAAAAGCAAATCACGGACGCTGCGGTCAGCATGAAGGTGGTCGATCCCAAGGGCAAGGACCAGATCAAGAACCTCAAATATGAAAGCTCGATGAAAAGCTTTGACGGCTACTTCGACCTGCCGGAAAAAGGCAAGTATGAACTGCTGGTCCTCATCAAGACCGGCGACCAGAAAAAAACAGCCGGGATTAACTATGAACTGAAATAAGGCCCTGTTTACTCTTGAGGACGGTGAGCGCCTCGCGTGGGCTGTTTCTATTGACAGGCTGCGCCGGCGCGCACAAGTTGGCGCCATTGCATGAACCACGGCAAGCAGCAAAGGGGTAAACGATGACGCAAAGACTGCTGGAAATTTTAAAAACCAGGACCGTGATCTTCGACGGCGGCATGGGAAGCATGCTCATCGCGCGGGGCCTCGGCCCCGGCGAGGGCCCGGAAACGTGGAACCTGGAAATGCCGGAGGCCGTGGCCGAGGTCCAGCGCCTGTATTATGAAGCCGGGTCGGACGTGGTGCACACCAACTCCTTCGGCGGCAACCCGGTCAAGCTGGCCGACCGCGGGCTGGCGGATCGGACCGAGCGCATTAACCGCCGGGCGGCGGAGATCACGAAGAGCGTCTGCCCGCCAGGCAAACTGGTGGCCGGCGACCTGGGGCCGACCGGCAAATTCCTCAAGCCGATGGGGGACCTCGACCCCGGTGACGCCCAGGATTCCTACCGGCGCCAGGCCGAGGCGCTCTTGTCCGGCCGGGCGGACCTGATCAGCATCGAGACCATGTACTCGCTGGAAGAGGCTCTCGCCGCGCTGCGGGCGGCCAAATCCCTGGGAAACGTATTCGTGATCGCCTCCCTCACCTACAACCGCACGCCCAAAGGGTTCTTCACCATGATGGGCGAAGGGGTGGCGCCGGCCGCGCGCGCGCTCGAAGACGCCGGCGCCGACGCCATCGGCAGCAACTGCGGCCTGGGCTCCGGCGACATGATCGAGCTTGCGGCCGCCATCCGGGCGGCCACCCGCATGCCCATCCTGATCCAGCCCAACGCGGGCAAGCCCGAGCCGGTCGGAGGCTCGGTGGTGTACCGCCAGACCCCCGCCGAGTTCGCCGCCGACGGCGCCCGGATCAAGGCCGCCGGCGCCGACATGATCGGCGGCTGCTGCGGCACCACTCCGGATTTCATCCGCGAGCTTTCCAAAGCCCTTGCATAACCGGCCCGGAGAGCCTTCTTTTGGAATGAAAAACCCGGGAGACTCAGCTCCCGGGTTTCCAAATTCCGCTTGAATCCATGGATCAGAAATCGATCTGCCACTTGGCGCCGGCATACCAGCGGTAGCCTTCGTCGTCGCCGGCGTTGTCATCCATAAAATCGAAGTAGCCGACTTCAGGGACGATGTAGACGCCCGGGGCCAGGGTAACCACGGCCTGTAGATAGGTCGACCAGGCTTGGTCCTCATCGGAGGCAGCATCGTTGTCGTCATTGCGGAATCCCGCGCCGGCTTCGAACAGCAGTGCATCGGAGACCTTGAACCCGAGGATCAGCGCCGCCTGCCAGCTCATGCAGTCCTCGGTGTCGTCGCCGTCGGCATTGAGGGCCGCGCCGGCGTTGAGATTGCTGGTGTAGCCGTCGGAGTTCCAGTTGGCGTTGCTCCAGTTCTGACCCCAGCCCCCGGCGGCCTTGATATAGGCCGGCCCGATTTCGAATCCCAGCTCCAGGCCGAGAATATAAGATATGATGTCGATGTCGTCCGTCAGAACCGCACTGGCGCCGCGCTCCTCCTTCAGGTACTGGAACCCGGCCGCCGGGGTGAACGTGAAGCCGCCGATCTTGCCGGCGTAGGCGGCCTCGAACTTGGGCAGGTACTTGTCCAGGTCGCTGCCGGCCCCGCCCAGGGTCTGGTTGCCGTAGGGCGTGATCGCGGCGATCTGGAAATCCCCGAACTCCAGGCGGATCTGGCCGGGTCGGAAGCCGTCGTTGGTGCCGATGCCGGCCAGCCCCAGGTCCTCGTCGATGACCTGGCCGGAGGTGAACTGGATGATCGGCGAGTAGTCCTTGCCCACGGTCAGGGCCGCGTTTTCCGAGAACTTCCAGGTCCCGTAGGCCCGCCGGGTGCCGACGTCGAGATCGCCGCCGTTGGTGCCCTTGAGCCCGAGTTCGATGTGGCCTTTGACTTTGTCCGCCGTGACCTTGGCTTCCAGGCGCGAATTGCCTTGGAAATCCCAGGTAAGTGCGTCGTCATCGTCCTCGCCGTTTACCGGGAAATCGCCGTAGTCGACGTGGTTCCAGAAGGTCGCCATGCGCTGGCTCCCGGAAAACGCCCAATCCGCCGCCGTGGCCGGAGCCGCGAAGATCAGCACTGAAATCAACGCCATCCATTTTTTCATCTGTTTTTCTCCTCCTCATCGTTGTTGAGTTCCGTCGCTACAAGAAACGCTGCCGTGGTTTCATTGCCTTGCCTCCCTGTTCTGTAAAGCGCTCACCCCCTTTTTGAGTGCATCCTCGCCAGGATCGCCCCCGTTCTCCGCAGCGCCTCTCTGCACATCGACGCCGGCCGAAAAAGCGCTTGCGGCTCATACTCGGGCCGCTTCAGCGCGGCGAGCTGCGGATATGAAAATCCGGGTAGGCGATGACCGCCACTTCGTATTGGTCGAGGCCTTCAGCTTCCTGCTCAGGGTCCACCCGCAGGCCCATCGTCACATCGAGAAGCTTGAACGTGACAAAGCCGATCAGGCCGACGTAGACAACGTTGGCCAGTATGCCGATGCACTGGGCCGCCAGCTGGCCTCCGTCGCCGTAGAGCAGCCCGGTCACGGTTCCTTTGACGCCGTTCCAGCCGTCGCCATACGTGCCATCTGCAAAAAGCCCCAGCGCGAAAACGCCCCAGGCGCCGTTGACGCCGTGGACCGAAACCGCTCCCACCGGGTCGTCGATCTTGAGCGTTCGTTCGACGAATACCACTGCCCAGCACAACAGCAAACCGGCAATCAGACCGATCAGGACGGAGGTTGGTGCGGTGACGAAGGCGCAGGGGGCCGTGATCGCCACCAGCCCGGCCAGCAAGCCGTTGGCGGACATGCTGATGTCCGGCTTGCCGAACCGCGCCCAGGTGTAAATCATGGAGGAGAACGCTCCGGCGGCCCCGGCCAGCATGGTGTTCACCGCGACCACGCTGATCCGCAGGTCGGTTCCCGCCAGGGACGAGCCCGCGTTGAACCCGAACCAGCCGAAGGCGAGGATGAAGCACCCCACGACCGCCATCGGGATGTGATGACCGGGGATGGCGTTCGGTGTGCCGTCCTTGGCGAATTTGCCGTGGCGAGGTCCCAGCAGCTTGGCCCCGATCAATGCCAGCACGCCGCCTGTAAGGTGCACCACCGAGGAGCCGGCAAAATCGACATGGCCGTGGCCGAGCCCGAAGTTACTTCCCAGCTTGGCG
>Ga0209254_10001618_pt1 | contig 20293 bp, 16 predicted proteins | sample FrelakmetDIP11DI_FD_187148 | JGI IMG/M metagenome (GOLD analysis project Ga0209254, IMG submission 187148) | Freshwater lake sediment microbial communities from the University of Notre Dame, USA, for methane emissions studies - DIP11 DI (SPAdes)... | ecosystem: Environmental > Aquatic >...
CCTATATTGCCGAAGATCCTGATTTTGTCTTAACCTTTCCTGTCCTGAGCACGTCACAAAAATATCCGTTAGTGCGGTAAAATTCAAATTTATGAATTTTAAAACATTCATATTCAGTATATTGAAAATTGCTACCACACTAATTCTGTTAAACGTCACAAGTCAGGAAAGAGTAACATACGGAACACATGAGCTGACCATAGCATTAAAATTCGGTGACAGCGCCAGGAAATATCGCTGGCTTGACCGTTACTAAATAGCTTATTAACAGATAAAAAGTCTTGAATGATAATGATGCTCCTTTAAGGATCATTCAAAATTAGAGACGCGGTTTACTTTTTAGTATGTAGATCATGGAACTGCTCTTACTCTTTTCCGGAAACGATTGAAAATAAAACTGCATTCCCTTAATTAATCCGCTTAAAAAGTACATTTTTTTCCCTTTATGCTTTTCACTCAGGATTGAGATATAAAATACATCCGGAAACAAAGTTCTGATTCCGGAAATCCGGAAACCTGTTTTATCAGCGAATATTCTGAATGTATCCGGTGTAAAATGCCAGATATGACGTGGTACATCGTATGCTGCCCAGAATTTGCCATAATATTTTGCGTCATATGAAATGCAGTTCGGAACAGCAGCCAAAAAAATGCCACCTGGCTTAAGAAGCCTATGGATTTCGTCTGCATAATCAAAAGGATCATACAAATGTTCCAAAACATGCCACATTGTTACAGCATCAAAACTTCCGTCAGGCAATCCGGCAATCCGTTCAGGACTCAGCACATCTATAGAGAACCGGCGGGTACCAAAATCACGTGCTTTTTCATTCGGTTCTATACCTGTTGCATCCCACCCACCTTTTTTCATTGTGCCCGGGAAGTACCCGGTCCCGCACCCAATATCCAGAATTCTCCCTTTTTTATAACCAGTGGCATTTTCAACAATCTTCTTTTTCCTGCGCAACATTAACTTTCTTGCAACAATATAAACCTTGTTTAGAACTCCTTCAGCTTTGTCATTATGGGAAATATAATCGTCAGTTTCATAATACCTCCCGATATCTTGCTCATCGGGATATTCCCTGGTAAAAACAAGTCCGCATTCAGAACAGCTGATGAGATCAAATTCCTCTTTGCTTATAAGATGGTCAGTACACTTTAGGTATAAAGATATTTTACTGCTGTTGCAAAGCGGACACAATTTATGGGTGACCATCTATTCTGACTTAGACTTTCTGAGGAAGGAATAAATAAAGAAACCGGCCATAAGAAGAATTAAGACTACCGAACTGGCAAGTGATACTCTATTCCCGGTTATATAGGACGAAGGCTCAAATGCAAATCTGATCTGATGTGTTCCACCAGGAACTATCATTCCTCTCAGAACATAGTTTGTCCTGAAGCAGGTGCTTTCTCTTCCATCAATATAACATTTCCATCCGGCAGGGTAATATATTTCTGAGAAAACAACAAGCCTGTCACCCTCTGCGCTGTATTTATATTCCAGCTCATTGGGTTTATATGAAACAAAGTCAATTTTATCATTTTCATTAACAGTATATGATAATTCTTTAATCGTGTCCTTAAACCGTACATCAATTACAGCTTCAGTTTTTGGATCAATGGTTTTTAATGCCATAAGCTCCTGATTGGCATTCTGAACAAGAATCGCCCTTTCGACAAACCAGGCATTACCCAAAGCATTTGAATTTACAAGCGGAGGAGCTTCTGCATTATAAATAACATATTTGGTATTCAGCATATTGAGTACCGAAGTACTTTTGAAGGCTGGCAAAAGATCATCGATCGAGCTGGCTTTGTCGGATAAAGCCTGTATTAATGCAACCTCCCTGACTATTGAGGAGTCAATCAGCTCCTGGTATCTTTGTAATTTTGCCCCATGATAACCCCCAATCGATTTATGAAAATAAGATGTGGGTGAATTATCATTGAATGTTGAGATGCTGAGATTCATAACCCTGTGATATGATTTATCTTCCAGTATTTTCAAGTCAGCAACTGTCGGGACAAATGTCTTCTGAATTACAGAGGGCTTTTCAAACCTTTCTGCATTTAAATATCTTTTTCCGGCACTCCATAAATCGATTGTAATAAGGAATGCAATTACCAGGATAGAATGCTCTTTTCGCAATTTACCGGTGGCAAATCCAAATAATGAACCAGCTGCAAGCACGATGAAAATAAGCGATCTGAAGCTGTCGGCCCTCAGCAGATTTTTTCTGTCGGCAATGAGGGCGGATGAGAACCATGCCGGGAGGTTAGATTCATATTTGCTTAAAAATGAACCTGCAATACCCGGGACAAGAAGAATTAGCAGTACAATTCCCCCGGTAATCCCGGCAGCCAGATTTATTCCCTTTAGCATCTCCTTCTTTGAAAGCTTCCCGTTATAATAGTCTCGTAACGCAAGGAATCCGAGAAGAGGAATGCAAAACTGAGCAATAATCAGTGTCATGGTAACGGCCCGGAATTTATTGTATCCCGGGAAGTAATCAATAAAAAGGTTGGTAAGAGGCATAAAGTTTTTGCCCCAGGCCAGCATGACTGACAAGATTGTAGCTATTAAGAGCCACCATTTTTCTCTGCCCTTAATAACGATCAGACCAAGGACAAAAAGAAAGAACACTATTGCCCCGACATAATGAGGACCATCGGTTCCCGGTTGATTTCCCCAATACCTCATTACCTGATTGACATATGATCCGGCATTGTTCTGTCGCAAAGCTTTGACAGTCTCGGAATCCTTACTAAACGGCTTGCTCGAACCTCCTTTAAAATTAGGGATCAGAAGATTCATCGTTTCACCGACACCATAACTCCAGAATGTAATATAGTCCCTGTCAAGTCCGGCAGATACATTTTTATGCTCTGTTTCCAGATCAGATTTTCCCCTTATTGAATATTTTCCATATTCATAGATTGTATAAAGATTTCCGAAATTTATGCCTATTGCAATTATGAACGGGATAATCAGAATGGCTGATCTTCTCAGGAATTCAGGAATTTGCTTTTCCTTTAATGAATAAATGAATTCGGTTATTAGAAAAATGATCAGGATAATCATTGCATAATATGTTATCTGGGGATGATTTGCAAGGATCTCAAGGGTCAGCATGAATGCTGTCAGGAGTGCTCCTTTAATCGCATCATGTTTATAGGTGTAATATATTGCACCGATCATCGGAGCCATGTATGCAAGAGCTATTGCCTGGGTATTATGGCCCGCAGCTAATATCTGAAAGAAAAATGATGAGAATCCGTATGCGATTGCACCGGCAACAGATAGCCATTGGTTAACACCGAAAAGCAGGAGCAAAAAATAAAATCCAGCCATCGAAAGAAACAGAACAGATACAGGCATTTTAAGTATCCTAAGCAGGTTATCAGCATATTTCATGAGGTTTCCGGGAAATTTTGCAGAAATAAGATATGCCGGCATCCCGCTGAAAATTGAGTTTGTCCAGAGAGGTTCTTTATTAAATTTCTCACGGTAATCCCTGATCTCTTTCGAATTTATAGTTGAAACAGTGGAATCGTTTGCTTTAAGCACCTTCCCTTCCAGCACAGGATAGAAATATGCAAATGATATTACTATAAATACCGCAACTGCAAAAAGATGTGGCAGAACTGTTCTGAATTTGTTTCTGATTTCCATAGACCTGTATATTTATTCTGTTCTTTAAAAGGTAAAAGTATTTATTTGATTTCAAATTATCAGACTATAAGGACTTTTCTAAATCAAAAAGCATCCCCGATATTTTTAAGCGAACGTATATTTTCTCTGAAGTTTCTTATACTCGACCATTTTAAAATGAATCCTTTTATTGCCTTTAATTCAGCAGGTTCATAAAATTTAAGAAAATAAAGGATAATGGGGAAACTCATAAGTATCATAGTTTTAATGACAAGGCGTGGAAGCAGCTGCAGATCGGTTAAAAGAAGACCTGAGAAAGACAGGAGTGATCCTGTAATGAGGATCAGAATAATTTTGGAGAGCTCATATGGTATGAAAAATGCTTTCTGCGAAAAATAATAGCATGCATACCAGTAAAACAGATTTGTTGCAATTGTTGCTGTTGCTGCTCCCATAATGTTGAACCGTGGAATAAGAAGAAGATTCAGAACAATATTCAGGACGCTGGAAAAGGCAACAATGATCCCGATTACCCATGTCTTTTTCTTTATGGTCAGTCCAATTCCGGTTGTCTCTCTCATATTCACAAAGAATACTGAAATTGATAAGAGCGGAACTACTATAAATGCCTGCCAGAATTCGGCCGACCTGGATATCACTTTAATAGCTTCATATGAGAACAGTGAAACAGCAATTACTCCGGTCATCAGGACAAACGATGAATAGAGATTTGTTTTGGAATAGAACCTCATATTGTCGGGATTATCTATCTTCCTGATAATCATTGGCGACACGGCCATCTTTATCGAATCAACAATTACCAGCCTGAGAACGCTTGAAATCTTAAAAGCAAGGGAATAAAGTGCAACATATTTCATCAAATCCATATAATTCAATGAGTACCGGTCGATAGCTGAAAAACAGGCACTTGCAAAATTAGCCAGCATAAGGGGGAATCCGAAACCAGTCATCGATTTTAAAACCTTTAGGTTAAATGAGGGGACACAGTTTCTTATAGTATAGCCAGATAGGAAAATTATGAAAATAAGATTACCGGTCACCTGTGCAAGATATATTCCCGCAATACCCATTTCTTTCCGGATTATAAGGAACAGTGTCATGAGAAGTACTGTTACAAGTTTTGAAATATTTGCAACTGAAAACAGTAATGATTTGGACTGAACCCTCATTAAGGTATTAATTATGTTGTTAATTGACTGCAAGGCTGTTGAGAGGATCAGCATCTTCAGGGAAAAACTCCATTTTTCAGTGCCAAAAATAATTCCGGAGATTTTAGGTGCGACAGGTAACAGAAAGATAATAAACAGCAGACTTACAAAAATCTGAACTGAAAGGGACATAAAGAAAATCTCCTTCTGGTTCTTAACATGCTCCTTGTCCCAATACCATCTCATAAGGCTTTGAGGAAGCGCTGATGCCATAACTGAGATTAAGACAAGGCCCGAGATATCGAGAAGAGCGATGACTCCGAAATCATCAACAGTAAAATATTTAGGATCAGTATATAAGGGTATTAAAATAAACCCGATAATCTTTACGGCAATATTTCCAAGTCCATAAACCAGGCTGTCCCTTAAAGATATTTTTAATGAATTAAGCATTTTTCCCAATGATTTTCTTAATAAATCGCGGACCAGGTATTTTCTTTTATGATTTTGTAAGTATTAAAATATCTGATTCCAGGCTAATTTTATAATCCGGATTCTTCTCATAAATATAAGTTTCAAGTTCCTCAATTGTCGGATAATCCCTTTTCCCATTAAACAATCTTGCATCATCTATAAGAATGACATGACAAAGTTCATTACTACTGAATATTGCGTGCAGCTCCTCAAAAACCGGACTTTCTCTTTCCCCCCTGGCAGTTTTTCCGCTCGAATAGTGCCCATCAAGCCAGAAAAGTGACCTGCTGGTTATTCCGGGCATTATTTCAGGTAGCACCTTCCCGCTGTTTCCATAAAGGATTTTAATATAAGCGTAATTCCTAAACCTTTTCTGAGCTGCTTTGAAGAGACGTGAACTTAATTCTATTGAAATGATCCGGCTGAAATTTTCCCTCTGTGAATATACAGTATCTCCCAGATAGGTCCCGGTTTCAACAAGTGTATTACATAAGTTCTGCTGTGCATATTTCTTAATTATCTTCTGTTTGGCTGAATGAGGAGGTGGAATCGGATATCCATTTGATTCCCAGCGCTTATACTCCGCCTGGTTCAGGAAAGCCTCTTTTCTTTCATAGAAATAGTTCTGGATCCGGATCGGGATATAGCGGTTTATCCTGCGCATAGATATTTAATTTTGATATTCAATGAATATGTTTTTCACGAATATTGTTATAAATTATTTCGGGTGTAAACCTTTTTGAATTCTCAAGTGCCTTGTTCTTAAGATCCTTAACAATCAGTTTATCGGATATCAGGTTAATCAGGATATCTCCAAGGTGTTCAAGGCTGCTGTAAACAAGGGTGCTTGACGACAGTTCTTCAGGAACGGGATATGTGTCCGGCACAATACCAGGTCTTGCAGCCCTTATCATGGCAAAAGGAATCCCTGTCTCCTTGGTCTTACCGTATATGCTGTACTTATTCAGCACAACATTCATATTCCCGAGTATTACGTCAGATTTTGCGAGCTCCCTGTTATATTCCAGGGGTGGAATAAACTGAACCCTGTGATCGATAATTGAGAATCCCCTGCTTTTAAGCAAATCGATCCTTTTTAATATTATATGTGGATTGTCAAAATGGTTCTCGGTTTGAACTCCTCCAAGCAGATCAAAAACGAAAAGGTTTTTATAACTATCAAGTTTATTTTCAATCAGTTCGAGTAATTCCATGTAGTTCCTTCTGTACTGGGATAAGATTCCGGGCACGCAAATCCGCAATAGTCCGTTTTCAGAATGACCTTCTGTTATAAGTGACGGATCAAATACCGAAAAGGGGACGATTTCAGAAGGGATTGTGATATCCAGATCCTTAAGTCTTTTCTGAAGTGATCCGGAAAGGACAACCAGACGGCCATCAGACCGGTTCACCTTTCTTAGAATAATTCTTTTCAGGGGCGGTAAAATAAAGTTAAACTTGAAAAAGTAGATCCATAGATTCAAACTGGAAGTACCTGAAATGGAATAAAGGAATCTTTTCACTGATCTGATAAAAGAATTGCCAAACCATTCATCAATATTATGAATTGTAAGGAAAAGGCTTGCTTTGAGGTTCGATTTTGAGATTTTGAAATAATACTTTGTCAGTGTAACAAGGTAAAGACGGTCGAGCATATATTCATCTGTATCATCCAGGAATAACCCGATCTCTTTTCCGGTGTCCTTTACAACTATATTCAGGTTAGGATAGATATCGCACAGGAAGCCAAGGTTCACAGCATGTTTTTCAATAATGAAAAGGTACACCTGGTTTTCCGGATCGCAGCAATATATTCTGCAGAGCGTTTCTGCAAGAGTGATATGACCGGTTTCCATTATTTCGACTACTCCGACACGCATTGAGCTGAACTGTTCATATAAATCATGTCCCATTCCTTTAATCTGCCTCCATCGGTGACCGACGGAAAAATATTATACAGGGAAAAATTATGTTCTCTGAGATATTTGTCTATTTCATAATATTTTGCAGAACCTTTGTATCCATCATGATTATTGACTTCCAGAACAATGATATCTGTCCTTCTAAGAGTCTTTCCTGCTCCTTTAAGAACCTCAATTTCAAATCCCTGAACGTCAATCTTCATTATTCCATATTCATCATTATTCTCTGCAAGAAAATCATCAAGTCTGATTATTCTGATCTTTTCAACTCTTTTATGGCCAAGATTTTCTTCATTAAAGACATCACTTTTTGGATCAGCTTCAAGCGGCAGGAGGGAGGATGATGTTATCCTGGCGGCAATATTGATCTCTTTTTCAGTATTCTCATTACCTGCTGCAGCCCTAACTAATTCAAGATTGGAATGGTCTGGGAACCTGTTTTTAATTGCTTTGTAGCTTTCTTCAACAGGTTCAAATACTATGATCTTCTTGTCAGGAAAATTATCGCAAAAGAGTTTCACAGAGGCACCTATTCCTCCTCCTATATCAAGAATTATAAAATCCTTATTCATGAGTTTACGGGAGAGCCTGATACTCTGATGAATATGATTAAGCGGAAATAAAGTTCCTGAGTCCGACATCTTCTCAATTTCATCGTGCAAAGAATGATTCAGGATATAATTCAGAAGTATCCTGCTTTTTCTGACAGGCATGAAAAACAGGTCGATTAGTATCTTTGCGCAGTTTGCAGGTATGTTCTTTTTCATTGTTAATTTATTAACACTTGCCTGTAAGCTTCCAGGAGGTCTGATTTCTTTTTTCTGATGTTAAATTCGTTTAAAATAGCCCTATATCCTTTATCTCCCATAGAGATACGAAGGCTCTTATCAGAAAGAAGTTTTATTATTGAAGCTGTCAGTTCTGCCTGATTTCTGTAAACAAGTCCACATTCATATTCCTCAATAAGTTTTTGCTGAGGCAGGCAATCGGAAGCAATAACAGGTTTTCCTCCGGCCATGTAATCAAATATTTTGTTCGCAACACCTGATTCGTGCTGCGGGTTTTTGAGAAAAGGAGCAATGCAAATGTCGCTTAAATCTAAATATGCCGGGAGCTCAGAAAGGTCAATCCAGGGGATATATGTTATACAGTCATGTATGTCAGGGGATGAAATACTTTCATGGAACCTTTTCCTGTCCTTCCTGTCAACAGGACCAATTATGAGAAATTCGGCATTATGCCCCATTTTTACTACCTCCCTGAATGAATTCAATGCGATGAAAATCCCTCTCCGTTCTGCAACCACTCCAAAATACAGAATAACAGGTTCTTTCTTATTGATTACGATACTCTTTCCCCTGGTTCTGAAGGTTTCCATCTGGTCGAGATCAGGAACATTTGGCAGAACGCAAAACTGCTTTGGAGTCAGGAATTTATATTCATTGAGCAGATGATCACTGAATTCCTTACTGAGGACTATTATTTTCTGTGCATAACCGAGAAGGACTTTTTCTTTCTTCTTCCATTGTTTCGGCTGTGAGATCAGATTTCTCAGAAATCCTCTTGTCCAGTTGTAAGTTGTAACTGCAAATGAGTAGTTTTCATGAAGGTCAAGTATCATTGGAATTGTGATGCCTGATCGTTTTATACCTGACCAGCCTGATTTTGTCATATAAAGATCATGAACATGCAGAATATTTATTTTATTGATGTTTATGAATTCACAGATCTTCCTGCTCCACATCCATTCATAGGCAGGAAATGAATTCAGGAAGAAGAATAATATATCTTTTAATCTTTTACCTATCCTGATCCTTGTAACAGTTATATTTTCAATTGTGCTATATGATTTATTATCAAAGCTGAAACACAAAACAAAGATCCGATAGCCTGCCTCCCTTAAGATCTCAATTTCTCTGAGGACGCGTTTATCGTCATTCAGTTCATTGTCAACAACAACTCCGATGTTCATATCACTGTCAGGATCTGAAAAATTTTCATTTTGCAGAGAATAAAGGTAAAAATATTTTAGAGCATTAAGCTGACCATTTCATCCGTATATAATTTATTTTTAAAGGTCGGATGGAACCGCACATGATTGAAAATGAATTATTTTCATTCTTGTTTGTGTTTGAATAACATGTGGGTTTCATAACCACTTTTCTGAAAGGAGTCTCTTCGTAATTTCACTATGGATTATTGATAGGAATAGTTATTGAGATTAAGCCGTTTAACTATGTATTCATTAGTGGTTAATAGATCTGTCAGGTCACTGCTCCAACAATGAAACAACCCTTTTTACAAGGTTTTCTCTTGCATAAATTGCGGGAGCTGATTTAAAAGTCCCTACCGGATTTAAATAAAGAGAATTAAGGTATTCATAAATATTCCTGGTATCAAGGTAACCAAATGTGTTTCCATGACCAGACTCTTCCAGGATATCTGCAGCATCTCCATCAACCGGACCAAGGCAAATGACAGGTTTCCCCGATGCAAGGTACTCAAACAGTTTGCCTGTTATTATGCTTTTTGAACTTTGGTGATCGGGAATTATGAGCAGAAGTACGGTTGAGTCAGCCATACTTTTAATAGCCTTTGAATGATCTGCATAAGGATTGAATTCAACATTTGAATTACTCAGTGCTGATAATATTGATTCCTTTTGTCCTGATGATACAAAACCTGTGAACCGTAACCTGAAATCTCTCTTATTCTCATCAAATTTCTTAAGTGCCCGGAGAAGTCCTGCAACAGGATACTTGTCTGAAAGAGTACCGATATATGAGATAGTAAAATGTCCCGGTAAGGATGCCTTTAATCCTGAAAAATCATCAGTGTCATAACCGTTGGAGACAATTACAATCTTTTCATTCAGGTGGGGTAGCTTTGAGCTGTATATTTCTCCGAGGGATTTGCCGACAGTAATTATTTTTCCGGCTGATTTCAGAACTTTTTTCTCATAGCAGGAATCAATTCTGTACGACAAGCATGTAGGGTAAAATTCCTTATAATAGTAGATATCTGTCCATGGATCGCGCAGATCACATATCCAGTTGATTGAAGGATATCTCTTTTTCAGCTTAAGACCGATAAGCTGCGTTGAGTGCGGAGGACTTGTAGTGATTAGGTTTTTTATTCTATGATACTCAATTATTTCACAAGCCTTTTTAAAAGCGAATCTGTTCCATCCTCTCCGCGGATCGGGGATAAAGAAATTACCTCTTATAAATCTTGAAATCAGGCTGAAGAATCCTTTTTCATCATCGGCCGCAAACCCTGCTGACGGGATTTCAGATTTATTTTTTTTATAAAATCTGAAATAATTTCTTGCCTTTGTTTTGTGAACAACCAGATTATCAGGAACTTCGCTGTTCAGTGAAAAGTCAGTTACAGGGAAAGCAGCAAAATCCGGGTCAACTGTAAGTATTATTGGTTCCCAGCCGTACCCGGGCAGGTACTTTGAAAACTTAAGCCATCTCTGCACTCCGGCTCCTGAGCCTGGCGGCCAGTAATAGGTCATTATAAGAACCTTTTGCATCCTAGAGTTTTTTCAGAAGTGTGCCAATGCTTACTTTTTCTGAAATAATCTCTTTAACAGCAGAGATATTCAGACGTTCCTGCTCCATCGAATCGCGGTACCTTATAGTGACTCTCTTATCCTCGATAGTCTGATGATCAATTGTAATACAGAATGGTGTGCCTATGGCATCCTGCCTGCGGTACCGACGGCCTATCGAATCCTTATCGTCATACTGGCAGTTGAATTCGAATTTAAGATCATGGACAATTTTTTCTGCAATCTCAGGTAATCCGTCCTTTTTCACCAGCGGCATAACTGCAAGTTTAACCGGAGCCAGGCACGATGGGAGCCTGAGAAGAGTTCTTATATCGGCGGAACCATCTTCCTTTTTCAGCTCTTCTTCAAGATATGCAGCAGATATTACCTGCAGGAACATCCTGTCAACTCCAATGGATGTTTCGATAACATAAGGGATATACGATTCGCCTCTTTCAGGATCGAAATACTGCATTTTCTTGCCGCTGTATTGCTGGTGCTGTCTGAGATCATAATCGGTTCGTGAATGGATACCTTCAACTTCCTTGAAGCCGAAGGGGAACCTGAATTCCACATCTGTTGCTGCATTGGCATAATGGGCCAGTTTTGTATGATCATGAAAACGGTAATTTTCCTCACCAAATCCGAGCGCCTGGTGCCATTTCATCCTTATCTCTTTCCAGTGCCTGAACCATTCGAGCTCTGTTCCCGGCTGAACAAAGAACTGCATCTCCATCTGCTCAAATTCTCTCATCCTGAAAATAAACTGTCTTGCCACTATTTCGTTGCGGAAGGCTTTCCCGATCTGTGCTATTCCAAAAGGAACCTTCATCCTGCCGGTTTTTTGCACATTCAGAAAATTGACAAATATCCCCTGGGCAGTTTCTGGCCGCAGGTAAACTTTGCTTGAACCCTCAATGGTAGACCCCATCTCAGTGGAAAACATAAGATTAAATTGTCTGACATCTGTCCAGTTACGGCTTCCGGAAACCGGGCAGACTATCTCCGAATCGATAATAATCTGTCTGAGTTCCACAAGGTCAGTTGAATTCATTGCTTTTGAGAACCTGGAATTCAACTCATCAATTTTTCCCTGATTTACTATAACCCTCTGGTTTGTCTCCCTGAATTTTTTCTCATCAAAAGCAGGAGCGAATTTCTCCCTGGCTTTTTCAATCTCCTTTGTGATCTTTTCCTCGATCTTTGCAATATGTTCTTCAATAAGGACATCGGCCCTGTATCTTTTTTTTGAATCCTTGTTATCAATAAGCGGATCGTTGAATGCATCCACATGGCCTGAAGCTTTCCAGATTGTCGGATGCATAAAGATGGCTGAGTCGAGTCCTACAATATTGTCATTTAAAAGCACCATACTGTCCCACCAGTATTTCTTGATATTATTTTTAAGTTCAACACCATACTGTCCGTAGTCATAAACAGCACTTAACCCGTCATAAATTTCCGAAGAAGGGAATACGTATCCATATTCCTTGCAATGTGAAACGAGCTTTTTAAAAATATCTTCCTGTGCCATAGATAATTTTGTTTGATTTGCGGATAGCAAAATTAGCTAAAAACTTTAATTTGTATCTTTAACCCCCAAAACTCATGGTATGAATATGCGAAAAAGAACCGATTTCCTTGTCATTGGATCAGGAATAGCAGGCCTGACCTTTGCACTAAAGGCTGCCCGGTTTGGCAAAGTGACAATAGTCACAAAATCATCTCTTGAGGATTCAAACACCCGTTATGCCCAGGGAGGTATTGCCGCAGTATTCAGCGAACCGGATAATTTTGAGAAGCATATTAAAGATACCATAATAGCAGGAGACGGAATCTGTAACGAGGAGGTTGTCCGGCTTGTGGTTCAGGAGGCACCTGCAAGAATAAAGGACCTGATTGAGCTTGGCGTTCCCTTCGACAAGAAAGAAGATGGAACCTACGACCTTGCAAAGGAGGGAGGACATACCGAATACAGGATTCTTCATACAAAGGATAAAACTGGCGAGGCTATTGAAGAAACATTGATAAAGAAAGTAAAGAATAATCCGAATATTGAAATATATGAACAGCATTTCGCAATAGAGATACTTACACAGCATCATCTGGGGATCGAAGTAAAAAAGAACTATCCCGGAATAAAATGTTTTGGTGCGTATGTAGCCGACCTTGTCAACCAGCAGGTGTACACTCTGCTTTCCAGGATAACTGTGATAGCAACCGGCGGGCTGGGAAATGTCTATCTTTCAACAACAAACCCCGAGATTGCGACCGGAGATGGTGTCGCAATGGTTTACAGGGCTAAAGGGACTATCGAGAATATGGAATTCATACAGTTTCATCCTACTTCATTATATGATCCAGAGAGAAAACCATCATTTCTTATTACTGAAGCATTGAGGGGTTACGGAGCGATACTTAAGAATATGGCCGGGGAAAAATTCATGAACAGGTATGACAGCCGCGGATCACTGGCGCCAAGGGATATAGTTGCCAGGGCAATAGATAATGAATTGAAGATATGGGGTGATGATCATGTCTGGCTCGACTGTACTCACCTGAATCCTGCCGGTTTAAAGGACCATTTTCCGAAAGTTTACGAACATTGCATGAAGCGAAGTATTGATATCACGAAAGATATGATACCGGTCGTTCCCTGTGTTCATTATTCATGCGGGGGTATAAAAGTAGATACAAATGGTCAGAGCAATATCGATCGTCTGTATGCCCTTGGTGAAGTCTCTTCCACTGGGCTTCATGGAGCAAACAGGCTGGCTTCAAATTCTCTCGTGGAAGCTGCTGTTTTTTCACACAGGGCTGCAGTCCACTCTGAGAAGAGACTGAAAGATCTGGATTTTGAAGAAAAATTGCCCGACTGGGATTACAAGGGAACGACCCACCTCGAGGAAATGGTACTTATTACACAGAGTCTTAAAGAAGTACAAATGATAATGAGCAATTATGTCGGGATAGTAAGATCTGACCTTCGTCTTGAAAGAGCAATGATTCGCCTTGAAATTCTTTACAAAGAGACAGAGAGCTTGTATAAGAGATCACTCATTTCAAAAAAAATATGTGAACTTCGCAATCTCATTAATGTCGGATACCTCATAATTAAGATGGCTATGAACAGGAAGGAGAGTATAGGGTTGCATTATTCAATCGATTATCCGAAAAGAGTCAGCTCCCTGCGTTAAGTTATGAATATTGCATGAACCATCTGGAATCATCTTTTAAAGGAAAGAATAGCCTGTGGAGGTACGCGGTTATGTTCGGAGCCGTACTTCTTGCATCAAACACAGTAGGAGGAATACCTCTCATTATAGCTTATGCATTAAAATCATCCTCTCAACCTGAAATAATTTCTGAAATTGCAGCAAATCCGAATGATCTCAGTGTTCTGGGCCTTGATCCGAATCTGGGATTTTTGATAATGCTTTTCCCGTTTCTTGTTGGTTTATTGACATTTGTCATCTTAATTAAACCTCTGAACGGAAGGTCATTAAAAATGACGATTAATGGTACGACGACATTAAGATGGAATAAATTCTGGATTTCATTCCTTTTGTGGCTGATACTTTCGGCACTCTATTTCTTCGTTTACCTCAAGGTTGATCCTTCAAATTTTAGTCTGACCAACACTTCGGGAACTCTGGTATTACTTGTTATCATTTCATTGGTGTTTGTACCGTTTCAGGCTGCATTTGAGGAGGTTCTTTTCAGGGGCTACCTTATGCAGGGATTCTCGGTGCTTTTTGGGAACAGATGGATTCCACTGCTGATGACATCTCTGCTATTCGGACTTATGCATGCTTTCAATCCTGAAGTCAGCGAGTTTGGGTTCTTCACGATGATACCTCAATATGTTACTTTCGGATTAATCTTCGGGATAGTTACAATTCTGGATGATGGTATCGAGGCTGCAATAGGTGCACATACGGCCAACAATATTTTCCTTTGCGTGATGGTTACTCATAAATCTTCAGCGTTACAGACACCTGCTGTTTATGAACAGATTAATGTTTATCCGTTTACAGAGTTTGCGGTGCTGCTTGTTTCAGGTATTCTTTTTGTGGTTATTCTGAAAATAATTTTCAACTGGGAACGGGTTGCTCTGTTGTTCAGCAAAGTTGAGACAAATCCATCTGTTGGTCATAGTCCGTATACTGATGTCCTTTCATCGCTCCGGTAATCACCCCATCTGTTGCGGATATCATAAATGATTTCTTTAATAAAGTCCGGATCAAGCGTGGTCAGAAGTTTCAGCCGTGTCTCCCTGAAGTCAGGTAAACCTTTGAAATAGTTTGACAGATGCCTTCTCATCTCATAAATTGCCCTTGCACCCGATTTATATTCAAGCGATTTATTAAGATGAAGTATAGCCAGGTCGGCTTTTTCAGAAACAGTTGGCTCCGGTAACAGTTCACCGGTATCGATGAAATGCTTTATCTCACGGAATATCCAGGGTCTGCCGACAGTGGCACGACCTATCATTATTCCGTCAACCCCATATCTGCTGAACATCTCCCTGGCCTTTTGAGGTCCGTTAATGTCGCCATTACCGATGATTGGTATTTTTATCCTGGAATTATTCTTAACCTCTCCAATAAGTGTCCAGTCAGCAGTTCCCCTGTAAAGCTGGGCTCTCGTCCTTCCGTGGATCGTCAGTGCACTGATGCCTGTATCCTGCAACCTTTCAGCCACTTCAACGATATTCCTGCTGTCGTCATCCCATCCCAGCCGTGTCTTTACTGTTACCGGAAGTTTTACTGACTTTACAACCGCAGCTGTCATTTCAATCATCAGGGGTACGTTCCTTAGCATTCCGGAACCTGCTCCCCGGTTGGCAATTTTTTTAACCGGGCATCCGAAGTTTAAATCAATAAGTTCAGGTTTTGCAGTTTCGGCAATTTGTGCAGCTTTAACCATAGCATGTGTAAGGTGGCCGTAGAGCTGAATGCCCATGGGCCTTTCAAAATCGAAAATATCAAGCTTTCTTATGCTCTTTTCTCCGTCACGTATAAGACCGTCGGACGAAACAAATTCGGTGTACATGAAATCGGCCCCGTTCAGCTTACATAAATACCTGAAAGAAGGATCGGTGATATCCTCCATCGGAGCGAGAAACAACGGATTATTCCCAAGAATTATATTGCCTATTGTCAAACTGATTTCGATTAGGACCAGATGCTGCTTTGTGCTTCAGATGCTGCACCTGCTTTATTCAGCTCATTTTTTCTGTAAAAATAAACAATTCCGTAATTTTCACTTTCAGCTAATCTTTTATCGTCAGGAAGAGAGCTTACGGAATCCTCAACCTCATTCCAGATCTGGACAATTATTTCATCTGCTTCTTTCCGGAGCTCAAAATTCTTCTCTGTGTAGTCAATCATCCTTTTTTCGAGAGTCTTTTGATAGTTCCAAGCCTCCAGGAAATTCTGGTATCTTACTTTTACAACCGCAATGGTCGGATTTGTTATCGGGCATCCTCCTTTTCTGATCCTGAACTCTTCACCTTCAATTATCCTTTTACCCCAGCTAATGAGTTCGTTTTCTGTGTTCAGCGATGGTACAGTGGTTTCATCTGTGGCCAGACCATAAAATGCCCTTGTCTCAACCGGAAGATCACATCTGATGATCGCCATATTCATTACCCTGATAAAGTGTGTCAGGTATAATCTTGCTTTCCTGATAATTTCAGAATAATCCTTGCTCTTGCTGTTCTGCGAAAGATAAGATTGCCTCTGCATCTGAATCATATTTTCAAACTGTGGCAGGAATTTCTTCAATCTGACAATGGCTTTCGGTGAAAAGGCTACCTGGCTTGGATGTACTTCCATCCCTTTTTCAAGTGCAATTCTCATTGCTCTGATACGTGCAGCATCAGTGTTTGGCAATCTTCTGTAAGGCATAATGATCAGGTTTCTGTTAACAAAGTGTTGATAACTTTACTGCGAATATAATAACGATTTGTTAATAACAAATAGTATTCGCAAATTAAATTATTTATTATTAAAATGTTCTGAAATAAATAGGTTTGTCTCATCTGTTGATAAATTTTTCCGCCTGTTAAATGATTTGTATCCGGGATAAGTGCAATCAAATTACCACCGGTGCAGTAAATGGAACAAGAAGATTTATAGTTATTACAGGGTAAATCTTTAATGATATGTCGGCGAAAGCCTGATACCGATTGGAATCATGCACCAATTGATTAATAATCAAAATACTTTTAAAAAATCCTCACAGGTTAAGGCACATTTTGAAACAGGATATGGTGTCGGGAATAGCAGATCATAACAGAATCATGCCACAATTTTATCTTTTATCAGTCTTGTTTATAATTTTAAGCATGCTAACTTAGGAGTTTTGAATAATATGTTTAAATCAGAGGATATGTTTAAAAGTGAAGTATATAAAAAGAGAAGGGCCAGGCTTCATCAGGTTATGAAGTCAGGGCTGGCACTGTTTATTGGAAATGTTGATGCTCCGATGAATTATCCTTCAAATGCTTATCATTTCAGGCAGGACAGTGATTTTCTCTATTTTTTCGGCCTTGATATTCCGGGCATAGCCGGACTGATGGATTTTGATTCGGGAAAAGACTGGATATTCGGGAATGATATCAGTATGGACGATATTATATGGATGGGTCCGCAACCGACTGTCAGTGAGCTTGCGGAGAGATGCAGCGTGAAAAATACAGCTCCGGAGTCAAAGCTTGATGAGATCATTAAGGGTGCAATCTCTAAAAAACGGAGAATCCATTTCCTTCCTCCATATCGCGCTGAAACAAAAATGACACTTGGATCGCTTCTGAAAGAGAATCCGTGCCAGATGAAGACTTTTGCATCAGTCGACCTGATAAAAGCTGTTATCTCTATGAGGTCAATTAAGGAGCAGGTTGAGATTGATGAAATTGAAAAGGCAGTTGGGATTGCTTATGAAATGCACACAACGGCCATGAAAATGTGCAAGCCTGGTGTAAAAGAGCAGGAGATTTTTGGAGTTATTGAGGGGATAGCCATTTCAAAGGGTTTTGGTACCGCTTTTCCGATAATACTGAGTATGAACGGACAAACACTTCATAATCATGAACATGGGAATATCCTTCAGAGAGGCCGCATGCTTGTCACAGATGCCGGGGCTGAGACTAAACTGCATTATTCATCTGATATCACCCGGACCACACCTGTCGGAGGGAAGTTCAATCAGAGACAGAAAGATATTTATGAAGTTGTCTTTAAAGCGAATACTGAATCCATTAAATCGGCCAAACCGGGTTTTTCAAACCGTGACCTGCATCTGAATGCATGCAGGATCATAGCATCATCACTTAAAGATCTTGGGCTGATGAAAGGGGATACCAACGAAGCTGTTGCTGCCGGGGCACATGCATTATTTATGCCTCATGGGCTGGGTCACCTTATGGGATTGGATGTTCATGATATGGAGGGTCTTGGAGAAAACCATATCGGATATAACGGACAGATAAAAAGAAGTGAACAGTTCGGATTTGCATATCTGCGATTTGCCCTGCCTTTTAAACCGGGTCATGTTTTTACGGTTGAACCAGGTTGCTATTTTATACCCCAGCTTATTGATCTATGGAACTCGGAAGGGAAATTCAGGGAGTTTATTAACTATAAGAAGCTGGAATCATGGAAAGATTTTGGCGGAGTCAGGATTGAGGATGATGTACTTATTACTGAAAAAGGTCATAAGCTTCTGGGGAAACCTATTCCCAAGACTATCAGTGAAATTGAATCGGTTTGTTCTCAATAGGCTTTGTAATATTCCCTGTTTAGACGGGCGATATTAGTAAGTTTTATTTCTTTTGGACATTCTGCTTCGCAGGCTCCTGAATTTGAGCAATTGCCAAATCCGAGTTCATCCATTTTATGAACCATTGACATAACCCTTTCTTTAGCTTCAATTCTTCCCTGGGGCAGAAGTGCAAACTGTGAGATTTTTGCAGAAATAAACAGCATTGCTGATGCATTTTTACATGAAGCCACGCAGGCGCCGCATCCGATACATATCGCAGAATCGAAGGCCGTGTCAGAATTCTTTTTCGGAACAAGGATTGAATTGGCTTCAAGGGCCGACCCTGTATTTACTGAAATAAAGCCTCCGGTTGTCTGAATCTTATCGAAAGCACTTCTGTCAACAATCAGGTCCCTGATCACAGGAAATGGTTTTGCTCTCCAGGGTTCAATCCAGATTGTATCACCATCCCTGAAAAACCTCATAGAAAGATGGCAGGTAGTAACTGCCGGTATTGGCCCGTGGGGATGCCCGTTTATATACATCCCGCATGAACCGCATATTCCTTCACGACAGTCATGGTCAAAAGCTACCGGCTCCCTGCCTTCTTCAACAAGCTTTTTGTTGAGGGCATCAAGCATTTCCAGGAATGACATCTCAGGAGATACATCTTCAGTCTTATATGTGACAAATGTACCTTTTGCCTTTGCATCCTTCTGACGCCAGATCTTTAATATCAGATTCATAATATTTTGTTTTTTGCTCCTAAAACATCATCTATTGCCTATCGCCTATCGCCTATCGCCTATCGCCTATAATACATAATACATAATACATCACTTATAGCTTCTCTCCTTCATCTCAACCTCCTCAAACTTCAGCTCTTCCTTATGAAGTACATGCTTTTTATCCTCTCCTGCGTATTCCCAGGCAGCGACATATGCAAATTTCTTGTCGTTCCGTTGGGCTTCACCATCAGGAGTCTGAAATTCTTCCCTGAAATGGGCACCGCATGATTCTTTTCTTTCAAGTGCGTCATTTACCAGAAGTTCTGCAAGTTCAAAATAATCAGCTACCCTGCCTGCTTTTTCGAGTTCCGGATTAAGTTCATTGATTGTCCCGGGAACACTGAGATCGCTCCAGAATTCTTTCTTCAGTTCACTGATCAGAGTGAGAGCTTTTTTCAATCCCTCCTCATTACGTGTCATTCCGCAATAATCCCACATTATTTTACCAAGCCTTTTATGGAATGAAAATGCGGCTTGTTTACCTTTGATTGAAATAAGTTTCTTAAGTTGCTCCAAAGAGGCTTTTTCGGCTTCTGCAAATTCCGGTTGATCGGTGGAGATCTTTGTAACGCGTATCTCACCGGCAAGATAGTTGCTGATTGTATTAGGAAGTATGAAGTAGCCGTCGCCAGCCGCCTGCATCAGTGAGCTGGCACCCAGACGGTTGGCGCCATGATCGGAGAAGTTGGATTCACCTATTGCATATAATCCGGGAATTGTTGTCATAAGTTCATAATCAACCCATAATCCTCCCATTGTATAATGTCCGGCTGGGTAGATACGCATCGGTTCTTCATACGGATTAATTCCTGTGATAGTCCGATACATATCGAATAGATTACCATATTTGTCCTCAATTGCTTTTTTGCCCTGTTTTTTAATCGCATCCCTGAAATCAAGATTAACAGCAAGTCCGGTTTTCCCGACACCAAAACCGGCATCGCAACGCTCCTTGGCTG
>Ga0209254_10001619_pt1 | contig 20292 bp, 19 predicted proteins | sample FrelakmetDIP11DI_FD_187148 | JGI IMG/M metagenome (GOLD analysis project Ga0209254, IMG submission 187148) | Freshwater lake sediment microbial communities from the University of Notre Dame, USA, for methane emissions studies - DIP11 DI (SPAdes)... | ecosystem: Environmental > Aquatic >...
TGGAGTTTTTTTAATAGATCTTCACTGTCTGAATATTCCAGTTTCTCTGGAGTCGTTAGATAAGAAATTTCAATCTCGATTTGGTTGATTTCATCTACATCAACTGGAGGAAAGCGGTAATCCTCCAGTGCGGCCGCCACCGCATGCTCACATACATCCAGAACCAATGGTTGGAAAGCCTCAAGCGTCCCAATACATCCGCGTAATTTACCTCCCTTGGTAAGGGTTACAAAGGAAGCCCCATTTTGACTTAGCTTCGGGGACAATCCATCTAATTGAGTCTCTCCAACAGCTAATCCCTTGACACGCCTTTCCATGCACCTGCGGGCAAGTTTTAATAGAAATTCTCGATCCTCTAAACTTACCAGCTCATCATTCATCTTTTCACCATAAAATAATTCTTCTTCATGTATAGCAATGGCCATTTTTTAGAATTATATTTAGCAGCCAATACCTCACCAATAAAAAGGGTTGACGATGGCATTCCATACTGATGGACAACCCGGCAATCGAGATGGGCAATTCCTTCTTTCAACAGTGGGCAATCGCTGAGGAGGGTAAATATTTCCAGGCCTGAGAAACGGTCATCGAAGGTATGAACTTTCCCCGCAAACAATTCTGATAATTCATGCTGATTTTCTTCGAGAATTGTCAATGCAAACACCGATGATTTTGAGACTAAATATTTCGTTCTTGTTGAATTTGCCAGGGTTATGGTCACAAGCGCCGGAACGAGAGAAATGGAATTAAAGGAATTGACTGTCATTCCATGTTGAATCCCTTGAAAGCAGGAGGTTACAACAGTAACACCTGACGCCCACAAACGCATTACTTCCCGTAATTCTTCAGCAATTAATGTCATTATAATTCCACGATGACGGTAATAATTCCTCATTTATTATTATAGCAACAGGACCCTCAATGGATTTTCAAATTTTAAATTTCACACATTTTAAACTAAAATAAGGTAAGATCAATGAAAATTTTAATAACAAATATATATACCAAATTGATTTTATGAGTTTACCAGAGACAACCCCCAAGAAATATAATATCTGGAGTGCACTGCAATCTGTGATCAGTGTTGCCATTCTTATGGCGACACTATTCACTTTGTGGACTCCCGGAAACCTCTTTTCAAATAATTTTTTTGATCAGATGCTCCTGATTTTAGAGGCCACCGATCAGCCAATAGCTGCTCCGGTAAACCCAATAGCATCTTTTAAACCACATATTGGTATAGTTGCAGGTCACTGGGGAAACGAAAATGATCCTGGTGCGGTTTGTTCAGATGGTTTAACTGAAGTCGAAACAAATCTCAAGATTGCAAGTTTCGTTCAACAACAGCTGATCGCTGAAGGATTTGAAGTGGATTTGCTTCAGGAATTTGATGAAAACCTCTTCCAATACCAAGCCCTGGCATTGGTTTCCATCCACAATGATTCCTGTGATTTTATAAACTCGGAGGCAACCGGATTTAAAGTTGCTGCGGCACTATCGAATGCTTTTCCAGAAAAAGCCGAACGTCTGACCGCCTGCTTAATCCATCGCTACCAGGCAGCAACGAACCTGAATTATCACTCCAATACCATCACACCTGATATGACAAGCTACCATGCTTTTAATGAGGTTCATAGTACTACCCCTGCTGCCATCATTGAGACTGGTTTTCTCAATCTTGATCGTCAAATCCTAACAGAAAATCCTGAAATAGTTGCGGGGGGCATTACTGCAGGTTTAATTTGTTATATCCGCAATGAACCCATTCCAAAACAGACTTTAGAGACTCCTTCTCCATGAAAAATCAATCCCCGGATGCCCATTCAGCATTAAATTACGCCAAGGCTGCCTACCAGTGTGGGGATACAATCGAGGCAAAAAAATGGGCATCCACAGCCCTCCAGCAAGACCCTTCACTGGAAGAAGCTTGGTTGATCCTTGCAGCCCTTGCGAGTCCACGTGCCAGTATCGCTTACTTTAAGTTCGCCCTCCGATACCATCCCAATAGTCTAAAGGCAAAGAGCGGACTTCGTTGGGCGTATGGCCGCCTCCTTGATGAAATGGATCCTGTCTATGAAATACCAAAAATCCCGGGTGAGGGAAAACAAATTCTCATTTCGGGAAATTTCAGTCATGAAACATCGAGTATTAAAAATTCTCGAAAGTCTCGTAATATCTCATTTATTTTGCCCTTATTTTTCATTTTAGGGTTGCTTTTGGCAAGTTTCTTGGTCTGGATTTCTATCCCAACCCAGGTGGTAGTTTTTGCAGATAATTTTTCAAGAGAACGTCCTGATGACATGTTAATTAAGCCATCATTAACACCAACCAATACGGTTACAGCTTTTCCGACAGCTACCGCTTCGCCTACGGTTACAATAACACCGACCCTGACACACACAGGCACTCAAACACCTACTGAAACCTCAATCCCTACAATAACATTTACCCCAACTCTTCCATCTGGTCTTGAACGGATTCCCGAGGGTATTGGTTCTGAGGATAAATGGATTGATGTAAATTTAAGCACACAGATGATTTATGCACTTGAGGGAAATGGTGCAATTAATTCTTACATGGTTTCTACCGGAAAAGATGAGACCCCAACTGTAACGGGACTTTTTTCTATCTATGTAAAATTAAAATCCGCACCAATGCGGGGGGATGATTATTATTACTCCGAAATACCGTATATTCTTTATTTTTATGGGGGTTATGGATTCCATGGTGTGACCTGGCCATTAAAGTTAGGTGTTCCAACCAGTAATGGGTGTGTAAATATGATCACACCCGATGCTGAATGGTTATATGATTGGGCGGATGTCGGGACTTTTGTTTATGTGCATTATTAATTAATTTTCCAAAAATTATTATTGCAATATTATGGAAAGTGATATAAATAATTAATATTATTTATAGAATTTGTTATTAAAATAGGTTAACTGAGAATAACAAGTCTAGGATAATTATTGGTAACTAAGTGTATCGAGGTAAAATGACATATCGACCAATTTTTCGGGGATTAGTTTATGACGAGGCTGACCAGGTTGTTGAAGTTTCCTTTGTTGGTGCTGAGCCATGTTATGTTGTGGATGATTCTGGATTCCAGAGACACATTTCTTCCGAATATGTGGACAGGCAGGTGCTCGATAAAATGAAGGAGACGATTCAGGGTCATGAAGAATTACTTGTCGAACAAACCGCAAAGATGCTTGGACAGGAGGACATTTTCACCCTGGCTATGATTCAGAACCAATTAAAGAACATTGATCAGCAATTAGATACCATATTGACCAATGGAATACCGGAGGAAGGTAAAACCTATATGGGGATGATGGGTTTTAAGATTATCATCAACGTACATGGAGAAGTTACCAATGTTGTCCAACCAGGTATTCCCGGCTATGATGAGGAGTAAATCCATTACCGGTATGAAATCTGACTTTGGAGAATAAATAATGACATATGAAAACATAATCAATGTAACCGAGGCAGATTTTGAATATGAAGTTTTATCATATTCTCGAAATGTACCTGTAGTGGTGGACTTTTGGGCTCCCTGGTGCCAGCCGTGTAAAATTCTCAGCCCGACTCTTGAAAAATTAACCAGGGATGCCAGTGGAGCTTTTCGATTAGCAAAGGTTGATATTGATCAAAATCCAAATCTTGCCTTGATGTTTAATGTCCGCAGCATCCCAACTGTGAAAGCATTCAGCCAGGGCCAGGTTGTTGGGGAATTTCTTGGCGCACAACCCGAACAGCGGATAAAAGAATTTATATTAAAAATAAAACCACCCAGTCAATTAGACCTGGAGTTGGAAAAAGCAAATTCATTGTTATCCGCTCACCAATGGGATCAGGCGGAAAAAATATTCCTTTCAATCCTGGATCAAAATCCTGACTCTGATCCTGCATTGAGAGGACTGGCAAAAACACTACTTGCCCAGGGCAAAGCAGATCAGGTTTTTAAGGTTATTCCTCGAATAAAATCCATTCGGGATCAATCCCAAGTTCAAGTACTCATCCCTTTGGCACAGGCAATCCAGGCATATCATCAGGATATCCTCCCGGAGCAAAATGATCTGGATTCTGCATTTAATCAGTGTATTCGCCTGGTGCTTAAAGGAAATTATCCGGCTGCCCTGGATGGCCTTATTGATTTACTCAAACTGGATAAACACTACCGCAGCGATTTAGCCAGAAAGGTGTTTTTGAGCATAATTGATTTAATAGGAGAGGGGAATCCAACCGCCAGGCAATATCGCTCGGAGCTTGCATCCGTATTATTCTAAGAACAACCGCCAATAATGGTTTTTAATATCCACAACATCCTGTAAATAAATGGAAGGGAATCGTATAGGATTCGCCTAATAATGGCGCATGGATAGGATCCTAAATAGCATTCCTATCCATTCGATAATGCCATCTTTAATTCAAGGATTGTCGGGATAGGCGTGGGATCCATGTCGTATAGCATAGCCAGGTAAAATGCGACATAATCGCCTAACTGTAAGGTTGACCAAAGATGGGCAAGGATTGTGTTTCCCTTGGCTTCAATAGAATCCGTATTTAATCCCTCAACCATTAATTTTTCCTGAGTTATTCTTGACCGTAATAAATTGCGGGGATGGAGCAAGGACGATTGTAAAAATATTACTATCCTTCTATATAAAATATCCTCAGGATTTGTTAATCCAGCCACGGTATTATGGTCCGCCTCCGGAAGATACTCATACTCAGCCCAGCTTTTAGCGATTTCATTGATTTGACATTTCCACCTTCGGGCAACCACATTTAGGAATCCTGCTCCCATAATAGTAATATCCCGGTCAATTAGCTGCCCGGCTAACCGTTTAGCCGGATTATGGATTACAGGAACTTCAGCCAGGTATGCTTGTTGAGCAGTATTCATGTTTGTTATTGCGTCTTCTACTTGGTGTATTGGATTTTTGATTAAATGTAACCGGTAGAAAAGCGCCAATAATAAACCAAAAGAATATCCAATTGCCGCCCTCGGTTGACCTTTATGCTGGAAAATCCAGGATGTGTAACCAAACTCCTGGCTCAGTTTGACCAATTCGCCGCCGGTGCTGATTATAACAATCTGACACCCATTTTTCCGGGCTCTCCAGAAAGACGATAGGGTTTCCTCTGTATTTCCCGAATGGGAACACGCAACCACCAGTGTATTTTCGCCTGAGACCCAACCGGGAAGATCATAATCGCGGTGGAGTAAAACAGGAACCGGGCATTCTTCTTGAATAAATTCAATCAGGAGATCTCCCCCAATAGCAGACCCCCCCATACCAGCGATGACAATATTATTAATAGGTTTCAATCCCGTCAGAGGAAGAGATTGACCAAGTTCCCATCCGAAGGACAATTGATCAGGTAATGAATGAATTTCCCGGTACATATTTTGCGAATCTAGTAGCGAAAATTGAATAAAATCATCCAGGTTCATATTTGAGGTCCTTTGTTATGGCTGTTGCCAATTAAGATAATTTAAAAGGATATATCCTTCATTCAAATCCAACATAATCACTTTGGCATACCCCCGTAAACCCAGGTTGGTTTGATAACAGATGTACTGGTTAGCATTCTCTGTAATCGGGTAGGCCGTTTTGTCGGATTGTAATGTCAGACACTGCCCAAAATCCGGTTCGTCCAAACCATAAGTGACCAGGTTGGCACCATTTATTGCCAGCAGCTCTGGTTGTCCGTCCTGATTGGTGCCAAATGCCAGATCGCCCTCCAGGTTGGAGGAAAGTTCTATATTATCCAGATCAAATGCTTCTTCCAGGAACAGTTTCTGCTCACCAGTTGTTATCACCGGCTGGATGTCTCTATCTCCAGGCATCACTTCTGGTGTCTGGGTGGCAATATCAAAAACCACAACTCTAATCCAGATTGGAAAATCTCCGATGGGTCCAATCCCAAATAACATTCCTTCCTCATTCTTCAACTTCCAATTGCTCTGGTGAATTCCCGGATTTAATGGGGCAATTAGATCCACACTAATATCAATAAAACTTCCTGGATATACCTGGGTATCCAGATTGACAGATTGGGTAGACCCCATTTCCGATCCCGAGAACCAAACCAGGGAATAATTTTCTGTCCAAGTACAGCTGCCAAGATTTTCAAGGCGCCAGGTTTTAGTAAAATATTGGCCAGGGGTGAGAATCGTTCCATCGGGAATACTTACATCGAGTGGGTGGCCTGGACCTGCAAGATTGCAAATTCCTTCATTCGATTTTAAAATGGATTCTTCCGGTGTGATTATTACATTACCATCCAAATTTCCGGGATTCTCCGCGGAGAAAGTCAGTTGCACTTCCTCAACAATTTCCGAACCGGCACTTTCAGTCGTTACCGGTGACGATTGGTTGTCAGATAGGTTTGCCACCCCGGTTAGTATGGTTGGGATTGAAACATCCGTTTCTGAGCAGGCAGGAAGCAGCATAACCAGCCCGATTACTCCGAAACAAAAAATTACATTGAATAGCCTATTTTTACCCATTGTTACAAATTCTACCGCAATTCTGCCCTGGCGATTGATATACCCGGGACAGCTGGCGCATCGAATTTATTGATTACAATCCCAATATCAAGGGGCAATGGTTATAAGTCCAATATTTCTAAGCCGCAGGACTGAAATACTTTCAGGAAAATGGTGAATTAATTGGTTGTTTGGGAGTTTTGCTCTGCTCTGGTATATTCTTCCTGGGTATTCACATTTACAAACATGGCAAAATTAGGATCAATTTGTGAAACTTCATCTCTTCCCAGCACAAGCAAATTTAATTTATTGATCCATTTTTTTATTTCCAATTCTCCGGTATCAAATGATTCCTTGATGATTGGTAAACAGGATTCTTTACAGAACACGGCATGCATTGGTTCCAATCCTCTTGGAGAAGCGGGCACTGCCGCATCCGTCTTTTTATCCTGGCATTCCCGCATCAATATTTTAAATAACATCTCACTGACAAATGGCATATCACATGCAACAACAGCTACCAGAGGAAAACTGGCTGCTTTAAAGGAGGCATATATACCGGCAAGCGGTCCAGTCTCCTTAACCTCATCCACAACAATTTTCCAGTCATAGCTGGAATACAAATCCGGGTTATCCGTTGCCACGATTACTTCGCCGGTGATTAGGCATAATCGGCTTACTATCCGTTCGATTAATGGTATCCCTAAAAAGGGGAGTAAAGCCTTGTCCTTACCCATCCGGGAAGATTTACCCCCTGCCAGAACAGACAAGGTAACCAAATCATAATTGATGTTTTGCATAGTTCTGATAATATTCCTGATTAATACCGTCTTGATATTTATGCTGCTAAACCAGGCTTATAAAATAATTATATGAACCAGCACAAACATGGATCGGAAGAAAATTTTTGGTCATTGTAAAGACAGGTTAAGCATGGAAATCCTGTTTATTACAAGAATGATTAAATGACCATAATAACAATTTTGTTATTATTCGCATGCTGAATCTGTGCAGGACAATCTTGCATTCTTAATAAATAATTGTTATTGGGGGTTATTCCAGGTTTTTTACCAGCTGAAGAAATTCAGACCATTCCTCGGCGAAAAAATTTAAAGTAACACCCTGAAGTTCGATATGATATGTGGTTTCACCATCCGGCTCTTCAGCTTTCCATGCGATGTAGTTTTCTGTTTCACCAATTGTTGTTGTAATGGGTTCAGTTGCCATTATTAGTTATTTTCCTTTCCGATTACAGTTGGATGTTGGGATTTCCTGGTTGGTCGAGTAGATTAAATCTTTTTCTTGATCCAGACCATGATTTTTTGTTGGATGTTTTCCAGTTTTCTCACAGGGGGCACCAGCGCTGGTTCGTGAGGCTCATGCGCAATATTTTGCCAGGGGTCCATATCAAAGAGCTTTCTAATTGCATAACGGACCATCAATACGGTTGTGGCAACAACTGGCGCTGCCAGAAGAGCACCAATCAAACCCAACCAACTGGCAGCGACGATAGCGCCAATTAAGATCAATGCCGGGTGGAGTTTTAATACATCCGAATATACCTTTGGAACAATCACATTATCCATGAACATATCAATGGCAATTCCAATACCAACGATAAGGGCTGCATATCCCCAAGGAGGTAAATTAAATGGTGTGTCTGCCTGGAAAATGGCCACCAGACCATAGGTTGTCCAGGCAATTGCTGGGCCGATATAGGGTAATAAGCGGGCAATGCTTGCGATGAGAGCTAAACCTACGGGAAAATTTATCTGCAGTGCATTAAGAACGATCAGGTAGATAACAAAGGTTACACTCATAATTAATAACTGCCCCCTGAGAAACGCTCGCCATATCCTTCTGAGTTCTTCAGCAAACCGGTCCAAATCCTGCGTGTAACCCGGGATATCCAATTGCAAAAGACTCCTGATGCCCCCTTCAGTCCCAGATAGGATAAATTGCGAAATCAATATAATAAATAAAGTCAATCCAATTGTGTAAACCGCGCCGGATGCTATGTTACCGACGATGGAGCCGGTACGGGATAAAAGGGGTGAAACGGATGATAAAGCCTGATCTGCCAGACTATCAATTTCTAACGTGGAAAAATCAAATGCAAAATAACCTATCCGGATTTCTTGATGGGATAAATTTTCCAGCATCAAAGGCAAATTTTCAAAGGATCTTTGCAGGAATCCCAAAAGGTTTTGAAATTGGTCAATTATTGCAATTCCGCCCCAGGTAAGCAACCCAACGACCACAATTAGAAGGACAAGGTAAATTAATAGAGCTGAGAGCCGCCATGAAATCCTGTATTTTTTGGAAATTAATCCAACCACCGGATGGAGCAGGTATGCTAACAATATCGCCAAAATAATCGGCATGACAATGTTGTGAAAACTGATCAGCAAACCCATCATGAACGTAACCAGGGTTAATGCAACGACCAATTTGGTCGTGTTGCTCCATTTAGGAGATAGTTTCAAATCCTCGTTTTTCATTTTTTCCGTAATTTCGCTGTTCATATAGAAAAACAATCATAGGGTTCGGTGTGAAATGCGAACAATGTTGATCTGGTATAATTTATATCTCAATATTACTCTAGATCAATGCCTTTATGCTTGGTTTTATTCAGACAACTTATATAATTATACATAGAGTTTTTTCCTTTGGAGGGTTATCTGCGCATGGAAAAAAATGAATCCCTTGATCTTTATTATCAAATGGTAATCATCAGGCGGCTGGAAGAGAAAGCGGCTGAACTCTATCAGCAAGGGAAAATCGGCGGATTTCTACATTTATATATCGGGCAGGAAGCTGTAAGCACAGGATTGCTTTCTGTCCGGCAGCCGGAGGACCGTGTCATAACAGCATACCGTGATCACGGTGTTGCAGTAAACATGGGTATTTCTCCGGATGAAATAATGGCAGAACTCCTGGGAAAAGCCAGCGGGTGTTCCTCTGGTAAGGGCGGATCAATGCATCTGGCGGACGTAGAAAAGAATTTCTTTGGTGGACACGCTATTGTTGGGGCTCATCTCCCGTTAGCTGCCGGATTGGCGTTGGCAGACCAATACAAGCAAAACAAGTCCATCACAATTTGTTTATTTGGAGATGGATCTACCAATATCGGATATTTCCATGAAGCATTAAATTTATCCAAGGTGTGGAATCTTCCGGTTTTATGGGTCTGCGAGAACAATAAATACGGTATGGGTACTTCGGTTGAGCGCTCATCGGCAGTATCTGAAATCCAAATAAAAGCCAGTGGATATAATATGAAATCTGACCAGGTGGATGGGATGAATATCATCAAAGTCCGCCATACAGCAAGCAGAATGCTGGCCGAAATCCGGGATGGGGGTGGTCCTCAATTGCTTGAAGTAGAGACATACCGCTATGTCGGACATTCTATGGGTGATCCGGAAAGATATCGCACTCAGGCGGAAGTGATCAAATGGAGGGAAGACGATCCTATAGGAATCTACAGGAACCATTTGATTAATGAGAAAACAGCCACAGGGATGGAGTTAGACGAAATTGACCGGAATGCAGAACAGGTAATTAATAAAGCAGTACTGTTCGCCGAATCAAGTCCGGAACCAGCGCCTGAGGACCTTTTTGCACATATTTACAACGAAAAAGAAGGGGAGGTCATCTGATATGGCCAGGATAACAATGCGTGAAGCGATCTCCCAGGCCCTTTGGGAGGAAATGGAAAGAGATCCCAATGTATTTATTATGGGTCAGGAAGTAGGAGTATGGGGTGGAACCTATGCCGTGACGAAAGGATTTTACGACCATTTTGGCGAGAAACGTGTCCGTGATACACCGATTTCAGAAGCAGCAATTATCGGGAGCACAATTGGAGCCGCGATCAACGGGCTTCGACCTGTAGCTGAATTAATGACAATTAACTTTGCCTTTTCCGCCATGGAGCATATCGTCAATGAGGCAGCCAAATTGCATTACATGTTTGGCGGCCAGATGGAGCTACCATTGGTTATCCGAACACCTGGGGGCGGTGGTCGCCAGTTAGGAGCCACTCACTCGCAAACACCGGATGTTATTTTTGCCCATTTCCCCGGTTTGATTGTTATAAGTCCAGGTGACCCCTATGACGCAAAGGGTCTATTAAAATCAGCTATCCGAAGCAACGATCCTGTATTATTTATTGAGAACGCCACCTTGTATCAGGTTAGAGGAGAAGTCCCGGCTGGAGAATATACTGTACCTATCGGTAAATCCTCTGTAAAACGCACTGGTAAAGATCTTACTCTCATCACCTATAGCAAGATGTTGGGTACCTCCCTCAAGGCAGCCGAAGAATTATCCAGGGATGGTATTGAGGTGGAAATTGTTGATCTTCGCACCCTGCGTCCGATCGATATGGAACCGGTAATAAATTCATTTATGAAAACAAACCGGGCTGTCATTGTCGAAGAGGGCTGGAAATCTTTTGGGATTGGGGCAGAGGTTGCGGCTCAAATATATGAAAAGGCCTTCGATTACGTCGATGCGCCCATCCTGCGTGTTGCACAAAAAGAAGTGCCGCTCCCTTATAACCAGTATTTAGAACAACTTGCTCTTCCCCAGGTAGAGGATGTGATTAGAGCCGTAAAGGAGACCATAAATGGCTGAGAAAATCGACATGCCCAAATTGGGATTTGATATGGCTGAAGGAACCCTGGTCCGCTGGGTTAAGGCAGAAGGGGATACAATCATAAAAGGTGATATTCTGGCAGAGATTGAGACAGATAAAGCAACTGTTGAAGTCCAATCTTTCTCATCTGGAGTTCTATTAAAACACCTGGTTGATGAAGGAACATCCGTCCCGGTAGGTGAGCCAATTGCTATCCTGGGGGAGCATTGGGAAGAAATTGACCTGCCCATCCTGGTAGATGCCAGAAAAACCAAAACTAACACCGGGGAAACTATTTCAAAAGTCCCTCAGGATCAAGAAAATAAGAATTCCATAGCAGGGGAAACAGGGAATGAAATTCTTCGGGCATCGCCACTTGCAAAACGAATGGCCAAAAAACATGGTCTTGATTTGAATCAAATTGAGGGGACAGGACCGCAGGGAAGAATTATAAAAACAGATATTGAGCAGGCTGTTTCTGGAACAATTACCTCAACAGCGCCACCAATGGAGAAAATTTCAGAGCCTTCCATAGATCAAAAAAGATCAATGGATAGTAGAACAATTCCTCAACCGGTATTTTTAGAAGGCAAGGTACCAGGGGACATTATCCTTGAGATCTCCCGGCTGAGATCCATAATTGCGAAACGTATGACTGAATCAAAACAGGAGATACCCCATTTTTATGTAACCCATATATACAACGTGGACGATTTGTTAGGGTTGCGAAAAGAAATCAACGATTTGCTGCCTGAAGATGGAAAAATCTCTGTAAATGATTACATGGTGAAAGCAGTAGCATTGACCTTGAGAGAATATCCAAATATAAACGCATCCATTCAAGGGGGAAAAATAATTCAGCATGGTCATATCAACATTGGCATAGCTGTGGCGATCGAAAATGGCCTCTTAACTATCGTTTGCAAAGATGCCGATTTAAAACCACTACGGTTTATCTCAAAAGAAATCAGTGAAATTGTTGCCCGGGCACGCTCAGCTAAAGTACGTCCCGAAGATATAGAGGGATCTACATTCTCCATCAGCAATTTGGGTATGTATGATGTTGACCATTTTATCGCAATTATAAATCCGCCGGAAACAGCTATCCTGGCGGTAGGATCAGCTCAAAAAATGCCGGTTATTGTTGGGGAGGAAATTAAAATTGGATTCCGGTTAAAGGCCACAATTTCAGCTGATCATCGCCTGACGGATGGAGCCGAGTCTGCCCGATTTATGCAGACCCTGGCTAAATATTTGGAAAACCCAAAGCTGCTTTTGTTGTAACATTGAATAATTAAAAATAATTAGCCACCGGATTTAATGGTTCACCGAACCGGTTGCCAGTATCAATTAAGTAACTGTTTGAACATTATTAATTCACAAGTGGTTCCACATTTCAGATTAAATAATTCCGAAAGTGATTTATCGGAAATAAATAGTCCGGTAAATATTAAGAAATTCAGCAATCTGCATGATGTAAGCACGGGTTTCATTAAAACGGATGATTTCCAGGAACAGGTCGCTGTCCCCCTCGGACATCTCAGTCCATGTTTGTGCATTTCCGGGGCCAGCATTGTAGGCTGCCAGTGCATATACCAGATTTCCATCAAATAAATCCCTTTGGGTAGCCAGGTATTCAGCCCCAAGAGGAATATTGACAATTGGACGGTTGAGGTCTGCTTCGGTATAATCCGGAGGCCAGTCAAGTCTGTTAACAATTTCCTCAGCTGTTGCAGGCATTAATTGCATTAACCCTTGTGCTCCCGCAGAAGAGGATATAAAACCCTCGAAGAGACTTTCTTGCCGGATTACACTGAATAATAAAAGAGGATTTATTCCATAATTCTGAGCTGCTGGCAATACCAGTTCTTTATAATAGGCTCCAAACCGAATGTGGTTGAAATACATTGGAGCATTTAAAGTTGATACATCATCCAGGTTGGCCAGATCAAGAATCTGGCGGCTAATAAGGATGGCTTTCCTGTAATACCCGAGATCGTATAATATATCCAATAAACGGAAACATTGGACTGGATCAAGCCAGGATTCTTCAATTACCAGGTCAAATTGAGCCAGGGATTGTTGGTAAAGACCCAATTCCCATAAATTAATGCCGCGTTTTATGCGTGGATCATCTAATAATTCACCCGGAGAGGATATATCCTCATTTTCGTCCAGGAAAAAAGTTAGGCGCATCCAATTTTCCGCTTCCTCCCTTTCAGTTTCCAAATCATACCCAAGATCATAGTTCGTCACTTGTGTGAAAGCCGGCCGGTCCAGTAGAATATCTCGTGCTCTTTCACTGTAATACCCTGTAGGATCCCGTAATGCTGCTTGTTCCCAGGATGCATATGCGCCCTCAAAATCGTTTTGTTTCCTTTGAGTTTTACCAATCCATAAGTAGGCAGCTGATTGATCTTTAGGGTTTGTAGCAAGAACAAGCGCTCTTTGAAATGCATTTAAGGCTTTTTCATTATCATTCAGGCGATAATAAATAATTCCTGATAAAAATAATCCCCGAAAACTAATTTCATTTTCGGGATAATTGACCATCATCCTTTCCCAAATTGCAGCTGCTTCTAATAAATCACCATTTCTCTCGTAGATTCTCCCCGCCTCAAACACGTATTCAGGTGCTTCCATCGATTCTGGTCTTTGGGATACCAGGTCCAAAAGAGTTTGGGCAGCCTGTTGGTGTTTCTGTAAATAAGCCCATTGGGTGTATGCCTTTTCATCCCAGGCGTTTTCCCAAAGAGAATTTTCCGGATAATTCTTAATGAAGAAATCCCATTCTGATATAGCATCCTCGGCTTGTTCCAGGGCACGGTAAGCTAGTCCTTTATAATAATGCCCGGTTCCATCATGGGAAGGGTTGATATCCATATATCTGTCAAAAGAATTTATTGCCATTCCATATTGACCGGCGTAAAAGTCAACCAATCCCCGGAAAAAATCGTCAACTGGTTGGTTGTTTTCCAGGAGGATTAATAAGGAGAGGTAGGCGTGGTAGGATTTTGGAAATTGTATAACGGCGTCTTGAAAACGTGCATAAGCCTGGCCGGGATCCTCCAAAATCATGTAAAGCTCCCCTATCAAATAATCCATCTGAGCTTTTAAATAATCATTACTTGAGTTTTCATAAACTAACCAATATTTTTCTAATGCAAGGTCATATTGTCCTTGTTGATTATAAATATCAGCAATTTTTACCTGAATGGATAATGGATCTGGATGAGAATTGGAATTAATTGCTTTTTCATATTCCGATAATGCAGGATCGATATTGCCAGCATTCAAATATGAATTGGCAATGTACTCATGGAAATAACCATCTAATATTCCCGGATTTAGCCGGATATATTGTTCATATGCTTCGGAAGCATCCTCATATTGCTCTAAAATATCATAAACCCTGCCAAGATAATAATAAGAAAGAGCAATTTGGTCACTTCCCGGATAGTTCTCAATTACGGTTAATAAGGATTGGATTGCTGTCAGATAATCACCGCTCAGGAATTGTGACCTGCCCATTCCAGCAAGAGCAGCAGCCTGTGCATCGGTATCCTCTGCCGCAGTCAATTCCAATTGAAATTCTGCCAGTGCCTTTTCATAATCTCCTTCAGCCAGAGCCCGGTCTCCTTGGGTGACTCTTACCACAGGGACGGAAGTTGGACTGGGTGTTTTTGTGGGTAAAGGTGTTGCAGTCGGGAGCAGGGTTGGTGTTGGTGTTGCATTAATAAATTCCCCAAGGACCTTTCCCGGAGATAGGTTACACGAAGAAATTATGACAGGCACGATTAGACAAAAGTATAGAATTTTTCTGACCATAGATGCCTTATACTGGAGGTTGAAAATTGTGTCAATGGTAAACTTCATTTTATGTTAAATCTTTGACAATCCGGGCATTGTCTGTTAAACTAAAAATCTCATTGAGGATAACGCTCTCTTAAGAGGGCGTTTTTAATGTAAAACCAAAACCATATCACCCCTTCTTTTTGGGATAAAAATTGATTTACGTATTTTACAATCCAAAAAAGGGATAAAATATTAAATCATAGAATTGCGGGAAGAACAGATTATGTCGATCATTTGTACCGGATCAATTGCTTATGATTACCTGATGACTTTCCCTGGATATTTTCGTGAACATATCCTTGCAAATCACATTGACAACCTCAGCCTGTCTTTTCTGGTGGATTCAATGGTCCGCCAAAGGGGTGGTAATGCGCCTAACATCGCTTACACTCTGGCATTATTAGGCGAAAATCCCCTTGTGATGGGAACCGTAGGGGAAGATTTTGAAGAATACCGCAATTGGTTGGAGTCCAAAGGGATTGAAACAACATATGCCAGATTGATTCCCGGCGAATACACTGCTTCCTTTTTTGCTAATACTGATCTATCAAATTCCCAAATTGCAAGTTTCTACCCCGGTGCCATGGGTCATGCATCAAAACAATCTATTCTTGAACTTGCCTGTAAAAAAATTGATCTTGTTATAATCTCGCCCAACGATCCTAAAGCAATGGATCGGTTTGTATCCGAATGCAGGGAAGCTGGAATTCCTTACGTATACGACCCCAGTCAGCAGATTGTCAGGTTGGACCATGACAATCTGCGTTATGGAGTAGAAGGAGCTCAAAGCCTGTTTTTGAATGAATATGAATCTCAACTGTTAATCAAGCATACCGGTTTAACCCATAATCAAATCCTGAACCTTGTCAAATGTTTTGTGGTAACTAAAGGCAAGGAAGGTGCTGTCATTTATGCAGATGGGAAAGAATACGTCATTCGCTCTGTTCCACCAGATTTCATTGCTGATCCGACAGGAGTTGGAGATGCCTTCCGCGGGGGTTTTTTACGAGGGTACCTGAAGGGTCTGGATTGGATTACCTGTGGACAAATGGGTGCTGTGGCTGCTACTTACTGCCTGGAACAACGAGGAACTCAAAATCACACATATTCGATAGATTCATTCATATCCCGGTACAGGCAGCATTTTGATGATCAAGGAAAAATCGATCTCCTCAAAGAGGAAGAAAAATAAATTGTATTGCGGAGGAAAATTATGACTCATTATGAAATAAAAAGCGTGGATCTGGCAGAGGGTGGGCGGCGAAAAATTAGTTGGGCAGAGCGCGAGATGCCCGTTTTGCGTTTAATTTATGAAAGATTTAAACAAGAACGTCCTCTCACAGGTGTCCGCATTTCTGCCTGTTTGCATGTAACCAGTGAAACAGCAAATCTGGTGAAAACTCTGCAGGTTGGCGGGGCGGATATTATCTTAACCGCTTCAAACCCACTCTCTACTCAAGATGACGTCGCTGCATCATTGGTTGCACATGATGAAATCCCTGTATATGCTATAAAGGGGGAAGACAATGTTACATATTACAAACACATTCATGCAGCCCTGGACCATAAACCAAACATCACCATGGATGATGGAGCTGATCTTGTAAGTACCCTGCATAAGGAACGCCGGGAATTATTACCCGGAATGTTGGGTGGAACCGAGGAAACAACCACGGGAGTAATCCGGTTGCGTGCCATGGCTGCTGATAATGCCCTTGAATTCCCTGTAATTGCAGTAAATGATGCCATGACAAAACACTTATTTGATAACCGCTACGGAACAGGGCAATCCACTATTGATGGAATTATCCGTGCAACGAATATTCTCCTGGCAGGGAAAACTTTTGTCATAGCCGGATACGGTTGGTGCGGGCGCGGGCTGGCTATGCGGGCACGCGGACTTGGAGCTAACGTTGTTGTAACCGAGGTTGAGCCATTGCCTGCCCTCGAAGCAGTGATGGATGGTTACCGTGTTATGCCAATGGAGGATGCAGCCAGAATTGGTGATATATTCTGCACCCTGACTGGTGATATTAATGTAATTGATAAACATCATTTTGAGGTCATGAAAGACGGGGCAATTGTTGCCAATTCAGGCCATTTTAATGTAGAGATAAATATCCCGGCTCTGGAAAAAATGTCAATAGAAAAACGATTGGTTCGGCCTTACGTGGAACAATACGAACTCAAGGACGGACGTAATATCCATATACTTGGAGAGGGAAGATTAATCAATCTGGCTTCCGCTGAAGGTCACCCCGCCAGCGTAATGGACATGTCTTTTGCAAACCAGGCATTGAGTGTTGAGTATATGATCAAAAATGGTTCCTCGCTGAAAAATATTGTCTACAGTGTTCCAGAAGAAATTGACCGGGATATCGCCCGGTTAAAATTAGCAGCAATGGGTATAGATATTGATACCCTCACCCCTCAACAGGTACAATATTTAAACTCCTGGCAGGAAGGGACTTAGAAATCATCCATCCATGATTAATAACTAACTCCCGCTATTGCGCAAATAACGGGAGTTTTTATTTTCAAAAGGATCACTTATAATCGACGGATAACCTATACGCACCGCCATAAATTGTAAGATCGACCATGATTTGAGAAACCGGTTAACAGTTGTGGCATAATAATGACTTCCATCCTGAAGATATACATAATCGGAATGGTACCCGGTGATAAGGACTGTATGCTCAAATCGAGCAACCACGGTAGTATTCCCATTTAATGATGTATAGGAAATCGGTTCTCCAAGCGGATTGTTGACAACCCATACCATGACCGGATGCCCGGAAACGATTTCCCGCTGTATATCTTCCCAGGTAAGGAATTTCGCGGATTCGGCATTCAAACCGTAATACCTGAGCAATTTCGCAACCGGGGGAGCATGAACCCCATAGGATTCTGGCGGCGTTTTTCCCGAAGGATCCTTATAATCACCCACAAACCCTTCATCCGGATCATCCGATACAGGCAAATTCTTTTGGAATCCCAATTCATTAATGCTTATTCCAAAAAATGCAGCAAGATCAACTGCTGAACGTGATTCACAATCAAGTGGGTAGGATTGGGCATACCCATGAACGCCATCAATCTTCACACTTACCGGGAACTCTGCAACATCCGGCACCATTTCAAGCGTTTCGGTGGTTGTTATTGAAGGTGTTAATGCCGGAAGTTTGGTAGGGATTGGGCTTTGTTTCTGGGGAATCTTGGTAGGTGTTTGTGTTGGTGTTAGTGTTTTTGCCCGAATCCCTATGCTTGAAGGTTGTAAGGAAATCGTGGGTTGTGTCATATCCGGCAACTCATGCAGGCTGCTGTTTAATTCAGGATTTTTGCTGCATTCAAATGAAATTCCAGCAGGGGTATGATGTGCAATGGTTTTTGGAAATCGGGACGGTCCAGGGCTTACCAGGGTTAAGGTACAGATGATAAGTAACTGGGAGGAGATAATTAAATGGTTGATTGAAGAAGCCCTATGAATCACCACCTAAGGATTTCATCTTGAGACAATAATATCAATATATATAGGATCGCCAAATAGCATTCCATCCGGATTCTGCGCCTGCCAGATGCTGCGATAATTTCCAGGCTGGGCGGGGGCAGTGAATTTAATTTTTATCACAAATTCAGTATCGCTCCTGGCAGGGTAGAGACTTTGTTCTGGATTTGCCCCCATTGCATCACCTTCGATAAATTTCAATTTATAACCATCATTCCAATTGCAGACACCGATATTTTTAACCTTCCACTGCTTTTCAATTGTGGCAGAAGGAGCAACAACCATCCCATCCGGATAATTAAGATCCTCTACAAAAGATAATTTATCCTCACAAACAATTTTTTCCTTTGATTTATCCTCTCCTTCGGCGGTTGCTGTGATATCTGGCCTGATGGGTTCGATAGTTGGGGGAGTAAAAATTTTGTTCTGGTCTGCATCCGGTGCTTGTTTCTGATAAGAAAACGCACATCCAGTTAAGCCGGTATATCCCATGCATACAATAAATAGAAGCATGACCCTGAAAGCAGATGGTTTATCCCTCATAATGATTTGGAAGTTCAACCTCCTCTCAACAAAGATCCTGGATTATTCGTCCAATCCCGCTGGAGATTCTTCCTCAGAGGAATCCTCTCCCCCGCCATAATGGATGGGGATGTCTCCCAGCATACTTCTTTCACGAATTGCAAATTCAATCTCATCACGAAGGTCTTTATTTTGCCGTAGAAATTCCTTGGCATTTTCCCGTCCCTGTCCAAGGCGGATATCGCCATAAGAATAAAATGCTCCGCGTTTTGCAATTAATTCCAGTTCCGTTCCCAAATCAATAATATCGCCCACCTTAGAGATACCTTCATTGTACATGATGTCAAACTCAGCAACCCGGAAAGGTGCGGCAACTTTATTCTTCACTACCCTGACTCTCACCCGGTTACCAATTATTTCAGCACCACTTTTTATTGATTGGATCCTGCGAACATCAAGACGTACAGATGAGTAAAACTTCAAGGCTAGACCGCCTGTTGTGGTTTCAGGATTGCCAAACATAATCCCAATTTTTTGGCGCAGTTGGTTCGTAAATATCACTGCCGTACGAGTCTGGTTGATTGCACCTGAAAGTTTCCGCAGAGCCTGGGACATCAAGCGCGCCTGCATTCCCATGGGAGAATCCCCCATGTCGCCTTCGATTTCAGAACGTGGAACGAGTGCAGCCACTGAATCAATAATTACCAGGTCTACAGCCCCCGAGCGCACCAGGGTTTCGCAAATTTCCAGGGCTTGCTCACCTGTATCTGGTTGTGAAACAAGGAGATTATTAATATCTACTCCCAATCGTGTTGCATAAGCCGGATCAAGGGCGTGCTCCATATCTATAAAGGCAACAGTCCCGCCTTTTTTCTGTGCTTCGGCTGTCACATGCAGACAGATGGTCGTTTTTCCTGAGGATTCAGGCCCAAATATTTCTGTCACCCTTGCTTTCGGAATACCCCCCACACCCAATGCAATGTCCAGGGAAAGCGAACCGGTTGGAATAACATCCACGGTCAGATGAGCGGATTCCCCCATCCGTATGATGGATCCTTCCCCATATCTTTTAATAATGTCCCCTAATGCCTTCTCCAAAACTGCCCGGCGGGCATCATCCTGGTCAGGTTTTGAGTCATCCATAAGTACTTTTGAGGTTGGAGTCGTTTTTCGAACCATCTTGATCTATCTCCTTGATTCAGGATAATTATTGAGGATATAACGAACAAATTATTCCAAGTACCATCCAATTTATTATAGTAC
>Ga0209254_10001620_pt1 | contig 20287 bp, 26 predicted proteins | sample FrelakmetDIP11DI_FD_187148 | JGI IMG/M metagenome (GOLD analysis project Ga0209254, IMG submission 187148) | Freshwater lake sediment microbial communities from the University of Notre Dame, USA, for methane emissions studies - DIP11 DI (SPAdes)... | ecosystem: Environmental > Aquatic >...
GTCCGTTGAACTTGGTTCACTGGAGGGCAAAATGACCGTCACTGTCAACATTCACGAGGCGAAGACGCACCTGTCGCGCCTTGTAGAGCAGGCTGCCAAGGGGCGTGACTTCGTTATCGCCAAGGCGGGTAAGCCAATGGTGCGTGTGCTGCCGCTGGAAGCGGCGCCGGCCTTCAGGACCTTGGGTTTCCTCGCCGGCCATGGCGTCGTCGAAGTCGATGTGAAGGAGGGGTTCGTGGCCGATATCGACGCAATGTTCGGTGCCGCCCGGTAGGCGGCTGACAATGTATCTGCTCGACACCCACTTGGTGCTCTGGGCGGCTTTCGCGCCGGAGAGGCTGTCTGCCAAGGCCAGCAAACTCTTGCGCTCGCGCGACGCACCGCTGGCGTTCAGCGTGGCCACCTTGTGGGAGGTGGCTATCAAGACCTCGCTTGGGCGGCCCGGCTTCTCGGTTGATCCATCGAAGCTGCACCACGCGCTGCTGGCAGAGGGCTTCAGCGAGTTGCCGATCGAGGCGTTGCATATCGCGCGGGTGGCCTCGCTGCCATGGGTGCATCGGGATCCGTTCGACCGTCTCCTGGTGGCCCAAGCCATCGTCGAGCGCCTGACCCTGCTAACCGCCGACACCCTCCTCAAGCGCTATGGGCGCTTCGTCCGGGTTGTGTGACGGTCAACTTCGGGCTGATGCTGGCGCACTCGCCCAAGGGTGCCGATCGGTGAGTGCCGCTATGCCTCGACCAGCGAGGCCAGCGTGCGAGCCGCAACGACCAGCAAGCCGACAGCCCCGTGGCCGGCGCTGAGCGCTGCGGCGAGGACTTCCGGGTCGCGCACGTACTCGTGGATCATGCGGTTGCGCAGTTGCCGCGCTTCAAACCACGCCTGCGCGTCAGCAATCCAGCCCAGCCGTTCTGCGCGGCCCAGATTGTCGATGGCGGGGCCCACCGGCTCGCCCAACCAGGCCAGGATCTCAGGCAGCAACTTGTCTGCCAGGGTGTCCTGAAGTCGGCCGAAGCGGGCGACAAAGGCGTCAACACGCTCACCGAGATCAATGTCGGCCCGCAACGTGCCAGCCCGCTCTGCGTCCATCTGCACTGCGAACAGTCGCCCGTCAGTCAGGGTCAGCAGGTCGGCTTCGGCGCGGACGACTTGCGCCAGAAAGAGCAGCTTTTGGCTGGCGGGTCGGCGCAACCCGGGTGCGCTCACAGCGCCGTCGCCTGTTCGCGTGCTGCTCGCAGCAACGCCGTTTCGGCCATTGCCGGATCGGCAACCAAGACGTCAATCTTTCGTTCACCGATGAGGCGCTGAAGTCTCGCTGCAGTCCGCACTGAGACACGCAAACGCTCGTCGACAGGCCGAGCCTCGGCCAACTCGACCAGCAAATCGATGTCGCCGCCACGAAGGTCATCCCGCGTGCGCGAGCCAAACAGATAGACACGCGCGTCTGGGCCAGCGACCTCGGCAGCGGTGCGCCGGATGGCGAGCCGATCATGGTCAGACAAGCGCATGGGATCAGTCTATCTCAGGCGGTGGCCGCGTGCTATTTCGGCGCCAGCCGAATCGCCCCATCCAGGCGGATCACCTCACCATTGAGCATCTCGTTGGTGACGATCGCCTGGACCAGCTTGGCGTAGTCTGCCGGTGTGCCCAGGCGGCTCGGGAACGGCACGCTGGCGGCCAGCGAGTCCTGCACCTCCTGCGGCATGCCGAACAGCATCGGGGTGCCGAAAATGCCCGGCGCGATGGTCATGTTGCGGATGCCATTGCGCGCCAGATCGCGGGCGATCGGCAGCGTCATGCCGACGATGCCACCCTTGCTGGCGGCGTACGCGGCCTGGCCGATCTGGCCGTCGTAGGCGGCGACGCTGGCGGTGCTGATCAGCACACCGCGTTCGCCGCTGGCCTCGGGAGCGTTCTTGCACATGGCCTCGGCCGCCAGCCGGATCATGTTGAAACTGCCGATCAGGTTGATATTGATGACCCGGGCGAATTGCGCCAGCGAGTGCGCGCCATCCTTGCCGACGGTCTTGGCGCCGATGGCGATGCCGGCGCAGTTCACCAGGCCCATCAACTTGCCCAGCGATACCGCCTTGGCCACGACAGCCTGGCCATCGGCTTCCTGCGTCACGTCGCATTTGACGAAGGCGCCGCCCAATTCACGGGCCAGCGCCTCGCCCTTGTCGGCCTGCACGTCGGCGATGACGACCGTCGCGCCTTGCCGGGCGAGCATGCGCGCGCAACCTTCGCCGAGGCCCGAAGCGCCGCCGGTGACGATGAATACCTTGCCCGCGATGTCCATGGTTGTTCCCCTTTCAACGTAGCGCGGCGAGGGCACGCGCCTTGATGTCGTCGACGCTGCCGCTGCCGTCGATCCGGCGATGGCGCGGCGCCGCCGCATCGCCGCTGGCAGCCCACTGGGCGTAATAGTCCACCAGCGGCCGCGTTTGCGCATGGTAGATCTGCAGGCGCTTCTTGACGGTTTCTTCGCTGTCGTCGGCACGCTGCACCAGGGGCTCGCCGGTCACATCGTCGATGCCGGCAACCTTGGGCGGGTTGAACATGACGTGGTAGGTGCGGCCCGACGGCAGGTGCGCGCGGCGCCCGCTCATGCGCTCGACGATGGCACTGTCGGGTACGTCGATCTCGAGCACGACATCGACCTTGACGCCGGCGTTCTTCATCGCGTCGGCCTGGGCGAGGGTGCGCGGAAAGCCGTCGAACAGAAAGCCATTGGCGCAATCGGGCCGGGCAATGCGCTCCTTGACCAGGCTGATGATGATGTCGTCGCTGACCAGGGCACCGGCGTCCATCACCTTCTTGGCCGCCACGCCGAGCGGCGTGCCGGCCTTCACGGCAGCGCGCAACATGTCGCCGGTGCTGACTTGCGGGATGCCGTAGGCCTGGCACAGAAACGTGGCCTGCGTGCCTTTGCCGGCGCCCGGCGCCCCCAACAGGATCAGTCTCATGGTGCGTCTTCGGAGTGTTTTTCTTCGGGCCGGCGCATGGGCGCGCCTGCGGGCAGATTATGGCCGGGGATCAGGCGCCGAACAGGCGGCGAACGCGCTCGAGATCCTCGGCGGTGTCGACGCCGACCCCGGGAGCCTGCCCGGCCACATGCACGGCGATGCGCTCACCGTGCCACAGCGCGCGCAATTGCTCGAGGGCCTCGGTACGCTCGAGCGGCGCCATCGCCAGGCTCGGGAATCGACGCAGGAAAGCGGCTCGGTAGGCGTACAGACCGACGTGGCGCAGCGGCGCCGGGTCGGGCAGGGCGAGCGCAGCACCCGACGGGTTTACCGGACCATCGCGCCACCACGGCAAGGGCGCGCGGCTGAACAGCAGTGCGCGGCCGGCAGCATCGAGCACGACCTTGACGATGTTGGGGTTGAGGTAGTCGACCACTGAGTCGATCGGATGCGCGGCGGTACTCATGGCGCAGTCGGGGTGCTGGTCCAGCAGATTCGCACAGGCATCGATCAAGTGCGGGTCGATCAGCGGCTCATCGCCCTGGACATTGACCACCGTGCTCTGGCCGTCCAGCCCGAGCTGGACACAGGCCTCGGCCAGCCGGTCGCTGCCGCTGGCGTGGTCGGTGCGCGTCAGCAGAGCGCGCACGCCGTGCAAGGCGCAGGCCGCGACGATCGATGGGTGGTCGGCCGCCACGACCACTTCCTGCGCCTGCGAAAGGGCGGCGCGTTGCGCAACCCGCACCACCATCGGCAAGCCGGCGATGTCGGCCAGGGGTTTGTTCGGCAGCCGCGTCGAGGCCAGGCGTGCCGGGATGATGACCGTGAAGCTCACGCCGCGGCCGTGGGGTCGAAAGGCAGCGCCTCGCCCTCGAGCATCACCGGGATGGCGTCGCGGATCGGGAAGGCCAGCCGATCGGCCGCGCACGTCAGCGCCTGCGGCTGGCCCTCGGCATCGCGCTGCATCTTCAGCGGGCCTTTGCAGATCGGGCAGACGAGCAGGTCGATGAGGCGGTGGTCGAGTGCGGTCATGGGTCAGTCCGTCGAGTCAAGGCTTCGGAGGGTAGGGATAGTGGCGCTTGAGTGCCGCGGCGAACGCCACTTCGGGTTCGAAGTCTAGCGGTGCAACCCAGATCCGCGTCGCCTCATGACGGCCCGCGAGCGCTTCGGGGCGAAGCTTGACGGCGTCTTTCTCGGTGACGATCACATCGGCCGTGTCGGCCGGCCATGGCAGCTGGTCGAACGCATGGTGATCGGGCAGCGCCAGCATTTGCGCCAACCACAGCCCCTGAGCTCTGAGCATCGCGAAGAAACGTTCGGGGGCCGCCATGCCGGCGGCCGCCAGCAGCGGCACGCCGTCCAGGGCTTGCCAGCTGCGCGCTGGCGCAGTCTGACCCAACCACCAGGCGGCCAGAGGCAGCACGCCCGTCAGCCGCCGTGTGGCCATCCAGCCAGGCAGGTGGGTGCTGACACGTGGCGCGTTGTAGAGCACCAGCGTTCGGGCTGGCGTCAGGTCGGGCACGGGTTCACGCAGCGGGCCGGCCGGCAGCAGCAGGCCGTTGCCGACGCCGCGTTCGTCGAAGACGATGATCTGCAGGTCACGCGCCAGGTGGTGGTGTTGCAGGCCGTCGTCGGCCACGATGATGTCGACCTGCGGGTGCGTTGCGCACAGCGCGCGGGCGGCGGCCACGCGATCGCGGCCGACCATCACCGGCATGCCGGTGCGCAGCCGGATCAGCAGGGGCTCATCGCCACAGTCGCGGGCGTCGCTGTCGCGGCTGACGGCGACGATGCCGCGCCCGCGACGTCCGTGGCCGCGCGAAACCACGCCGGGGTGCCAGCCGAAAGCGCGCAGCAGCCTGACCACGGCAATCGTCGTGGGCGTCTTGCCGGCGCCACCGACGATCAGGTTTCCTACCACCACCACCGGCACGCCGATGCGCTGCGGCCGGCTCAGCCGCCGGTGCAGGCCCGCCAGTTGGGCATACAGGCCCGCCAGCAGGCGCAACGCCTGGGCGCAGGGCGTGGGCGGGCTGATCCACCACTGGCGCTGCAGCGCGCTGCCCAGGCGCCGCAGCGGGCCGCCTCGAGGGGCCTGGGTGCCAGTGGCCATCAGCGGTCGGCGCGACCGCGTCAACGCGGTGCGGCGCTGTCGCTGCGGGCTACGGCACCGGTCTGGGCTGCAAACGTCAGGCGCGCCAGGCCGGCCCGGCGTGCCGCGTCAAGCACGTTGATAACGGCCTGATGCGCCGCCGTGGCGTCGGCAGAGACGATCACCACCGGATCCTTCAGGGTGCCGGCCGCAGCACGCAGCTCGGCGCCCAGCAGCTCGACGCTGCGGCCGTCGAGCGCCTTGCCATTGACGGCGTAGCGGCCGTCGCTCGCCACGGAGACAATGATTTCGGCGGGCCGGTCGCGCGGCTTGTCGGCGTCGGCGGTCGGCAGGTTGACCTGCAACTCGGTGAACTTCGAGTAGGTCGTCGAGAGCATCAGGAAGATCAGCACCACCAAGAGCACGTCGATGAACGGAATCAGGTTGATCTCCGGCTCTTCGGAGCGGTGCTTGCGGAAGTTCATGGCCTCAACTGCCGCTCTTGACGGCGAAGCGCATCAGGTGCGGCACCAGGCTCTCGGCAGCCTGCTCCATGTCGACCGTGAATTCATCGACGCGACCACGGAAGTAGCGGTAGAACATCAGGGCCGGTATCGCGATCATCAAGCCGAAGGCGGTGTTGTACAGCGCCACGGAAATCCCGTGTGCGAGCTGGGCCGGGTTGCTGCCGCCCGTCGGTGCTTGTGAGCCGAAGATCTCGATCATGCCGACGACGGTGCCGAAGAGTCCGAGCAGCGGCGCCGCCGTGGCGATGGTGCCCAACGTGTTGAGGTAGCGCTCGAGTCGGTGTACCGCCACGCGGCCGGCGTTCTCGAACACGAGGCGCAAGGCCCGCTCGCTGATGCGCGGCTCGGCCACCACACTGCGCACACCGGCGGCCAGCACCTGGCCGAGCGCTGAACTGCCGGCCAGCTTGTTGACCACGTCCGATGAAGGCAGGCTGGTGCGCGTGATGGCGATCACTTCGTCGAGCAACCTTTCCGGTGCGACCCGCGCGCCGCGAAGGCTGGCCAGCCGTTCGATCACCAGCGCCAAGGCCACGACAGAGCAAATGATCAGTGGCCAGATCGGCCAACCAGCGGCTTGTATGATCGAAAACAAGGGGTCCCCGGCAGCAACAAAGCGCCCCGCACGAGACGCACTGTGGGCCGTGGCGTCTGGAACGAGGCCGGGCGATTATGGGGCCACCGGGTGCCCGTTTCGAGCCGCAAAATGCGCTGCGTGGGTGCGGTGTGTGATCTGGGCGACGCTGGCCACGCGGTGCCTGCCACGGCAATCCACCGCAACTGTGGACAACGTTGTGCGTAACCTTGGATGCCCGGCCGCAAAGGCGCATTCAGACTCGCTCCGAGACAGTTTGCTCAATCTTTCAGCAGGAAAAAACCCTTGTATATCAAGCACTTGCATCGACATGACAAGGCCATGACAGGCACAGGGCGTTGCCAGGGCCCGATTGGCGTGGCTGTGGAGTTCTGGGGCCGCGCCAATGCTGGCTTTGCCGGTGGTTGAGCCTGCAGTGATCACTCCGCTGGCGCGGGTTTGGAGCGTCGGCGCGCTCGTCTTGGCGGTGGCCGATGCGCTGGCTTCGCGCTTTGGCGCCTGTACGGTGCAGGGCGAGATTTCCGGCTTTTCGCGGGCCGCCAGCGGCCATTGCTACTTCACGCTGAAAGATGCCGACGGGGCGCAGGCCTCGCTGCGCTGTGCCATGTTCCGCCGCGCCGCGGCCCTGCTGGACTTTGCGCCGCGCGACGGCCTGCGGGTCGAGCTTCGTGGCCGGATCGCCGTCTATGAGCCGCGCGGTGAGTTGCAGTTCGTCGGCGAGGCGATGCGGCCGCTCGGTGCGGGTTCGCTTTACGAGCAGTTCCTGGCGCTCAAGGCCAAGCTCGAAGGCGAAGGCCTGTTCGACGCCGGCCGCAAGCGCAGCTTGCCGCGCTACCCCCGGCGCATCGGCGTGATCAGCTCGCTCGGTGCCGCCGCCCTGCACGACGTGCTGGTGGCCTTGGCCCGGCGCGCGCCGAATGTGTCGGTGATCGTCTATCCGAGCCCGGTGCAAGGCGCTGAAGCCCCTGCGGCCCTGGCGAGCGCCCTGGTGCAGGCGGGCCAGCGCGCTGAAGTGGATACCTTGATCCTGGCCCGCGGCGGCGGCTCGCTCGAAGACCTCTGGGCTTTCAACGACGAGCGGGTGGTGCGTGCCGTTGCCGCTTCGCCGATACCGCTGGTCTCTGGCGTGGGCCATGAGACCGATGTGACTCTGGCCGATTTTGCCGCCGACTTGCGCGCACCGACGCCCACCGCCGCAGCCGAGCTCGCTGCGCCGTCCAGCGCCGAACTGCTGGTCGGGTTGCAGGCACTGGCGCGTGCGTTGTCGCGCGCTGTCGAGCGTGTGCTGCAGGCCCGGTCGCAGCGCCTGGACCGGCTGGCGCCGCGCCTGGGCCAGCCCGCAGCGCGCCTTGCGGCGCAGTCGCGCCGGCTCGACCAGCTGGCCAGCCGACTCGCCGCGGCAGCCGTGCACACGCACCATGCCCGCAGCGTGGCCCTGCAGGTGCAGCGCGGGCGGCTGGTGCAGGCGGCGCGTGACTGTGTCGCGACGCCGAAGAACCGCCTGGTGACGCTGCACGCACGCCTGCGCGCGCTCGACCCGCAGCGCGTGGTCGAGAGGGGCTACAGCGTCGTGCAGACGCCGGCCGGCGTGTTGGTCACCGATCCGCGGCAATTGGCGGCCGGTCAGGAGTTGCTGCTGACGATGGCGCGCGGCGTGGCGGAAGTGCGGCTCGACAAGGCCACAGCGCGGACGTGAAAAAGCCGGGCGTGCGGCCCGGCTTGGCTTCGATCAGCCGCAGTTCAGAGACCGCTGTTTTGCTGCGCCACCATGCAGTACAGCATCGGCAATGACAGCATGGTGTTGGTGCGTGAGATCAACATCGCCAGGCGGGCCGCCTTGGCCTTCTCTTCGGCGGTGACGGTCACGATGCCCAGCGCCTTCTTCTGGTTCGGCCAGATGATGAACCAGACGTTGAAGGCCATGATCAGCGCCAGCCACATGCCGATGCCGATGGCCAGGAACGGCCGTTGCAGGGCCAGCGCCGAGGCGATGTAGCCGCTCATCCAAGCCAGCAGCAGGCCGGTGACCACGGTGGCCAGGGCCGCCCAGCGGAACCAGAACAGCGCCTCCGGTGCGATCACCTTGCCGATGGCCGGCTTGTGCTCATCGGGGATCTTCGGCATCGATGGGATCTGCACGAAGTTGAAGTACCACAGCAGGCCGATCCACATGATGCCGGCCACCACGTGCAGCCAGCGCATCACGAATGCGCCCCAGGCATGGCCCATCGGCACATTGCCGACCAGCAGCGCCAGCAGGACCACCAGCACGACGCTGGCGGCGACGGTACGGCCCAGAGATTGAAGAATGGCACCCATGTTGGTTTTCTCCTCGGTGGTATTGTTTGAAAACGCGGCGACTATAGCGAAGTCGCCACACCTGTCGCCATAGGGTCTATCGGAACCGATCAGCGCGCCGCGCTGAACGGCTTGCCGCCGAGTTTCGACCCGGCTTTGATGCCGCGCTTGGCATACCAACCTTGGTGCATCTCCAGGGCGTAGCGCACCGGCTGGGTCGAGCAGTGGCTGTCCAGGGTCTGCGGCTGCATGTCCTCGATGTTGACCACCGTGCCGTCGTCGGCCAGGAAGGCGATCGACAAGGGCAGGATCGTGTTCCTCATCCAGAAGCAGCGCCGCGCCGGGTAGTCATAGACGAACAGCATGCCTTCATGCTGGGCCATCTGGCGCCGGTACATCAGACCCGTGGTGAGCTGCTCGTCGGTTTGCGCCACGGCCGCGCGGATGTTGTGCATGCCGGCGGTCAGCGTGATCGCCGGCAGATCTTGCGGCACGCCTTGGGCCGCGGCAGCGCTGGCCAGACAGGCCAGCAGCAGGGCCGTCAATAGGGATCGAGTCTTGATTATTGTCATTCGTTTGGGTCAACGTTGTGCCAAGATTATCGGCAGAGTCCGCCGCCCGCCGAAATCGATGAACGCCGCTGCCGCAGTTTGTGCCGACCCGCTGGCCGTCGATGATGCCGACGCCCTGGCCGGCTTCACCCGCTGGCGTGCCGACGGTCGGGCCGAATCGTCGCTGCGCTTGGCCGGCCTGCACTGTGCCAGTTGTGCCGGGCTGATCGAGGCCGCGCTGATGGGTCTGCCCGGGGTCGAGGCGGCGCGTGTCAATGCCGCGGCGAGCGTGGCCCAGGTGCAATGGGATCCTGCGCGCGTGCGGATATCGGCCCTGCTGGCCGCCATTCGCGCGGCCGGCTACGACGCCGCGCCCGACTTGGCCGCCGATGCTCGCGCACTGCGCCAGCGCGAGCAGCGCCTGGCGCTGTGGCGCTGGTTCGTGGCGGCCTTCTGTGCCATGCAGGTGATGATGTTCGCGACGCCGATCTACCTGGCCGAGCCGGGTGACATCGCGCCCGATCTGCAGCGCCTGTTGCAGTGGGCGAGTTGGCTGCTCACGCTGCCGGTGCTGCTGTTTTCCGCAGCGCCGTTCTTCAGCGGCGCCTGGCGGGCATTGCGTCGGCGCCGCATCGGCATGGACCTGCCCGTTGCGCTCGGCATCGCAGTCATGTTCGTTGCCAGCAGTGGTGCGGCCTTCGATCCTGGCGGCGTGTTCGGCCACGAGGTCTACTTCGACTCATTGGCGATGTTTGTGGCCTTCCTGCTCGGCGCGCGGTGGTTCGATGCGCGCGCGCGCGGCCGCGCCGCCGAGGCGCTCGAGGCCGGCACCACTGCGCTGCCCGACCGCGCGACGCGCGTCCTCGCCGATGGCCGGGTCGAGCCGGTGGCCGCACATCGGCTGGTCCTCGGCGACCGGGTGCGCGTGGCGCTCGGCGCGGCGTTTCCGGCGGACGGCGTGCTGCTCGCGGGCGTGACCACGGTCAACGAATCGCTGCTGTCGGGCGAGTCGCACCCGCTGCGCAAGGCCGCGGGCGACGAGGTGCTGGCCGGCAGCCTGAACCTCGGCGCGCCGGTCGAGTTGCGCGTGACCCGCAGCGGCAGCGCCACGCGCCAGGCCGCCATCGTGGCGCTGATGCGCGAAGCCACGCTGGCGCGCCCTGCAGCCAGCGCCAGCACCGACCGTTGGGCTGCGCCGTTCCTCGTCGGCGTTCTGCTGCTGGCCGCATTGGCAGCGGCGGTCTGGAGTGTGATCGAGCCTTCGCGGGCGTTGTGGGTCGCCGTGTCGGTGCTGATCGTGACCTGCCCGTGCGCCTTGTCGTTGGCCGCGCCGTCGGCGCTGCTCGCCGCGAGCGGCAACCTGGCGCGCCGCGGCGTGCTGCTGCGCCGCCCCGACGCTCTGGACACCATGGCGCAGGTGCAAACGCTGTTCGTCGACAAGACCGGCACGCTGACCGATCAAACGCCGGCCTTGCTCGGCGTTGTAGCCGTCAGCGGGGCCGGCGAGGGCGAGGGCGAGGGCGCAGGCGAGGGCGATCGCGATGCGCTGGCGCGATCGGCCGCGTCACTCGCCGCGTGGTCGAGCCACCCGCTGTCGCGCGCGCTGGCGACCTCGGCCGCAGCGGGCGCGTCCGGCGCGTCCGGCCCGAGCGGCGGCGGCTGGGTCCATGTGCAAGAGACGCCGGGCGCCGGTCTGGCCGCACACGACGCGCGGGGTCGCGAGTGGCGTCTCGGCGCCGCGAGCTTCGTTGGCGCCGCGCAAGACGAGGGCGACGCCCTGCACCTTTGGTTTGGCCCGGCCGGTCGCGCGGTGGTGCGCTTTGATTTCGACGAAGCACTGCGCCCTGGCGCTGCCCAGGCCGTTGCCGACTTGCAACATCAGGGCATCGACGTTCGATTGCTCTCCGGTGACCGCAGCGCCCGCGTGCAGCGCCTCGCGGCGACGCTCGGCCTGACGCGTGCCCAGGCTGCCGCGACGCCGCAAGACAAGCTGCGGGTGTTGCGCGACGAGCAGGCTGCGGGACGCGTGGTCGCCATGCTCGGCGACGGCATCAACGACGCTCCGGTGTTGGCGCAGGCCGATGTGTCGCTGGCCATGGGCGAGGGCGCGGACCTGGCCCGGCACAGCGCCGATGCGGTGCTGCTGTCGATGCGCCTGGCCGATGTGGCCCAGGCCTTCGCGCTGGCCCGCCGCACGCGCCGCGTGGTGCGCCAGAACCTGGTTTGGGCCGCGACTTACAACGCGGCCTGCATCCCGCTGGCCCTGGTCGGTGCGTTGCCGCCCTGGCTGGCCGGTCTGGGCATGGCCGCGAGTTCTCTGGTCGTCATGGGCAATGCCCTGCGCCTGTCGAGGTGACGCGTTGGACATCCTCTATTTGCTGATCCCGTTCTCGGCGCTGCTGGTGTTGGCCATCCTGGCGGTGTTCGCGTGGGCCGTGCGCGGCGGTCAGTTCGACGATCTCGAGCGCGAGGGCGAGCGCATTCTCGAGGTACCTTTTGACGTGGGTCAACCCACTCCGGATGCCGCACCGGAACAATCCTGAACTTGGCAAAGAGGAGCTGATCGATGGCTGCAAGAAGCGCGTCTGGCAACGAACCCGCATATTCCGATGACCCGGTGCGATGGTTCGCCCTGGCCGCCGTCCTGTGGGGCGTGGTCGGCATGCTGGTGGGGGTGGTGATCGCATCGCAGCTGGCCTGGCCCGAGCTCAACTTCGGCATACCGTGGCTCAGCTACGGCCGCCTGCGCCCCCTGCACACCAATGCGGTGATCTTCGCCTTCGGTGGCTGCGCGCTGTTCGCCACTTCGTACCACGTGGTTCAGCGCACCTGCCAGACGCGCCTGTTCGCACCCTGGCTGGCCAACTTCACGTTCTGGGGTTGGCAGCTGGTGATCGTGCTGGCCGCGGTCACGCTGCCCTTGGGCTTCACGCAGGGCAAGGAGTACGCCGAACTCGAGTGGCCGATCGACCTGTTGATCGCGGTCGTCTGGGTCGCTTATGCCGTGGTCTTCTTCGGCACCGTCGGCATCCGCAAGGTGCGGCACATCTATGTTGCCAACTGGTTCTTCGGCGCCTTCATCCTGGCCGTGGCGATGCTGCACATCGTCAACTCCGCGGTGATGCCAGTCAGCCTGACCAAGAGCTATTCAGCCTACGCCGGCGTGCAGGACGCGATGGTGCAGTGGTGGTACGGCCACAACGCCGTGGGCTTCTTCCTCACCGCGGGCTTCCTCGGGATGATGTATTACTACATCCCGAAGCAGGCCGAGCGCCCGGTCTACTCCTACCGGCTGTCGATCGTGCACTTCTGGGCCCTGATCTTCACCTACATGTGGGCCGGCCCGCACCACTTGCACTACACCGCGCTGCCCGACTGGGCGCAGAGCGTGGGCATGGTGTTCTCGCTGGTGCTGCTGGCGCCGAGCTGGGGCGGCATGATCAACGGCGTGATGACGCTGTCGGGCGCCTGGCACAAGCTGCGCGACGACCCGATCCTCAAGTTCCTCATCGTCTCGCTGTCGTTCTACGGCATGAGCACCTTCGAGGGGCCGATGATGTCGATCAAGACCGTCAACGCGCTCAGTCACTACACCGACTGGACGGTGGGCCACGTGCATAGCGGCGCGCTCGGCTGGGTCGGCCTGGTCTCGATGGGCTGCCTGTACCACCTGATCCCGCGCATGTACGGCCGCACCGAGATGTTCAGCAAGCGCGCGATCGAGTTGCACTTCTGGATCGCCACGATCGGCATCGTGCTCTATATCGCCGCGATGTGGATCGCCGGCGTGATGCAGGGGCTGATGTGGCGCGCCGTCAACGCCGACGGCACCCTGGTCTACAGCTTCGTCGAGAGCGTCAAGGCCAGCTACCCGTTCTACGTCGTGCGTCTGCTCGGCGGCTTGCTGTACCTGACGGGCATGCTGGTGATGGCCTGGAACGTGGTCATGACGGTCAGAAGCGGCCAACCGCGCCCGGTCGCGATCCCGCCGCTTCGCGCCGCCCACGCTTGAACAAGAAGGCGAAACCCCATGGCTGACAACACCCACCCCACCGGTCACGAGAAGATCGAGACCAGCAACCTCCTGATGATCGTGCTGATCCTGCTCACGATCGCCATCGGCGGTCTGGTCGAGATCGTGCCGCTGTACTTCCAGCGCTCGACAACGACGGCTGCACCGGGCCTCAAGCCCTACACCGCGCTGCAGCTCGCCGGCCGCGACGTCTACATCCGTGAAGGCTGCTACAACTGCCACTCGCAGATGATCCGGCCCTTCCGTTCCGAGACCCTGCGCTACGGCCCGTTCTCGACCGCCGGCGAGTTCGTCTATGACCGCCCGTTCCAGTGGGGCAGCAAGCGCACCGGCCCCGACCTGCACCGCGTCGGCGGCAAGTACAGCGACGAGTGGCAGCGCGTGCACCTGAACAACCCGCGCGACCTGGTACCCGAATCCAACATGCCGGCGTACCCGTGGCTGGCACGCACCGCCGTCAATCCGGCCGACATGGCGCCCAAGCTGACCGCATTGCGCCGTCTGGGCGTGCCCTACAGCGCCGAGGAAGTCGCCGGCGCCGCCGACGTCGTCAAAGGCCAGACCGAGCTCGACGCGCTGGTGGCCTACCTGCAAGTTCTCGGCACCACCGTCAAGTGAGGATCCTCATGGATGTCAATGACCTGCGCAGCGCCGTCACCGTGATCGGGCTGCTGTTGTTCCTGTTGCTGGTGGCGTCGGTGTACAGCAAGCGCCGCCGCAGCGCCTTCGACGCCGCAGCGAACCTGCCGTTCGAGGGTGAAGAGGAGGCCACGCGATGAGCGATTTCGTCTCTGGCAGCTGGGCGATCTTCGTGGCCGCTGCCACGGCGGTGAGCCTCGTCGCCTGCCTGATCCTGCTGGCCATCGCCGCGCACCGCCGCGTCGCCAGTGGCGCCGTCGACGACAACACCACGGGCCACATCTGGGACGAAGACCTGCGCGAACTGAACAACCCGCTGCCGCGCTGGTGGATGTGGCTGTACGTGATCACCGTGGTGTTCGCGTTTGCGTATCTCGCGCTGTACCCGGGGCTGGGCAGCTTCGACGGCAGCCTCAAGTGGAGCAGCCGTGGCCAGTACGACAACGAGCAGGCCAAGGCGGCCAGCACGATGGCGCCCCTGTATTCCCGCTTCGCATCGATGAAGGAGACCGAACTGGCCCGCGACAGCCAGGCCATGGGCATCGGCGAGCGTCTGTTCATCAACAACTGCGCGGCATGCCACGGCTCCGACGCGCGCGGCAGCAAGGGCTTCCCGAACCTGACCGACAACGACTGGCTTTGGGGCGGCTCGTTCGAGGCCATCCAGCAGACCATCACGCAGGGCCGCAATGGCGTGATGCCGCCGATGGCCGCCGCCGTGGGTGGCGGCGACGATGTGCGCAACGTGGCGAATTACGTGCTGAGCCTGTCGGGCAGCCCGCATGACAACGTCGCTTCGGAACTCGGGCGCAGCAAGTTTGCGGTCTGCGCGGCCTGCCACGGTGTCGATGGCAAGGGCAACCCGGCCCTCGGTGCGCCGAACCTGACCGACAAGATCTGGTTGCACGGCTGGGGTGAGCAAGCCATCGTGGCGATGATCAATGGCGGCAAGAACAACGCCATGCCGGCGCAAGGCGCACGGCTGTCGCCCGAGCAGATCCGCGTGCTCGCGGCCTATGTGTGGAACCTGTCGCAATCGGGCAAGGTGGCGGCAGTGACACCGTGACTGACCCGGCGCCGGCTGTCCGAGCCGGCAGCGAGGTCATCTGGCTCTACGAGAAACAGAAGGCGATTCACGCCCGCAGCGTCAGCGGTTGGTTTACCAACTGGCGCTGGGCACTCGTCTGGGCCACACAGCTGGTCTTCTACGGTCTGCCGTGGTTGCCCTGGAATGACCGCCAGGCGGTCCTGTTCGATCTCGCCTCGCGCCGCTTCTACCTCGGCGGCGTGGTGCTCTACCCGCAGGACTTCATCTACCTCACCGGGCTGTTGATCGTCAGCGCCTACAGCCTGTTCCTGGTCACTGCGATGGCCGGTCGTGTCTGGTGCGGCTACACCTGCCCGCAGACCGTCTATACCGAAATGTTCATGTGGATCGAGCGCCGCCTCGAGGGTGACCGCGTGGCCCGCATCCGGCTCGACGGCGCTGCGTGGGGCCCGGCAAAGTTCCTGCGTCGCGGCGGCAAGCACGCACTGTGGATCACACTGGCGCTGTGGACCGGGTTCACCTTCGTCGGCTACTTCACGCCGATCAAGACCTTGTGGGCCGAGTCCTTCACGCTGTCCTTCGGGCCCTGGGAGTGGTTCTGGGTCCTGTTCTACAGCCTGGCGACCTATGGCAACGCCGGCTTCCTGCGCGAGCAGGTGTGCAAGTACATGTGCCCGTATGCGCGCTTCCAGAGCGCGATGTTCGACAAGGACACCCTGATCATCAGCTACGACGGCGAGCGTGGCGAACCCCGTGGCCGCAACGCGCAGCGCGGCCGCAGCACCGAGCCCAAACCGGCCGGGCTGGGCGATTGCATCGACTGCAACCTCTGCGTGCAGGTCTGCCCGACCGGCATCGACATCCGCAAGGGCCTGCAATACGAATGCATCGGCTGCGCGGCCTGCATCGACGTCTGCAACGGCGTCATGGACAAGATGCAGTATCCACGCGGTCTGATCCGCTACGACACCCAGAACGGCCTGGCCCAGCACCTGACACGCGCCCAGCGCTGGCGGCGGGTGCTGCGCCCGCGCGTGCTGGTCTACACCGCCGTCCTGCTGGCGATTTGCGGCGCGCTCGCCGCCAGCCTGTGGTTGCGCACGCCATTCAAGGTCGATGTGGTGCGCGACCGCGGCACGCTGGCTCGCGTGGTTGACGATGGCCGGATCGAGAACGTGTATCGCCTGCAAGTCATGAACTCGAGCGAATCCTTGCAGCGTTTTCGCATCACGGTCGGCGGCTTGGCCGGCGTGCAGGCGATCGGCCAGGGCGACGTCCCTGTCGGCCCCGCCGAGTCGCGCTGGGTGCCGGTGACGGTGCAACTGCCGCCGCAGGAGGCCCAGCGCGCCGGCAGCGGCGCCCACACCATCGAATTCAGCATCGAGCGACTGCCATCCGCCGCCGACAATCAGCTGTGGCGACTGAATGAGCGATCGACGTTCGTCGTCCCCCGTTGACAAGGACCTGCCCCGCCATGCAAGCACCCTCCACGCCGCCTTCAGTGCCTTCTTCGCCCACGGGTCCGGTTTCGCCGTGGTGGCGCCACGGCATGGTCTGGTTGGTCCTCAGCGGTCCGGCGGTCGTGGTCGTGGCCAGCGTCGCCACCCTGCTGATTGCGCTGACCCATCCGGACCCGGTGCTGCAGGTGCGCGCGCCTCAGCCTGCCCAGGAACCCGCCGTGCAGGGGCGCAACCATGCGGCCACGCCGCGCTGACGCCGCGAGCCGGCCCGCCAAGCCGAGTGCCTCAGCCCGAAGCATGGAGTAGCCGATGACGCGCGTCGCATTGCAAATCCTCTGGCCGGCCTTCATGATGGCCGGGGTGCTCGAGATCGGGGTCTTCGCACTCGTCGATCCGAGTGACCTGCACTGGCTCGGCGGTGCCCCGCTCGATATCTCGAGGCAGGCCGTCTACACGCTGGCTTTCCTGGTCTTCTGGGCCATCATCGCTGCAGCCGGCGCCATCACGGCGCTGCTGACGCAACCAGCTGTCCCCGACGACTCGCCGTCTTGATCGCCGTCAAGGCGACCGTCACGCCCAACGCGCACAGTGCCCGCCATGCTTACTGACACCGCACCGATCTTTTCGCCTGAGTTGCTGAGCCGGCTCGACATCAACGGCCCGCGCTACACCTCCTACCCCACGGCCGACCGCTTCCACGAAGGCTTCGATGCCGCGGCTTACGGGCGTTCGCTGGCTGCGCGTGCCGACGCGTCGAGGCACCGTTCGGCCACGCCGTTGTCGCTGTACATCCACATCCCTTTCTGCGAGTCGGTGTGCTACTACTGTGCGTGCAACAAGGTCATCACGCGCCACCACGACCGCGCTGCCGAGTATCTGCAGGCCCTGGACATCGAGATCGGATTGAATCGCGACGCACTCGGCGGGCGCCAGCCGGTGTCGCAGCTGCATTTCGGCGGCGGCTCGCCGACCTTCCTGTCCGACGCCGAACTGGCCGGCCTGATGGCATCGTTGCGCGACGCCTTCGACATCCTGCGCGATGCCGAGGTGTCGATCGAGGTCGATCCGCGCACCGTCGATGGCGGGCGCTTGGCCACGCTGCGCCACCTCGGCTTCAACCGCATCAGCTTCGGTGTGCAGGACTTCGACCCTGCGGTGCAGAAAGCCGTCCACCGCGAGCAGAGCGAGGCCATGGTGCGCAAACTGGTCGAGCACGCGCGTGCGCTCGGTTTCGTGTCGATCAACACCGACCTGATCTTCGGCCTGCCGCTGCAGACCCCGACCTCGTTCGCGCGCACGGTCGAGCAGATCGGCGTCCTGCGCCCCGACCGCATTGCTCTGTACGCCTATGCGCATCTGCCTTCGCGCTTCAAGCCGCAGCGGCGCATCCTGAGCGCCGATCTGCCGCTGGCCGGTGCCCGGGTGCAGATGCTGCAAGGCGCGCTCGAAGGTTTTCTCGGCCAGGGCTATCGCTATATCGGCATGGACCACTTCGCGTTGCCCGACGACGCGCTGGCCATCGCCCAACGGCAAGGCAAGCTGCACCGCAACTTCCAGGGCTACACCACCCAGCCCGACAGCGACCTGATCGGCCTGGGTGTGTCGGCCATCGGCGGCGTCGGCGCCAGCTACGCCCAGAACGCCAAGACCCTGCCCGAGTACTACGAAGCGCTGCGCGCCGGCCGCTTCGCCGTCGTGCGCGGCATCGCGCTGGACGCCGAAGACCTGCTGCGCCGCGACGTCATCATGGCCGTGATGTGTCAGGGCCGCGTCGATTTCGCGGCTGTCGAGGCCAACCACGCGGTGAGCTTCAGCCGCCACTTCGCGCCCGAACTGGCGAGCTTGGCGCGTTATGCCGACATGGGCCTGGTGCGCATCGGACCCACGTCGATCGAGGTCACCCCGACCGGCTGGTTCTTCGTGCGCGTGTTGGCCATGGCCTTCGACTCGGCCCTCGCCGCCGCTGCCTCGCGCGAGCGCTTCTCGCGGGTGATATGACCCAGCCAGGTTCACGGCGCTGTCGTCCGCCGCGGCTAGGGCAGGGCGTTGTGCGACGCGGCGGGTGGCCGGCGCCACCGCAGGGTCGCGGGTCATGACCCTGTCGCTCTTGCTGGCGGCGTTGTTGATGGGGCTGGCTGGCTCGCTGCACTGCACTGCGATGTGCGGTGCCGCCTGCAGCGCGATCACGCAGCGCGGCGGCACGAACCCGTCGCGTGCCGTGCTCGGCTTTCACCTCGGCCGCCTGGCCAGCTATGCCGCCGGGGGTGCACTCGCCGCGGCCAGTGTGGGCGCGCTCGGTGCCTGGTCTCAGGCGGCGCCGGCGCTGCGCCCGCTGTGGTCGCTGGTCCATGTTGCGGCGCTGATGCTCGGCCTGTGGCTGGCCTGGACGGGTCGCCAGCCGGCCTGGCTGATGAACGTGGGCCGTGCGCCGCTGGCCGCCACGGCGACTGCCGGTTGGCAGCCGATGCAGGGGCCTCTGCGCAGCGCGGCGATCGGTGGCGCCTGGGTCCTGCTGCCTTGCGGCCTGCTGCAGTCCGCGTTGCTGGTGGCTGCCTTGGCCAATGATGCCGTTGGCGGCGCGATGGTCATGGCGGTGTTCGCCGCGGCTTCGTCGCTCGGCCTGCTGGTCGCCGGCGCGGCCTGGCAGCGTGTCGTCGCCACACCGCAGGCCCTGCGCTGGGCGGTGCGCCTGGCCGGGGTGATGCTTGCCGGGGCCTCGGCCTGGGTCCTGGGTCACGGCCTGTGGCTGCAGATCGCGGCCTACTGCTTCGGTTGACCGGCGGGGGCAACGCAGCGGCGCTACGATGCGCGCACGCGCGACCTGCGTTGCTGCCAACCACTCCATGAATGCCTTTGCCACCTGCGACATCTGCGACGCCCACAAGGCCGACACCAGCGCTGCACTGCGCGTGCTTCCGCCGCGCTGGTGCGAGTTCGGTGGCGCCGCATCGTTCAGCGGTCCGGTCAGTACCGTGCAGTGCTTCGAGGACAACACCCTTGTGCGCGCGGCGCTCGAGTCGCCCGGCGCCGGGCGCGTGCTGGTGATCGACGGTGGTGGCTCCTTGCGCACCGCGCTGGTCGGCGGCAATCTGGCCGCACTGGCGGTCGCGCATGGTTGGGCCGGCATCGTGGTCGACGGCTGCGTGCGCGACGCGGCTGAGCTGGCGGCCTGCGCCATCGGCGTCCGCGCGCTGGCCCTGTGCCCCATGCCACCGGCCAAGCGCGGTGCCGGCCAGCGCGATGTGCCGGTCCGTCTGCAGGGTGTCTGGGTGCGGCCCGCCGACTGGCTGTATGCCGATGCCGACGGCATCGTCGTGCTCGACCGGCCGTGGGCCGCCTAGCCGCAATGGCTTCCCGTGTGAAGCCGTCGCGCGCTGACAGGGTGGATGCGGACGACGGGATCGACGCGGTCGAGGCGATTACCAAGCGCTGCCGCCAGCGCGTCAACCAGCGCGCGCTGCTGGCGGCCGGCGTGGCCATGGTGCCGGTGCCGGGCCTCGACTGGCTTACCGATGTCGGCGTGCTGATCAAACTGCTGCTCGACATCAACCATGCCTTCGGCCTGGCACCCGATCAGATCGAACGACTGGCGCCCGACCGCAAGTTGGTGGTCTACAAGGCCTTGAGCACCGGGGGCGGCCTGCTGGTCGGCAGGCTGATCACGCGCGAACTGGTGCTCAAGGTGTTGAAGGTCGTCGGCGTGCGCCTGACCACGCAGCAAGCGGCCAAGTTCGTGCCGATCGCCGGCCAGGCCCTCTCGGCAGTCTTGACCTACAGCGCTTTGCGATACGTTTGCGAGCAGCATATCCAGCAGTGCATCGCGGTGCGGCGCCAGTTGCTGTTGCCGGCGCCCAGCGCGGCCTAGCCTGCCGCGCAGCGGGCTCGCCCGTAGAATGCACACCAGTCGGGGCGTAGCGCAGCTTGGTAGCGCGGCTGCTTTGGGAGCAGTAGGTCGCACGTTCGAATCGTGTCGCCCCGACCATCTCGCCCGTGCCGGCACCGGCTGCCCGTAGCTCAACTGGATAGAGCAGTTGCCTTCTAAGCAACAGGTCGGGGGTTCGAGTCCCTCCGGGCAGGCCA
>Ga0209254_10001621_pt1 | contig 20285 bp, 13 predicted proteins | sample FrelakmetDIP11DI_FD_187148 | JGI IMG/M metagenome (GOLD analysis project Ga0209254, IMG submission 187148) | Freshwater lake sediment microbial communities from the University of Notre Dame, USA, for methane emissions studies - DIP11 DI (SPAdes)... | ecosystem: Environmental > Aquatic >...
CTCCGCGGGGCGGAGCTGAAAATCCCTCTCGCCCGGCAGGCGTTTCGGGCGGAAAAGAAGACCGAAGATGAGAAAGATGATTCCGGTTGGGCTGGGGCTCATTCTCCTCCTGACCGCCGGCGCCAAGGGCCTGGCCTGCACCAATCTCCTGGTGACCAAGGGCGCCTCGCGGGACGGTTCGGTGATCGTCACCTACCTGGCCGATTCGCACACCCTGTTCGGAGTGCTGGCCTATAGCCCCGCCGGGCGCTACGCCCCGGGCGCCATGCGGGACATTTACGATTCGGATTCTGGCAAATACTTGGGACAGATCAAACAGGTCGCTGAAACCTACTCTGTGGTCGGGTTGATGAACGAGTTCCAGGTCGCGATCGGGGAGACCACGTTCGGCGGCCGCGAAGAGCTCGCCGGGTACGAGGGCGGCATCGATTACGGCAGCCTGATGACCATCGCCCTGGAGCGGGCCAAGACCGCCCGCGAGGCCATCCGGGTGATCGCCGACCTGACCAAGGAGTACGGCTACAACAGCACCGGGGAGTCGCTGTCCATCGCCGACAAGAACGAAGCCTGGCTCATGGAGATCATCGGCAAGGGCAAGGACGAGAAGGGCGCCCTGTGGGTGGCCCGCCGCGTTCCGGACGGATACATCTGCGCCCACGCCAACCAGCCCCGGATCACCCAGTTTCCACAGAATGACCCGAAGACTTGTCTCTTTTCCGAGGATGTGATCGCCTTCGCCCGCAAGAAGGGCTGGTTCACCGGCGAGGACAAGGATTTCAGCTTTGTCGGCGCCTACGCTCCGCCCGACTTCGGCGCGCTGCGGTTCTGCGAGTCCCGGGTGTGGCGGATTTTCGACCGGGCGGCGCCCTCCCTCAAGATCCCCATCGAGCTGGTCAAGGGGACCGACCCGACGCCCCTGCCGCTGTGGGTCAAGCCCGACCAGCTGATTTCCGTGCCGGACGCTATGGCCCTCATGCGCGACCATTTCGAGGGGACCGAGTTCGACCTGTCCCAGGGAGTGGGCGCCGGCCCATACGCTTTGCCCTACCGCTGGCGGCCTTTGACCTGGAAGGTGGACGACGTGGAATACCTCAACGAGCGGGCCATCTCCACCCAGCAAACCGGCTTCTCCTTCGTCTCCCAATCCCGCTCTTGGCTGCCCGATGCCCTCGGCGGCGTCCTCTGGTTCGGGGTGGACGACACCTACAGCACGGTCTACGTGCCGATGTATTCGAGCATCCGCAAAATCCCCAAGAGTTATGCGGCCGATGCGGGATCCTTCAATGAGTTTTCCTGGGATTCGGCCTTCTGGGTGTTCAATTTCGTGGCCAACTACATCTACGGCCGCTACAGCGAGATGATCGTGGACGTCCGCAAGGCTCAGTCTGAGCTCGAAAGCCGGTTCCTGGGCGAACAGCCTGCGGTCGAAGAAGCCGCCCTGTCCATCTTCAAGGAATCGCCCGAGCGGGCCCGCCAGTATCTCGCGGACTACAGCTGCCGGCTGGGCGAGGAGACCGTGGCCCGCTGGCGCAAGCTGGGCGAGTTCCTGATCTGGAAATACCTGGACGGGAACCTGCGCGACGAGGCCGGCGAGGTGAAGCATCCCGGCTACCCGAAGGACTGGAACAAGCGGATGGCCCAGGACGGCGGAGAGGGACTCAAGGTCAAGAAGCTGCCGGCTGCGAAGAACTGACGGCGGAACGATACTCAGAAAAGACCGGGCGCGAGCCTTTTCATCCTCTTGAGGAGCGCGGGGTCGAGCCTCGCGCCGCGCAAGGTCGAGGCCTCTGCCAGCGCGCCGGAGTCGAGATAGTAGGCGCCGCCGAGGTCGGCCTCCCGGAGAGCGGCTCCCCGGAAGACGGTCCGAAGGAATATCGCCCCGGTTAAGACCGTTTTCGAGAGGTCCGCGCCGTCCAGCCTCGTTTCGGCAAAGGACGAGCCGGGAAGACGAGACTCCCGGAACGAAGCGCCCCGGAGATCGGAACCGAAGAAGTGGGCCTTCTTCATTTGCGAGGAATCGAAGCGGGCGCCGCGCGCATCGGAGTCATACAGCATCAGATGGAATAGGAACGACCCGCTGAGAACGGCGTTCCTGAGGTCGGCGCCCCGGGCATAGACCCCGCCGAGGTTGGCGCCCCTCAGGTCGGCGTCCCGCAGGTCGACGAAGCTCAATCCCGCTCCCGAGAGTCGGGCGCCCCGCAGGTCGGCGGCCTCGAGATCGGTCCAGTACAGCCGGGCCCGGAAGAGCCGCGCGTTCCGCAGGTCGGCCCTCTTGAGGACGGCCCGGCTCAGGTCCGCGCCTTCCAGGCGCAGGCCGCGGAAGCTGCGCTTCGCCCCCCCCGCCGGTTGCTCGTATCCGGCCAGGTCCGCGTACAGCGCCGACCGCAAAGCCGGTCCGAACGGATACGTGTTCAGGCGCCCGGGAAGGTCTCCCCGGAGCGACCAGGGGATGAGGAGTCCGACGAGCACGGCTCCCGTGGCCAGAGCGGCCGCGAGTCCCGCCGCGGCGAACATCCTTGCGGCGAGCGTACGATGTCCGCTGAAGGCGGGCGCTCGGGTCCATTCACGGAACGCCCAGCACGCTCCCGCGACCGCCAGCCCCGCCGCGAGATGGGAGAGGACCGGGTCGTGGAGCTTGAGACAGCGAAAGGCGTTGAGGACCATGACGGCCGGGAACAGGACGAGGACCGGGCCTCTTGTCCGGGCCTTGGACCGGACGGCGAGAAAGACCGCCCAGCCGACGAGCGGGGCCGCGACGAAGAAGACTCCGCTTGCGACGCGCGGCCCGAAGAGCGGCAGACGTACGACGCGGTCCAGCACGATCCAGGAGTCCGGCGACAGGAGAAGGGCCGCCGCCCAGTAGACGCAGAGCAGGAATAGGCTCGTCTCCGGGACCGTGATTCGTCTCGGCTGGACGCTCATTTCAGATAGTTCTCCGAGATGTCGCTGAAGACCGCGTCCCAGCCCGGCATGGGCCGGAGCCCCGTCCGGCGGAAGATCGGGGCGAAGACCACCCCCCGTTCACCGGGCCGGTAGAGCGCCGGGATGAGTCGGGAGATCCAGGTCTGGTCGAGATAGCCCGGCTCATAAGCCGAGATGTGGCGCCATCGGCCCGCTTCCCACACTTCGACCCAAATGTGGCCGCCCGGCAGACCCCGGTACCGCGGGAGGATGGCCAGCCGGGCGGGGATGCCGACCGCGCGGCAGGCATCGACGAGAAGCAGGGAGATGTCGCCGCACGAGACGAATCTGCGGGCGATCGTCCGCAGGGGACCGACGAGCCGCCGGCGGACGCTCTTCTCGGCGAAGACCAGGCGGAATTGGAGGATGACCTCGCGGTTCAACCGGACGAAGGCCTCCTCGAAGACGGGGCTGGATTCGGCGGCGTCCCGGAATCGCCGGAGGAAATCCGCACGCCACCTCTCTCGGGGCTCGTCGGCCGCGGCATAAGGCAGCACATAGTCCAGGAAGATGTCGTCCGGAACGCCGGCGGCCAAGGACATCGTCCGCCGGGCCCGGCAGGCCAGCCGGACATTCTCGTTGAGATAGAGGGGGTCGAGTTCCCGGATGTCCCGGTCGGGCATATTGGCCAGAAGGAAGGCCAGGCAGATCTTCTCTTCCGGTTCGGCGGCGCGAAGCGTTCGGATGAACGCTTCCGCTCGGCCGCTCGTTCCCATCGCCTGGAGAGCGGCCAGAACGCCGCCGCGATGCTCGGGCGGAAGCTCCGCCAGGAGGTCGAGGAGCGGATTCCCTTCGTCGCCGGCGCGCGGCCGAAGCTCTGTCCACTGGCTGAAAGCCTTGGATTTTAGCGCTTCGCCCGCGGCGGTCCGGATCTTCATGGGGGTATCCAGGACCAAGCGGGCATAGCGCGAGGCCTCCCCGGCATCGCCCAGGCGGGCCGAGATTTCGGCGAGGAGGGACTTGGAGGTCAACCGCCAGGGCAGGATGGAATCGGCTTCCTGGGCCAGCTTCAGTGCGGAGCCGGAGTCCCCGAGCTCGAGACGCGCGGCCGCCAGCTTTTCCATGAGCCGCGGATTGGAGGAGACCGCGAGTGCTCGGTCGAGGACGTCGGCAGCCTCCCGGACCTCCCCTGCCCGGAGGAGGAGTCCGGCGTGGAAATCGACGAAGTCCGCGTCGGACTTCAAGCGGGGAAGGACGGCACGCGTGACCGCAACGGCCTCCGAGGTTCGGCCGGTCCGGTCCAGAGCGATCGCTTCCGCCCAGGAGCGTTCCGCGGTGAACCGCTTCCAGAGCATTGGGAGGAGGAGAACGGCCGTCAAGAACGCGGCAGCCGCGAACACCTGGATGAATCCCTTGAATGAACGCCGGGCTTTGTCGGATACGGGTCGCCCGTCTCGGGCGATCCACCCCAGAAACGCCGAGAACAGAAGGGCCAAGGGCAGGATGCGGCTCGGACAGTAGAAGAAGGACATGATCATGAAGGCCAGGACGGAGCCCGCCGCGCCGAAGGCCAGGCGCTCGTCGGGAGACGACTCCGTGTTTTTTGACGGGGGCATGCCGAGGCGGAGCGAATCCGCCGTCGCTTTCAGGGCGAGCCCCCAAAAGGGAAGCAGGACGAGGAGCCCCATCAATCCCAATTCCGCGAAGGACTCGAGATAATCGTTGAAAGCGTAGATTCCGGCTTCGGCCGAGAGCCGCTCGGTCGCGGTCCCGTTGCCCTTGCTAAAATAGCGTCCCTGCTCGGTGTTATAAACGGCCGGGAAATTCCCGAAGCCGGTGCCGGCGAAGGGACGGGCGAGGGCGGTTCGGAACGAGACCTTCCAGATCAGGAGGCGGCCGGCGGCGGACATCGGCTTGAACGAGACCGCCAGGGCCGCGACGACGATCAGGCCTGTTGCGCCCCAGAGGAGCGCGGCTCGGACGGCGGAACGCCCTGGCCGCGGAGGGCGGTTTCCGGGCTTTGAACGCGGCAGGCGACCAAGAAGGAAGGCCAACCCCGCTACGAGAATGAGCGCCGTATAGGCCGTGCGGCAGCGGGATAGGACGATGGCGACAAGCATGAGCAGGATTGCGCCATATCCAAGTATTCGGAGGAGCCTGACTTTCCCTGGGCGGGCCGCGGCCCAGGCTATGGGGACGACCATGGCCAGGAACATGGCGAAGTGGTTGACGTTGAAAAAGAAGCCCTTCATCTCCCGGCCGGACGCCCATTGGGCAAGGCCGTGGACGGCTTCGGTCGCGGCGATAGCGACAAGGACTCCTGCGAGGAGCGCGGCGGGCCTGCCCTGAAGGCGAACTCGGCCCGTCCGGACCAGAAGATAGACCGCGAAGGCCGTGACCAGCAAGTAGGGTTGGAGGAAATTTTCCCGGGACCTCGAAGAGGCGAGAAAGGAGGCGAGCGAAACCGCGACTGAAGCCGCGTAGAAGATATCAAGCCGTCCGGGCGAGAAGAGCGGTTGAGCTGGATCCTTTCGCCGACTTGATATGAAAAGAAGGATGAAAACGAGGAGGGACAGGACGCCCAGGGCGAAAGCGATTGAACCCGAGGACAGCACCTCGGGCCTCTTGGCCTTAAGAACCAGCACCGCCGCCCCGGCGGACCCGAGGGCGATCGCCGCGGCCATGGCCAGGATCCGCGGCGGGCTTTGTTTTCGCGCTGACGGCATGCTTAGAGCATATTACATCAGAGTCGGGCCAAGAAACCGACGGCGAGGCCGAACCGGGATAGGGCGAGGGCCCTATCGGACCTTGAAGAAGACCCGGGCCGTTGCCGCTCCCGCGGTGATGTTCATGATGTGGCTGCCGGTCTTGGGCGGCTTGCCGGTCATGACCTTGTTGATCTTGCCTTTGTTCGTGCCCTGCAGGATCAGGACCGAGGCGACGGCGGAGGAGGCGACGTTCCCCTGGGCATCGCAGTCGAAGATGTTGATGATGGTCATGGCCTCTTTCGTGTCCACGACGAGCTCCGCGTCGGCCGCCACGGGATCGGGAACCTTGGCGAAGGCCGCGGCGGGGCTCGCCAGGACGGCTTTCTGGCCGCCGACGGTGACGCCGAAGGGCAAGGCTGTGCCAGCGATCGCGGGCGCCGCGAAAGCGAACATGCCGATCACGAAGAGGCAGAGTCCGATTCTTTTCAGGTCCATCGTCGGCTTTCTCCTGAGGAATGGGATAGACGGCCAAATCGTATGGCCCGGAGGCGGCGTTGTCAAGGATGTTGCCGGCGGCTCATCCCCCGCGTTTCCCGCGTCCGAGTTCAGGAAACAGGATGTCTGTCACCGAATTGACGGGCCGCCCCGGCGGTGATAGTATCCGGACAGTAAGAAGGGTTGGGGCGCAATGGAATGTCCGAATTGCCATTCCGAGAACAGGGAGAACTCCCGCTTCTGCAGCAACTGCGCCTCGCCCCTGAACCCGGGGGAAACGCTTCCGGCCTCCGCGACTGAGACCCTGGCTGGTCCTCTTCCCGTCATCTCCAAGGGCAGTCTCATCGCCGGGAAGTACCGGATTGCCGAGGAGATCGGCCGGGGCGGGATGGGGGTTGTCTACAAGGCCGAGGACATCCGGCTTCATCGCACCGTGGCCCTGAAGTTCCTGCCCGCACACTTAGCCGATTCCCAGGAGCTCGAGGAGAGGTTCCTCATCGAAGCCCAGGCGGCCGCGGCGCTGTCCCATCCGAACATCTGCGTCATCCATGAGGTCGGCGAGAGCGAAGGGCGGTCCTTCATCGCCATGGAATACGTGGAAGGGGAGACCCTCCGGGACAGGATCAGGAAGGGGCCGCTGAAGCCGGAGGAAGCCCTGGACATCATCTCTCAAGTCGCGGCCGGCCTGGGCGAAGCCCACGGCAAGGGGATTGTCCATCGGGACATCAAAAGCGCCAACATCATGGTGACGGGCAAAGGCCAGGCCAAGGTCATGGACTTCGGGCTGGCCAAGCTCCGGGGCGGGAGCTCCCTGACCAAGAGCCATACGACGTTGGGGACGGTGGCCTATATGTCCCCGGAGCAGGCGAGAGGGGAGGACGTCGACGGCCGCACCGACCTCTGGTCCCTCGGCGTCGTCCTCTACGAGATGCTCACGGGAGAGCTTCCGTTCCGGGGAGACCGGGACCTGTCGATCATCCATTCCATCATCCACGAGGAGCCGAGGCCCCTCACGCCGCGGAAGCCTCCGGTGCCGGAAGAGCTGCGGCGGGTCATCGCCCGGACCCTCAAGAAAAACCGCGAAGCCCGCTGCGGTTCGGCCGGCGCCCTGCTTAAGGACCTGAAGGCCTATCAGGCGTCGCTCGAGGCCGAAGCGGCCGGCGTGTTCAACCTGCGCTCGCTCGTGAAGCGGCTGCGCCGGCCGGCGGTCGCCGTGCCCATAGCGGTTGCGGTCGCCGCCATCGCGTCCGCCGCCGTCTGGTTCTTCAATCATCAGGCCAAGGTCCGCTGGGCCAGGGAGGCGGCGCTTCCGGAGATCGAGCGGATGATCGAGGAGAACGACGTCTGGCGGAATCTCATTCCGCCCTACAGGCTCGCAGAAAAGGCTGAGGCGGTCATCCCCCGCGACGCCAAGCTGGCCGAGCTCTTCTCGAAATGCTCCCTGAAGATCGATATCAAGACGGAGCCTCCGGGGGCTAAGGTCTTTATCAAGGATTACGATTCACCGGAAAAGGAATGGGTCTATCTGGGCGTTTCGCCGATCGACAAGATCAGGCTGCCCGTCGGCGTCTTCAGATGGAAGTTCGAGAAGGAGGGTTACGAGACCGACTTGGCCGCGTCTTCGACTTGGGATACGGGAGGCAAGATCGGCAAGCCCGGCACCATCGTGCCCTGCGATCTGGTGAGAGCCCTCGACAAGAGCGGGAGTCGTCCCCCGGGCATGGTCCGCATCCAAGGCGCGGAAACGGCCAAGGGAAAGCTCGGCGATTTCTTCATCGACCGGTATGAGGTCACGAACAAGCAGTTCAAGGAGTTCGTCGACGCCGGCGGCTACAGTAAAAAGGACTCTTGGAAGCACCGGTTCATCAAGGACGGACAACTTCTGGCCTGGGAAGAGGGAATCAAGGGGCTGGTCGACCAGACGGGCCGGCCCGGCCCTTCTACGTGGCTGGCCGGGGATTATCCCGAGGGACGGGGCGACCATCCGGCGTCGGGCGTCAGCTGGTACGAAGCGGCGGCCTATGCGGAATGGGCCGGGAAGGCCCTGCCGACGATGATCCACTGGGGGATGGCACGGGGCCAATACACTCCCATGGTCCGCGTTTTCCAGCTGGGAGGTTTCGCTCTCCTCGCCCCCTTCACGAATTTCCAGGGCAAAGGCACGGTGCCGGTCGGAAGCCTTCCGGGCATCACGCCCTTCGGTGTCTTCGACATGGCCGGCAATGTCCGCGAATGGTGCTGGAACGAAACCCCGAAGGGGAGACTCATCCGAGGCGGCGCCTGGGACGACAACACCTACGAGTACGGCATGCGAAGGCAGGCCCCTCCGCTGGACCGTTCCCCGAAGAACGGTTTTCGGTGTGCTTTCTATATTGAACCGGAGAAAATCCCCGCTTCGGCCCTGGCCTTGGAACATCTCGTCGAGCCGGCGAATTTGCTCAAGGCCAAACCGGCCGCGGATCCGGTCTTTCAGGTCTACAAGGAGCAGTTCTCCTATGACAAGACCGACCTGAAAGCGCGGGTCGAATCCAGGCAGGAAAGTCCGGGAGGCTGGATCCGGGAGAAGATCACCTTCGACGCCGCCTATGGAGGCGAACGGGTCCTCGCCTATCTTTTTCTTCCCCGGGACACTCCGCCTCCGTATCAGACCGTGATCTATTTTCCCGGCAGCGCCTCGACAACGGCCAAGTCGAGCGAAGACCTGGAAAACTTTTATGAATTTCCGCTTTTCCTGTCTTTTGTCATAAAAAACGGCCGGGCGGCTCTCTACCCCGTCTATAAGGGGACGTTCGAGCGGGGAAATCCCGCCCTGACGCCTATTCACTACGGTGCCGAGACGCATGCGTATACGGAATTCCTGACCCAGGTCGTTAAGGATTTCCGGAGATGCATCGATTACCTCGAAACGCGTCCGGACATCGATAGCGGAAAAATCGCCTACTACGGCATGAGCTGGGGCGGGGCATTTGGCGCGATCATCCCGGCTGTGGAAAGCCGCATCCGAACCAGCATCCTGATGGCAGGCCTGATGGACAACCGGGCCCGGCCTGAAGCCGCGCCGATCAATTATGTGACCCGGGTTCGAACGCCGACCTTGATGCTGAACGGCAAGTACGATGCCGAGCTCGAGACCGGCATCAAGCCGATGTTCGCCTTGCTGGGGACCCCGGCCGAGCACAAACAGCTCAAGCTGTATGAGACCGATCATATCCCTCCGAGGGCCGAGTACATCAAGGAAACCCTGGCCTGGTTGGACAAGTATTTAGGGCCGGTGAAGAGGGAATAGGATTATTAGAGGAAGGGAGAGGGATCGCTGTGAAGATCGAATATTTTCATGCTTCGAAGTTCGGAAACGGGGCCAAGGTCGCCGAGGAGTTCCGGCAGCGGATGTCCGCCCGGGGAGTCGAGGTCGGCGTCCGTCACGTCCGGGATTCGAAGCCGAAAGAGATGCCTCCGGCCGACCTGTACCTATTTAGCTCGCCGGGACGCATCGGCAAGCCGATCGGGCGGGTACGCCGTTTCCTGAAGAAGGTCCAGCTGCCGGCGGGAACGAAGTACGCCCTCCTGACCACGGAGGGGGCGCCCCGGCCCGACAAGAAGACCGGACGGATGCCCACCGAGGAGGAGCAGGCCAAGTGGCAGCGAATCCGGCCGATAATGACCGCGATCCTCCAGGAGAAGGGCCTGGTCAAAGTCGCCGAGGGCTGTGTCCTGGTGACTGGAATGAAGGGCCCCCTGGAAGAAGGCTGGCAGCAAAAAGTGGAGGATTTTATTAAAGTGTTGCTTGGCTGTCCTATGTTATTGAAATCGAAATGAATAGCTGAATTTTCAGGCTCTTTTACGCTCTTAAAAAGGTCTTTTCTGTCGGGAACCGAGCGCGGCGGCGATCCGAGGCAGGACCGCGCCGGCCGGGCCGAGGATGGAAAGCGCGGCCCGACGGGTCAGCGGCGTCTCGGCCGGATTGATCTCGATGACCGGCGCGCCGGCCGCGGCGGCGGCGAGGGGCAGGGAAGCGGCCGGGTGGACTAGGGAGGACGTCCCCACGACCAGCATGGCCCCGCAGGCGGAGCTTTCCTCGAACGCCCGCTCCAGGACGACCGGGTCGAGCGCCTCGCCGAACCAGACGATGTGGGGGCGGAGCAGGGCGCCGCACTTCGAACAGCGGGGCGGGATCACGGGGAGCGGGACTTCCCGGTTGTCCTCGATCGTCCCCTCGGCCGTGCAGCGCGTCTTCCAGATGTTGCCGTGGAGCTCGAGGAGGCTCCTCGATCCGGCCAGGGCATGGAGGCCGTCGACGTTCTGGGTGATGAGGAGGAAGCCGGCAAAGGCGCCCTCCCAGCCCGCCAGGACGTCATGCCCCGGATTCGGCCGGACGACGGCGATCTTCCCCCGGCGCCAATCGTACCACTCCCAGACGAGCTTTGGGTCGCGGGCGAATGCCTCGGGCGTCGCCAGGTCTTCCGGCCGAAACTTGCGCCACAGGCCGTCCTCTCCCCGGAAGGTCGGGACTCCGGATTCCGCGGAGATTCCCGCGCCCGTCAAGGCCACGACGCGACCGGCGCCGGCCAGGAGATCGGCGGCCCGTTCGATGGAGTCTTGAGGGATCATCCTGCTGATGATATCATAGGGGTCGCGTCTACACTTTCCACTTCTAGAGGGAAAGCGTAGATGCGACCCCGCTCTATTAAGCTAAATGAATTGTCGTCGAGGCCATTCTTCATTAAAATAGGATTCCCATGGGATCATTCGACAGGAAAGCCGCCTGGCCGGCCGTCCGCAATTCGCTACTCGTCGTCGCCGCCATTCATATCCTGATTCTCCTCAGGAGCCTGCAGCTCGAACATTTCAGCTTGAGCCAATGGATCGCAAGCAACCGGGGTCATTTGCTGAGGTGGCTGGCCTGGAGCCTGGTCGCGCCCGGGATCGGGCTCCTGGCCCGGTATTTCGCCACCCGGCGGCTGAAAGGGCTTCAGGGGTTGGGCTTGCTTTTAGGCGGCGGCGGCTTGGCGCTGGCCGGTTACTACGTACTGGAAGAGCTTTTCAAAATGTTCTTCCTGGGACTCCCGTTCTTCGAGTCGTTTGCCGAAACCCGAAAAAATCTTTTATGGGGCTGGGATTTGCCGATCTTCGGGCTGATCCTGAGCGTCTGCCTGGCCCTGGAATACTATCGACACAACCGGCAAAAAGAGGTCCGGGCCTCCCGCCTGGAGAAGGAATTGGCGGTCAACACCCTGGCGACGCTCAAGGCTCAGATTCAGCCGCATTTCCTGTTCAATACGCTGCATGTCATTTCCGCGCTGGTCAAGACCGATCCCGAAGCGGCCGAGAAAACGATCGCCCGCCTGAGCAACCTGCTTCGCGCTTCGATGAAGGGGGCCGACGCTTCGGAAGTGACCCTGACGGCCGAGCTCGACCTGCTGATGAACTACGTCGAGATTCTTCAAATGAGATTCAAGGATCGCCTGCGCTTCGACCTCGACGTGCATCCGGACGCGGCCGAAGCCCTGGTTCCCGTTTTCTTCCTCCAGCCTCTGGTCGAAAATGCCGTCCGCCACGGCATCTCCCAAAACATCGAAGGGGGGACGATCCGGGTCAAGGCGTTTCGCCTGCGGCAGTCGCTCATCGTACGTGTCTCGGACACCGGCCCGGGATTTTCCGGCGATCGGGAAGACCTCCTTGGCAAAGGGTCGGGATTGTCCAATCTTCTGAAACGCCTGGAGCTCCTCCATCCCGGCGCCTTCCGGCTGGATCTGCTCCGGGAAGACGGCGGAGGGGCCCTGGTCGTCGTCGAAATCCCGTTCCGGTCGAATAATCAGGATCCGCGTTGAAAGGTGCCAGACGGTGGATATCCGGGTGCTGATCGTCGACGACGAACCCCTCGCCCGCCAGCGGCTTCGGGATTTGTTGAAAGACAGGCCCGAGATCGCGGGCATAGAAGAAGCCGGGAACGGTCCCCAGGCGGTTCGGAAGATCCTGGCCGTGAATCCGGACCTCGTCTTTCTCGACGTTCAGATGCCCGGGATGGACGGATTCGCGGTCTTGAAGGCGATAGGCCCGGAGAAGATGCCGCCGGTCGTTTTTGTGACAGCCTACGACCAATACGCCCTCCAGGCCTTCGAGGTGTTCGCCCTGGGGTATCTGCTCAAGCCTTTCGACCGCGACAAGTTCGAAAAAGTCCTCCACCGGGCGATGGATCAGGTCCGGCTGAAGCGGACGGGCCGCGAATGGGCGCGGACGATGAAGGATCTCCTCAAGGAGATCCGGCCGGGCGGCCCGTCGACGGATCGGATCTTCGTGAAAACCCGGGACAAACTGCTGCCCGTCCGGATCCGCGACATCGATTGGATCGAGGCCTCCGGAAAATATGTCGTCCTTCATGCCGGCGCCGAAGAGCACGCCGTCCGGGATTCCCTGGTCTCCATGGAGAAAAAATTGCCCGCCCGGCAATTCCGCCGGGCTCATCGCTCGAGCATCGTCAACATCGACAGCATCAAGGAAATCCAGCCTCTTTTCCACGGCGATTCCTGCCTCATCCTCAAGTCGGGCGACAAGCTCACCCTCAGCCGGTCCCACCGGAATCAATTCAAAGATCTTTTCCTGGAGTGAAGGCTCCGGGCCCCCCCCCGGCCGTTCCCGAAAAAATCCCATTAAGGCCGGAAATGCTCGGCTCATGCCCAATCTCCTTCCCGACCCGGCGGCTTCTTAGAATAATGACGGCTGGAACTTCGAGTGGCAAACCCTGCTATGACGGAGGCGGGCCGGAGCTCGGCACTCCGTTGGGCAGGAAAGGAGGCTTCGGATGAAAATAGCCTGGCGGACCATCGTTCCCTTGTTCTCCATGGCCTTATTTCTCGCGGTGTTCGGGCCCCGGCCTGCGGGCTCGGGGACGGCCGAGGTCCCGCCCTTCCGCTCCGCTGAATCGACCGGGCTTCGGGGACCATATCTAGGGCAGGAGCCGCCCGGGGAGGAGCCCCGAGTCTTCGCCCCAGGGATTGTGTCCACTCCGGGGAACAACGAGTTTTGCGCTTCTTTCTCGCCCGACGGCAAGGAATTCTATTTTAATCGGGGGATGACCATCATGGTCTGCCGCCTGGACAATGACGTCTGGACCGCCCCTGAACCGGCCTCTTTCAGTCGGGATTTTCGCAGTCACGAGGCCCACCTGGCCTTCGATGATAAAAGACTGTTCTTCGGCGGCTCGCGGCCGCCCCAGCCTTACGGCATATGGCTGATCGAGCGGACCGGGGACGGCTGGTCGGAGCCGCGGAGGATGTGGGACGGAATGTACGCCACTTCGGCGAAAAACGGGAATATCTACTTCGGAGTCGAGGGCCCTTCGTCCGCGGGCATCGTTCGGACCCGGCTTGTCGACGGCCGCTACGCCGAGCCTGTCGCGCTCGACATCGGTTTCGCCGATGCCTCGCTCAAGAAATCGAGCATCTTCCATCCCGGGATCGACCCGGAGGAACGGTTCATCGTTTTCGACGACAACAACGGTCTCTACGCGAGCTTCCGCGAGGACGACGGTTCGTGGGGGGCCGCCGTCTCCCTCGGCGGAGTTCTCAAGGAGCGCACCGCCAGCATCCCTTCCGTTTCGCCGGATGGCAGGTATTTGTTCTATGCGTCCCATTACGATTTGCTTTGGGTCGCCACCAGCGTCCTTGAGAAATTGAGGCCGCCCAGGCCGGCCCTCGGCTCTTCCTCTTCGGCCCCGGAGATCTTCGATGTCATCCGGCGAGGCGACGCCGCGAAGGTCAAAACGCTGGTGGAGAGCGATCCGTCGCTGGTGAAGGCGCGGAACGCCCGGCGGTCCACGCCGCTGCACGTCGCGGCCGACGTGGACAACGTCCCGATCGCCCGGTACTTGATCGAGAAGGGCGCGGACCCCAACGCCGTGAATCAAATCAACTGGACGCCGCTGTTCTATGCCAAAGGAGTCGAACTGGCCGGCCTGCTCCTGGATAAAGGGGCCGAGATCGATTTCACCGCCGGCGACATCACTCCGCTCATCCATTTTATCGGGGGCGAGAAGCGGGAGCTCGCGGAATATCTCCTATCCAAGGGCGCGAACATCCCGGCCCCCCGAACCCCCATCGGCCTGTTGACGGCGGTCAGGGCGGCCAAGATCGGAAGCCCGGGCTATTTCGAAGAGGCCTTGCGGCAGGGGCTCGACCCCCGCTATGAGAGCGAAGGCCGGAGCCTGTGGCTCCATTACGCCTCGGAAAGCCCCTCCCCGGAATTGGTCGAGAAGCTGATCGGCCTCGGAGTCGCCGTCGACCGGAAGAACGTCTTCGGCTTCACCCCGCTGCACATCGCCGCTTGGAACGGGAACACGGCCGTCGTCAAGATTCTGGTGGAACACGGGGCGGACCGGAACGCGCGCACGAAGGACGGCAAGACCCCCTACAACTTGGCCGTGGAGGAGAGGCGGAGCGATACGGCGGAGCTGCTGGAATCTCTGGGCGCCGACCGGAGCCCGGCGCGCTTTCCCGTCCTGAGCGGGGACTACCTGGGAGAGCCCAAACCGGAAACGAAGGCCGTCCTCTTCGCGCCCGGAATCGTCTCCGGCCGGCATACCTATCACGGCTCCATCGTCGTGACGCCCGACGGAAACGATCTCTTCTGGAGCGTGGGAGGCGGCAGAAACATCGTCATTCACCGGATGAGAAAGATCGGGGGGCGATGGACGGGGCCGGAGGTGTTTTCCCCGGGCGATGCGCCCTTCATTTCCCCGGACGGGAGGAAGCTGTACTTCGTCGGATGGGCGCAGGTCCAGGGAACGGACCGGGAGATCATTTTCGTCAGGGATCGAACGCCTTCCGGATGGTCGGAGCCGCGCGCCCTGCCCGAGATCGTCAACTCCCTGCCCGCTATCCATTGGGGCGTCTCGGAGGATCGGGATGGAACCTTCTATTTCAGCGCGGGGGAGAAAGTCCGCCGGTCCGAATTGAGCGAGGGCCGCTACGGCGAGCCCGTCATTCTCGAGCGGTTGAAGGGCGACAACGCCTATTCGCCGTTCATCTCTCCTGACGGGAGCTATCTTCTCGTGAACAAGGAAGAGGGGGGCGAACGCATGTTCCTCCTCTTCAGGAAAAAGGACGGCACCTGGACGGAAGCGATCGACCTGGAGGATCACATCGGGGTGAAAAACGGCTTCTGCCCAGCGGTCACGCCCGACGGCCGGTACCTGTTCTTCCTCGGCTTCCTCGACGGCCTCTACGTCCCTTACTGGATGGAGACCAGGTTCATTGACGCCCTGAGGCCGAAGGAATGATAGAATGGAATCGTCACCGGAGGCGAACATGAAGCTCGGAACCAAGACCTTGGCCTTGATGTTCTTGGGGCTCTTCCTCCTGTCGATCGGCTTCGCCGCCGTTTCGGATCAGGACAAGAGAAAAAGCGCCGACGGCATCGTTTACACGATCCTGTACGACAACGTCTCGGCGGCGGATTCCGTCGTCGCCGATCACGGCTTCTCGTGCCTGATCGATTCGGGAGACCAATCCTGCCTGTTCGACGCCGGACGGGAGGCGGATAAATTCATGGCGAACGTCCGTGCTTTGGGGGTCGATTGCTCCGAGATCAAGCAGGTGTTCGTCTCCCATATCCATGACGATCATATGGGCGGACTGTCCGCCGTCCTGGCCGAATGCCGCAAACCGGCGTTGTACCTGCCGTTCTCCTATCCCCGGCTGATCAACGAGCCGCCGAGCGACCGGGCGGACAGCGATTTCCAAGCCTGGCTGGGGAGTCTGAAACAGTCCGTATCCGAAATCATTCGAAAAAAAGAACCGGTGGATGTCGGCGGTCGCTTTTTTTCCACGGGAACGATCGAAGACGGGACTTACGAACAGGCCCTGATCGTTCCGACGTCGAAAGGGTTGGTCGTCATCACCGGATGCGCCCACCCCGGGATCGTGGCGATCGTCAAGCGGGCCAAAGAGCTGATGAAGCGGGACGTCTATTTCGTCATGGGCGGATTCCATCTGATTTCGACCGGCGACGATCAAGTGAAGTCGATCGCCCGGGAGCTCCGCGGCCTGACAAAATACGTCGGCCCATGCCATTGCACGGGAGCGAAGGCCCAGGCGATCTTCAAAGACATTTTTCAGGGGGATTACGTCGATGTCCGCGCGGGGCTAAGGCTGAAGCTGGGCGAGGGCCCGTTGAAATGATGAGCGGTCACGGCGGCGACTGCGACCTGGACGAGCTCTTCGCCTGGATCGCCCAGATCTGCGGGCGCTGATGGAGTCGGCCTAAACCTCGCGCGGCTCGAGGAGCAGCCGGAGGCCGGCGAAGATTTCGGCGATGCGGGAAGGTGAGAGGGCGCCGATCCGCTCAACGAGGATGGCTTTGTCGACCGTATAGACTTGGGAGACGTTCACCACGGTGTCGCGCTTGAGGCCGGCTTCGCCTCTGCGGAGCAGGACGTTTCCCGGAGCTTCGGCTCTTTTCAGGTTCGTGGTCAGCTCGCAGACGACGATCGTCCGGATCCGACTGATGTTGAACAGGTCGTTCTGGACAACGACATAAGGATGCCGGAATTTCGGACCGGAGTTGTTCGGCTCGCCGAGGTCGAGCCAAAACAGGTCCCCCTGACGAATCGTCACCGGCCGTTCCTTTTCAGGCGCTTCCGCTGATAGGCGGTCATGGCTTTTCTCCGGTCGATGTCTTGTGGAGTTTCCGCGCCCTTTAAAGTTGCGAACCCGGGGACTTCAGTCGTTTTCGTCCTTAAGCGGGATTTTAACGAGCGATCCGGATGTGCGGGGGAAAGCCAGGGCAATTCTACACGGCTTTTCGCGGTTATTGACTATGCCGCCCGGCTGGAGATATAGTCGCGCTATAGACAGAAGTGGCGTCAGTCTCTCTCGATCGTTCACACCATGAGCCAGTCCAGTTCCCGCGCCAACGCCCTGATCCACGAAACCAGTCCCTACCTGCTGCAACACGCGCACAATCCGGTGGACTGGCAGGCCTGGAGTGGCGATGCACTGGAACGCGCGCGCCGCGAAGACAAACCGATTCTGCTGTCGATTGGCTACTCCGCCTGCCACTGGTGCCATGTGATGGCACACGAATCGTTCGAAGATGAGGCTACGGCCAAGGTCATGAACGAACTGTTTGTGAACATCAAGGTGGATCGCGAGGAACGCCCCGACCTCGACCGTATCTACCAGACCGCGCACCAGATGCTGGCACAGCGCCCGGGCGGCTGGCCGCTCACCATGTTCCTCACGCCCGACGATCACACGCCATTCTTCGGTGGCACCTATTTCCCGAAAGCACCCCGTTACGGCATGCCGGCGTTTACCGATTTGTGCCAGCGCGTCGCGGCTTACTACCATGAGCATCGGGACGACGTCCGGCTACAAAATGCCGCCGTGCGTGAAAACTTCCGGCGCCTGTCCAGCGGCGGCTCACCGGCCGGTGTGCAGATCGGCGACAGCGTGCTGACACAAGCGCGCCAAGAGATCGCCGGCCAGTTCGAGCCCAAGCATGGCGGCTTTGGACAGGCGCCTAAATTTCCACATCCGACCACCATCGAGCGACTGCTGCGCTACTGGGCCGACAGCGTGCAGCGCGGCCAAGTGGACGACGAGGCCCTGCACATGGCGCGCTTCAGCCTGCACGCCATGGCCTCCGGCGGCGTGTACGACCAGCTGGGTGGCGGCTTCTGCCGCTACTCGGTGGATGATTACTGGATGATTCCGCACTTCGAGAAAATGCTGTACGACAACGGCCAGTTGCTGGCGATCTATGCCGATGCCGCGCTCGCCACCGGCGATGCCTTGTTCCGACGCATAGCCATCGAGACCGGCGAGTGGGCGTTGCGCGACATGCAATCGCCCGACGGCGGCTACACCTCGGCGCTGGATGCCGACTCCGAAGGCGAGGAAGGCAAGTTCTATGTCTGGACACCGGACGAGGTGCGAACGCTGCTGACGGCGGAGGAATACAATCTGTTCGCGCCGGTGTACGGCCTCGACCGCCCACCGAACTTCGAGAACCATGCCTGGAATCTGCATGTGTTCCGCGCGCCGCAGACCGTGGCGGAGAAACTTGGACTCGATGCGACCCAAGCCTCTGCGTTGCTGGCCAGCGCACGCGCAAAACTGCTCGCGGCGCGCGCCGCGCGCGTACCGCCGGAACGCGACGACAAAGTACTGACCTCCTGGAACGGCCTGATGATCAAAGGCATGGCGCGTGCCGGGAGGCTGCTCGACCGTCCCGATTTCATAGCCTCGGCCGAACGCGCCTTCGACTTCATTCGCCTGCACATGTGGAAGGATGGCCGGCTGCTCGTGTCATATAAGGATGGGCGCGCGCATCTCAACGCCTATCTCGATGATTACGCGTTCCTGATCGACGCCGGACTGGAGCTGTTGCAGGCACGCTGGCGCGACGGCGATCTCACCTTTCTCCTCGATCTGGCCGAGACGCTGCTCGATCATTTCGAGGACAAGAGCAGCGGTGGTTTCTTCTTCACCGCCGATGACCACGAACAGCTGATTCACCGCCCGAAGCCGGCAAGCGACGAGGCCCTCCCTTCGGGAAATGCCATTGCCGCACAGGTGTTGCTGCGTCTCGGCCATCTGCTCGGCGCCAGCCACTATCTGGATGCCGCGCACAACACGCTGGCAGTGCTGTACCGCGATATCGAACGCTACCCGTCGGGACACAACGCGTTGCTGGTAGCCGTTGAGGAATATCTGCACCCCACCCAGACTATCGTGTTGCGCGGCGAGGCAGGAGCCCTGCCAGCGTGGCTGGCACGTTGCACGCAGCGCTACGCGCCGCGCCGCTTAACACTCGCGATTCCAAACCAGGCCAAGGAACTGCCGGGGATACTGGCTCAACGGACTGGTAAAGATGGTGTGACCGCCTATGTGTGCACGGGTCACGCCTGTGAAGCGCCACTAACGGAGTTCGCACAGCTGGATTTGGCGCTCGCCGCGACCAAGTCACCTAACTAGCGTAGGGCTTCATCCTGTGTAGGGTGGGCACGCTTTTGTGCCCACGCTGATTCAAAAACAGCGCGGGCAGACGAAAATCTGTCTGCCCACCCTACCCGCCTCAACCGTCCGTGGAAAAGGGGTAGAACCCATATCCTTTGTGACCCGATTTCGCAAAATATCGTATAATCTGCATGAAAATCATGACCAAAAAGGGAGTCCGCATGAACAAAACATTTTGCGCCCTGTTCATGGCCCTGTTTCTGGTAAGCGGAATAATCCAATCCCAGACGGGAGGACAGGATATCGTCATTGGCAAGAAGCACACTTTATTTTCCAAAATCCTCAGCGAGGAGCGCGCGTTCTCCGTCTACCTGCCCCGGGGCTATGACCATTCAAATGCAAAATATCCCCTTCTCATCGCCCTGGATGGCTACTTCCTCTGGACCATCGGCACTGTCGACTACCTATCGTTTGCCGGTGAAATCCCGCAGATGGTGGTTTTGGCCATCGACAGCACCGACCGTGACCGTGACTTCACACCGACGAACTCAAAAAATCTGGAAGGTGAGGAGATACCCAGCAGCGGCGGCGCCAAAAACTTTCTGCGTTTTCTGAAAACGGAACTGATCCCCCATCTGGAAAGCCGTTACCGTCTCGAACCCTTTCGTCTGCTTGCCGGCCACTCCATGGGCGGTCTCTTCGTCTCCTATGCCCTGTTGGAAAAACCCGACCTCTTCCAAGCCTACATGGCCATGAGCCCCACCCTGCCCTGGGACAGCGATTGGCTGATCCGGCAAATGGAGAGCAAACTTCCAGCCCAATACCCGCGCCAGATCTTCTACCAGCTGGGCATGGACAATCAAGACGGTCCGATGCTCAATTCAGCCCAGGCCTTTATGGCCAAACTCAAGCGAAAGAACCCGGGCAAACTGGAGTATGGATTTACCCGTTACGAACATGAAAGCCACATCTCCTGCTACCAGATTTCTCTTTACGATGCCCTCAAAGCCATCTATGCCCCCTACAAACTGCCCGGGGAGATCATCGAAGCGGGTGACGCTACCGGCATCGAGAGACATTATCGCAGCCTAACTGGACGCTACGGTTACCCTAGCAGCCCCTCCTGGGAGTGGCTTTACTTCATCGGTCACTGGCATGAGCTGATGAATCGCCTGCCCCAGGCCATGGCCATCTTCGAATTGGGAGCGCGTTACTACCCTGCCAA
>Ga0209254_10001622_pt1 | contig 20279 bp, 15 predicted proteins | sample FrelakmetDIP11DI_FD_187148 | JGI IMG/M metagenome (GOLD analysis project Ga0209254, IMG submission 187148) | Freshwater lake sediment microbial communities from the University of Notre Dame, USA, for methane emissions studies - DIP11 DI (SPAdes)... | ecosystem: Environmental > Aquatic >...
GAGGGCAGCCGTCTTCTGCTGGTAGAACGAGTTACTACCTCGAAGCCAGCACGGAATACCCGCGAGTTGAAGCCAGAGAGCGACATGATAAGAACAGGAATAGCCTAGCTCGCCGTGCAAACTTGACTGCAGAATCTTCGCTGGCTGGTAAGCCAGCGCTGTCAGCTCCATCAGGCGGTAGTCGTAAAACGGAAACGCACGCTCCAGAACCTTAATTGCTTCGCGCGAGTCACTAACTTCGCTGCGCTGGTCCGCATAGGCTTGCAGAACAGTTGCGCCGTGCCGACTGCTGCCATGCGCAGCCACCATCTCCAATTCTGCAAGGAGAGCCGCATCATCAACTTCGTTATCGGTGTAATCCGACACATTCAGATGCAACAGCAAGCCATTGCCTCGCCGAACAGGTAACATCACACTTAACGAATGCAGTGCCTCGATGGCATCATCGAACGAGAAGTCCGCGCGATAACCGGCCTCATCGAGCCATTGCTGCGAGAGTGAGTCGCGTACGCCAAAGAGAATGGGCCGGCAGCTGTCGACGTGTTGCACAACCCGCGACTCATAAGGCCGGGTGATCTGCTGGCCTGACACGACGTAAGTAGATATCCGCAGAGTTCGGAGCAGATACTCGGTCACGCCCAGTACGAAGTCGCCCCATTTCTCGTTCAGGAAGCCACCTCCGTACAGGTGCAGTGCCGACGCATTCCTGATCGAAGGAATCGGCTTCAATGGCAGCTTTAACTCAGTAAGATCAAGTGGAAACTCGGATACAAAGACCACTGCATCGCAACTGTAAGCTGTGCGAACAAACTCTGGAAAATTGCGGTCGCCGATGGCATTTACAGCCATGATCGAGACTGTTCGAAATCTGCCCAAGCCATGGTGAAATGAAATCGAATTGGTATGCTGGAGAATGTCGCCGAAATTCCCGTATCCGAAATCGCTACCAACGAGCAGGATTTTCTCCGCAGGCTCTTCGAGAAGGGCAATGCTCTGAGCATTGGCATATAGATAAAGCTTGGGGGTCATAAAATATCCAATCATTTGGTCATGCTGGACGTTTTTATTCGACTGCAGCGTAAAGTTGTGTTTTCAAGTCAAAAACCTCGGAAATGCGTTGGACAAATAAGGACTTGCCATGTTGGGTAGCGACCCGATTTCTGGCTGACAAGGCCATTGAGCAAGTGGTGTTCCAGTCTTCATAGAGCGATAGAACTGCTCCAACATAATGACGGATAAGTCTCTGATCATCGCTTTCATCCGGGACAAGAACCCCGGTTTCTCCTGTAATCACGGCCTCTGATATCCCACCGACATCGGCGGCAACTACAGGAAGCCCAGCACCAAGTGCTTCAAGAATTACATTGGGCAAGCCGTCAAAGGCGCTAGTGTAGACGAATGCATCGTATTCTTCTGTAGGAATCGACTCGAAGCCATCGAATGGACCTGCATACCTCAATCCCGGACTGTCAAAAAGAAATAGAGCATTCTTATCCTCATTGGCAGATCCAAATACATCGATAATTAACTCGGGGATGACTCTTTGGAGTTGTTGTGCTATCAGAACAAGTAGCTCTGGCCTTTTCTCACTGGAAACTCTGGATGCCCAAAGGATCCTGTTCTTCGGCGCAGCGATTTTTGCCGGACTGGTTCTAACTTCCATGTAGCCATAAAGCACATGATATTTATTTTTCGCGAGACCGATTCGCTGTAAATCTTGGTCTGCAATTTTTTGGCAATCGCAAATGACGGCATCCAGCATGGCTAGATGACTTCGTAAGAACCTGATGGTGTGGAATGCATCGATTCTAAAACCTCGCCATGTGAATCTTTGATCGGAGAATCGGTAATATATTCCCGAAAAATGATCGAGCAAAACGCTCCCAAAACAATTAATAAGACGATGTGAAAATATAGAGGTTTTAATATGCAGACGCGCCTTGGGACAAGTTGTTCCGAGTAATAGTCGCACGGTCAAGCGATCACGATCCTCGTCGCCAAGTGTGGGGAAAGCGTTGTAGATGTCGAGCAACGTCGAACGCCGCGGCAGTTTATCTGCCCAAAGATGAGTATTTGAAGGCTCCCCACATAGTACAAGAAAGTTGGTCGAAGGGTCTGATGCAGCCAACTCTTGTAAAACCTGGAGAATATATTTCTCTGCTCCTCCTGCGTTCAGCCACGGCAAAAGTACAACATCGGTGAAAGGATCTGGCCCCGCCAAACGATAGGCTTCAGCGAGCCGGAAGCCCCAGTGATCTTGATGCCAAAGGACTGAGGGATAACTGCTTGCCCTTTCAATCCCAAATGGGTCAACTTCGGGATCCATTAGGCATGCTTCCAGTAGATAGGAAAGCAACTCTGGCGAGTTGAAGATTTCACTCGAATAGTTTTTGGTGTAAACCTTTCTTCTCGTATCAAAAAATTCTGACCAATCATTTATCCTGTTCTTTTCACATTCAAACTCATTTGAAAACCACGCAGGATCGAAGAATTTACCTTGCGGAATAATACAGGCCGATGTGCTATTTGCCTGCCTGAGAAGACTTCCAGGTCGTTGGCGATAGAAAAATATCGTATTATCGGCAATCAGAAATTTGAAACCAAGATACCTGAGTTGAACATTAAATTCCCAATCCTCGTAGGCGAAACCTGAGCTTACCCTCAGATCGGAATACCGAAGGCGTGAGAAAACCGATCGCTTAAAAAATATCCTGGACACATAAGGATGCTGATAGGCGAAGTCCGCTACAGTTAAGTAAGTGTCATCAAAATACTTACTGACATGAAACGACTCACCAAATGCAACCAAATAATTGATAAACACAGCACAATCCGTATCCGGGTGAGACTGCGCTGTACGATGCAACTCAATGATGGCGTTTCTAGAAACCAGATCGTCCCCGTCCGCGGTCCAAATGTACTCGCCCGAGGCGGCATCGACGCCGGCGTTGCGCGCCAGCCCTAGCGAGCCAAAATCGACTTCAATTACCACTGTGGATGCGAAACCTTCCAGACGTGTGGCGTCGAACACCCGTCTTGTCGCATCATCGGCCCGGTCAAACACGGCGACCAATTCACAACACAGGCCAGTTTCTCGCGCCGCAACTGCACAAGTATCCAGGGAGGCAAGGGTGGCGCGCAGATAGGGGGCCTCTCGGTGCATGTTCAGCACTACGGATACATCGACGGTACTCATTGGGTTACTGTTACTTCAAAGGGTTGTTTGAACTTGAACCACATGGGGTTGTCGAGGTCGCTGAGGACGTCGAACACAGCTGCCAATTCGTCGGCATAGACAATCACGTTGTCGCTGCGATCCCATCGGGTCACCTGATTGATTCGCAATGCCACGGAGTACGATTGCCCGCCACGGAACATCATGGTCGACGAAAAGGTGAACCGCACAGTCTGGCCAGTCTCGAAATTCATGCTGTGCTGATAGGTGTTGAAGACACTTTCCCCGGTCAGTTCCTGACCGAACTGGTCCTTGATGAGAAAGCCCAGGCTGATGTTTCTGACTGATTTCAGAAACTGGACCTCAAACACAAGGGCAAACATTTCGCCCTGCTCGAGCCGATCCGTGACCTCATCCTTGCTGTTTCTGATGCTGGTCGACACGACTTTCAGGACCGCCCCGCCATCGGCGCCCTCTATCGCCTGGAGGAGGGCCTGGTGATCGTCATCTGTGGATTGACCTCCGCTACCTGCCTCTGTGCTGCTGGCTTCATTCGGCTCTACTTTTGCATCCATGAGCGCGCGAGATTCAAGGGTAATGCGGTTGTGTTCGATGAAGACGTCGTTCATATACTCATTGGTGACCGTCGTCACATCACCCTGCATCTTGATACGCCCTGCATCTATCCAGATAGCTTCGTCACAGAGTGCACGCACCGATTCGATCGAATGGCTTACGAAGAGCACGGTGCAGCCGCTGGACATCAGTTGGCGCATCTTGGCCATGGACTTGTGCTGGAACCAGGAATCGCCCACGCTGAGCGCTTCGTCAACAATCAGCACATCCGGGTCGATATGGGCCGCTACAGAGAACGCGAGCCTGGCAAACATACCGCTCGAATAGGTCTTGACGGGTTGATAAATAAAGTCGCCAATATCGGCAAATTTCTCAATATCCTGCAGCTTCCCGTCAATCTCTTGCTTGGAGAGCCCCAGAATCTGACCATTCATGTAGACGTTCTCAATTCCCGAGAACTCCGGATTGAAACCCGAGCCGAGTTCCAGCAAGGCGGCAATCCGCCCGTTCACTTCCACGCTACCGTCAGTAGGTGCCAGTGTGCCGCACACGATTTGAAGCAGCGTGGATTTACCCGCGCCGTTCTTGCCCAGTATGCCGATCACCTTACCTTTTCCGACTTCAAAAGTAATGCTCTGCAAGGCCCAGAATTCCCTGTAATACTTGTATTTTCCCTGTCGGCCTATAATCATCTGCAGCAGTCGGTGGTGTGGCTTTTCGTAGATTTGGTAGCTCTTGCCGACATTGACCACGCGTACGACAAAATCAGAGGACATCGGAAAACCCGTTGCGTGTCTTCTGGAACCAGGCAAAGCCCAGCCAGGCAACCATTGCTGATATCAGCAACTGTCCAAACCAGGCCACCCAATCAATACCCTTGCCCCAAATCATCACTTCACGTGCCTGTTCAATCACATTCGTCAACGGGCTGATTTGCATGAAAAATTGATACTCTTCAGGAAGCGCTGATATCGGATAGAAGATTGGAGACAGGAACATCAATACGGTCGTCATAACACCGATAATCTGTGTGACATCCCTAAGATAAACCCCAAGCGATGCCAATAGCCAAGCGAAACCAAGTGTCATCAATATCAGAGGAATTATGACCAGTGGTAACTGGATTATTGTTACTGGTGGAATCCCGAAGAAAGCCAAGTAAAACAACAGCCAGACCAACAAACTGATCATGAAATGAAATGCGGTTGAACCAAAGGCAACGATTGGCAATATCTCCAATGGAAAGATAACCTTCTTGACATAGTTGACATTGGAAAGAATCAGGCTCGGCGCGCGGTTAACGCACTCTGAAAAGAGGTTGAATACCATCAACCCGGCAAAAAGCACCAAGGCAAACTCGGTCTTGGAGTCAGATCCGTCTGTCCAACGCGCGTTGAAAACAACGCTGAATACGAAAGTATAAACAGCCAGCATCAGCAGTGGGTTGAAGAAGGACCACAGCAGTCCCATGACTGAGCCGCGATAGCGGCCAACGACATCGCGTTTTACCAGATAGTAAATCAGGCTGTGGTTGGCCTTTATTGAACGGAGTAGTGCCAAGGGAGAGATAGAACGGACTGCTTGCTGACTCATGAATAGCCCTTTGATTATTTTTGCTGCCAATTCCAAGTGTCTGGCGTAGGTTTTCAAGGTAGTTGTCGCGTGAACCATTTACGCAGCCTTTCGACTCTGTCTGCAATTGACCTTACGTTCCGGGTTGAGCCACACCGCTGGAGCCAACGACCAATTCCGGGTCTCGCCTGACCAGCGCTGCGGTTGTCGCTGTCGCGCGGCCTCATAGACCGCCACTCAACGTCGCAACAATTCAGGTGCCTCGCCTCGATGTCGCTGCCGTGGCGTCACATACTTGTTCCCACTGTGACGGTGCTCCTCGTTGTACCACTGCAAGCACTATTGCACCCATGCCCTGGCATCGTCCAGCGTGTCGAATGGCTTCTGCGGCCACAGAGAGCAGTATTTCGCCGTGCGGAACACCGTCTCGGCATGCGCGTTGTCAATGCTCACCCGGGGCCGGCTGAACTAGGGCATCACACTAAGGTTCTGCATTGCCGCCAACATCGTTGAGCTCTTCATCGCGCTGCCGTTGTCGGAGTGCAGCACCAGCGGTCGCCCGCCCCGAAGAGCTGCTATTTGACAATGAACAGACCAACCAGTTACTTTTTCAAATGCTTGCACGATATCAAGTAAACTCTAGCCATTATCCGTTCCATGGCTGACTTTAAAGCAAAGTATAGACAAACAAGTTAAACTTTGTTGGATATTTGCTATCCTGCCTGCTCATTTTATCAGGGATCTTCATCGCCCACCTGGCCCGGAACACGGTAACTGTTGGTAGCAAATGGAATTGTCCGGTTTTTATAGCACATGAGTTGTCTGCTTTTCTACTCTGCAGGTCACCGAAAATATTATCTCAAATTGACGAGGCCGGATGAGATTATAGAAAATAGATTTTCGCTTCAAAAACTCCTGGCTAAATAAATTTCTGATCAAATACGCCAACTTTGAGCCAATGACGCAACGAAAGCTTTGTACAAGTTTGATAGTTATCTTAAGAGTAAAATATAGATGAGTTATGCCAAATTTGCAGATACTCGCTTAGCACAAATATGGATTTACCTTGTACCTTTTCTCCTGGTCTCACCAAGTTTAATTTGGCTCGCTCTTGACCGGCGAGTTTGGCCGTGGGATCAGGCCTGGTATGGCGAGGTCTCACTAAACCTGTTTTACACCCTCACCCAGGATCCAGTTCGGTGGCTGACCGAGATGCAGCAAGCCATCGGGCAAAAGCCTCCGGGGATCACGTGGTTAGGCCAATTTTTTGTCCCCATTGGCTACCTCCTTGGTTCCATTGAAGTAGGCCTGCTTCTGTCTATTGTATTTACCCAAGCCCTCACTTTGCTAATGACTTATCGGGCGATTTATCAACTCTCCGGAGCGCAACGGGGGCTAGCCCTGACCGGTAGTGTCATCATGGCCGCTGCTCCTCTTTTTGTAGGGATGTCGCATCAATATTTTACTGAACCTTTACAAACTTTGGCGGTGGCCTGGTTTATTTTAATTATGAGTTATGCCCCAAAAATGAACCGTCTTTTGTTGGCCGGCCAGCTATTGGCAGTCACCACAGTGGCGATGCTGGCTAAAACAACCTCGCCTCTATTTTGTCTGGGGCCGGGCTTGGTGGTAGTGTGGTATCTCTTCCGTCCGGACGCATACCGCCCCTTCTCATACGGTTGGCGCAATAAATCCACCCTGGCCGCACTGGCCAGCGGCTTGCTTTTGAGCGCCGCCACCGCCGTTTGGTTTGCCCAAAATTTTGCTTCTGCTCTATCGCATATCTTCATTAATTTGTCCCGTCCCCATGAGGAAATGTATGGGCTAAAAGATATTCTTCTGAATTTGCTAAATTATTGGATTGGAGCCGTACAAAAAAGCTTTTTCTTCCCATTCATTTTAGGCTTAAGCCTGCTTATTGTTATTGGGGGTACAGTTCATTATGTTAAACAGCGTACTCCCCGGCTCGATCATTTTACCTTGAGCACTGCAATCGCTTTGCTACAAATATACCTTGTTTTAACAGTCTGCTCATTTGGTGACTTGCGAGATCCCCGGTATTTATTGGCGTTGCTGCCTTATTGGGTGCTTCTAATTTGTTGGGGGCTATTCTGGCTTAACAAGCCGTTTTTAAACGGCCTCGTTATTGCCGCCTTTCTGGGCCAATGGGTATTGGTATATGGGCAGGCATTTGCCCTCATTCCCCCGCAATCCAGCCTGACCCGTTGGCTCTACCCAATCACCCTCGACGCTCGTCCAGCGAAGATGCTCCAGGCCATTATTAACCAAACTTGTACTGAAGCCGACCGGGACCGTTATAATATCATTGGCGTGGAAATACGTTGGTTCAATGCCAACTCGGCAAGCTTTTTTGCCGCCAAAAATCGGCGGCGGACCGATTTTCGCTGCTATTATACGTCGCTGGGGCATGCCGAATCTGACCCGGAACGGGCGTGGGCGCGTGTGATAGCCATAAAACCGCTCTATTTTATCACCACCGATCCGGCCGTGTACCCTATTCCGCCCGATGCCCCGACCCAATCACTGAACCGTGTAAATGAAGCCATTCTGGCTAAAGTCCGCGACAGTCCATTAATGCGACCGTTGCCGTCTCTACCGGATGCCCCTGGTATTTTTATCTTTCGTAGTATTTAAGAGTAACTTATTTTCAACTAATGGGAAGTTGATCGAGAGCTATTTGAAATAACGGCAATTGATCCACTTCAATAGCTTATACCGCCGGCTTGACAAGAGGGTCATGCTGACCCTGACAGGCTGCTGAATTTCTCTCGTTGAAGCACCGGGTTAGATACAATACACGGGACGATAGACCAATAGAGAATTCTGATCAATGCGTGGCGCTGACATGGCGGGTAATATCGGGCAGTGGCTAAGTTTAATTCTTTTCTTGTAGGGAAAACGATTTTTTTCGGTTCCACTGCAGGACTGGTTTCAACAGAACCATCTGGCTGGCACGGCGATTGGGTATTAATCGCAAACTGTTGAGGGCAAAATAGTTTACTCAAGAACGAAAATCAACTGTATTAACTGTTTCTAGCAGTCTGTCGGACTTAACCCAATCCTAACCCTGTGGGATACTGACAACCACTGTGGCCGCAATCGGAAATGACGGATGAACCGTTTCATCACCCTGGATCGAGATACCGACTATCTGTTCCCGCCATCGATGTCGGATTGGCTGCCCGATGACCACTTGGCCCGTTTTGTGGTGGAAGTCGTGGATCAACTTGATCTGTCCACTCTGACCGAGCAATACGTCGGCAAAGGCATTGTATGGCCTGCGCAAACAGACGGTGGAACCGGTATTCGGCATCATCAAGCACGTGATGGGTTTTAGGCAATTTTCGCTGCGCGGTTTGGAGAAGGTGACCGGTGAATGGACGCTGGTCACGCTGGCGTGGAATGTGAAACGACTGAATGTACTGAGAATGGCGTGAGCGGCTATTGGCGGCATTACTGTAACAGGAATGGTCGGATAACGTCGGCAAGAGGAGCATTGTTTGTGCTTATGGCGTCGCAAACCGCCACGAGAGGCTGCTTGGCCATGGATCGTGGGCACACCAACACCCAAAGAAGCGTGTCGGGGCTAAGACCGACAGGCTGCTAGTATTGTTAATGAAGCGATGGTTTTCGGCGAATTTACTTTCGCGGACTGGATGCAGTGCAAGGCGAATGGAATCTGGGTTGTATGGCGTAGCCTATTTCTGTGAAGCAGGGTCCATATCTGACAAACTGCTGGAGCACATTTTATTGAAGGAAGCTACAATTTGTTAAGGTTGCGCGACTATGTTGCGCTATGTGAGAAAATGATTTCATCGCCTTCTGGTTTTCACTGTCTCTTTGATCAGCGTGACCGAGGTCAACTGAGGGTCGCAGTGCCGTTATTCTCGGCACTGTCCAATCATCTCTTGGATAACCCTCATTGACGCATTTTGGATTGAATATGGCAGGAACAACCTGGCGCACTACGATATTAAATCAACGCAGGTTGATATGCATTTTTACTTGATTCGCTTCTGGTATGCCGCTCTATGTACTTTTTCAACTGGTTCCCCTGTAGCTTCGCGAAGGCGGCGTATCCCTGGCTGAAATCGGACTTTTCTCTCTGGTGGGAATACCTTATACGTGGAAATTTCTGTTGGCGCCCATGATGGATCGTTATGTGCCTCCTTTCCGGGGGCGGCGCCGGGGCTGGATGCTGCTGACATAGGTTGCACTGGTGGTTTCAATTGGCGTTCTGGGCATGTTCGAGCCTGCCCGGTTCACCCGGCTGATTGCCTGGCTGGCAGTGGCTGTCGCTTTTTTTAGTGCCAGTCAGGATGTGGTACTGGACGCCTACCGGCGTGAGATTCTCGCGGATGAAGAGTTGGGCATGGGTAATGCCATCCATGTACAGGCTTGCTCGACGGGAAGGCGACTCCCAGTGTATTCAGTTCGAGCGAGTTGTAGAACTTGGAAAATTCAAGACCAATGTTTACGAATGGAATTCCAGAAGTTGGTTTTCTGAAGTTGGTTTTCCCCTACTAGCTTTTTATTTACCTTATACTTGTGACCTTGAGTAAATAAGGTATGCGGCAGTAATGAAGAGCTGGTTACAGGCGTTGGCTGTCTATCGCCACCCACGGGTGGTCGCGATGCTCTTTCTGGGTTTTTCTGCAGGATTGCCGTTTGTGCTTACGGCCGGGACGATGTCCGCCTGGTTAGCACGTGAAGGCCTCTCTCGTACCAGTATTGGAATGTTTGCTTGGGTTGGCATCCTCTATGCTTTCAAGTTTGCGTGGTCACCGCTCGTGGACCAGTTGCGGATTCCAATGCTAACCAAAACGCTCGGACGTCGGCGCAGTTGGATGCTCTTCGCGCAGTTCGGGGTCGCGCTTTCCCTCTTGGCGATGGCTGCAACGGACCCGGCAACCCACCTCGCTGCGTTCGCTGCCTTAGCCATTTGCGTAGCGTTTTTCTCCGCAACTCAGGATATAGCGCTGGATGCTTGGCGTATCGAAGCTGTTGACCTCGAATTTCAGGGAGCCATGGCGGCAAGTTATCAACTCGGTTATCGAATTGCTTTGCTAGTGTCAGGCGCAGGGGCGCTGGTCATCGGCGGCGAATTTTCTTACCCGCTGGCGTACCGCGCAATGGCTGCACTTATGTCAGTAGGCATGATTGTAGTGTTGTTCATTCGTGAGCCAGGAAATGTGCTACAAACCGCAAATCAAAATATAGCTGCTGCTAGAGAATCTGGTCGCTGGTTCCGCGAGGCGGTGTTGCAACCATTCAATGAGTTCTTTCATCGTAATGGATCTCAGGCGATCACCATTCTCGCGTTCATAGGCATCTATCGGATCAGCGATATGGTCCTCGGAGTTATGGCTAATCCGTTTTATCTGGCAATTGGATTTGATGAAGCGCAGATCGCGGCCTATGTCAAAACGGTTGGCTTAGGCGCCGTGCTCAGCGGTGCTGCGCTGGGTGGTGTAACTGTTGCTCGTTATGGTTTAGCCGGTCCGCTGATTTTTGGAGCTGTGATTCTCGCTCTGACTAATCTCGCGTTTGCAGGCCTGGCCTTTGCCGGAGCCAATGTGCCTTTACTCGTGCTGACTATCATTGCGGACAATCTGGCACAGGGCTTTACCGGCACTGTTTTCATAGCTTATCTTTCGGGACTAACAAATGTTTCCTATACTGCAACCCAATATGCTCTATTTACTTCACTCATGGTGTTGCCTGGAAAGGTATTGAGTGGCTTTTCGGGGGCTGTTGTCGACGGATTTGGCTGGGTCAGCTTTTTTGTCTATGCTGCTGCTATGGGGATACCAGCTATCGCACTTGCATTGAAAATCGCGCGACAGCAGCGCGTTGCAGATTCGGCTTGAGTAAATTTTGGTGATCAATTGCTTGTGGGTGGGCTGTTCAAAAAATGCGGGGCTCAAGGTTTGCGGATACTCCACTCTGGCTCCCAGTGTTCAGTGTTGCAGCTGGGTTTATGTCTTTACGGGTGATGATTGTTAGGATGGTTTGAAATTTCGATATGGAACGCACTCGGAATTCCGACTGCTTCGGGGCCATTAGGCTTGCTTGCTGAATATTTACGTCGTTGGTTTTAATTGATATTGAGGTTGTTCGTCTGGGGAGTCCCCTGGAAAGGACCCTGATCGAAAGTGGTTTCTCGGTGTTACCCGGCCCGCTTGGAGAATTTGCGATGGGATAATTTTTTGGGGAACTCGTCACGGTTACTGGAATAAATCATAGTTGCCATAGTTATTATAAATAGGTGAAGATGAGAAGATTGGCTAACAGTAATGGTAGTAAGTGTGCGAAAAATGAATCAGTACCGTATTTTTTTCTGCGCAGTGGATGCCCATAAATGGGGGAACGGGCGGTGAATGTTTTGAGTCCCAAGGCGCCTCAGAGGGTGGTGGCTGTCCTTGGTATGCATCGCAGCGGTACCAGTTGCCTGACGGGAACACTGCAGGAAGCGGGCCTTTTTCTAGGTGATTGTCACACCTGGAACAAGCATAACGAGAAGGGTAATCGGGAGAATCAAAAATTCGTCGATCTGCATGATGCAATTCTGGAGGCGAACGCCGGTGCATGGGATGCGCCTCCCACCAGAGTGACCTGGAGAGCCGAGCACATTGCTGCGGCAAAGCGACTCTTGGCAGACCACGCCGGGGAATCCAATTTTGGGTTTAAGGATCCAAGAGTCCTGCTAGTTCTTGATGGTTGGAAAGTACTGTTTCCAGCAATTGAGTTTGTTGGGATCTATCGCCACCCCAATGCAGTTGCCAAGTCTCTTGAAAAACGTAGTAGTAAGTCCAGGGATGAATCGCTGAAATTGTGGTATGCCTATAACAACATTCTCTATCGGGAGTATAAGAAGAAGCCGTTTCCAATACTTGATTTTGATGATGATGAGGCGATCTTGGATGAGAAAATATTTCGTGTCGCTGGCAAAATGGGTTTGTCTCATCGGAGTGGAGAAGATAAGTTCTATACGGCGGACCTGCGACATAATGATGCAGCAGGAGGCCCCTCCCTCCCGTGGAAGGTCAGGCGTTTGTACAACAACCTGAAGAAAGCGGGACTTTGACCGATGTTGGCCGAATGTTAAACCGCATGCAACATGGCCTTCGTCGATTTATGAGGAATCGACAAAGTCGAAGTGAAGTGATTGTCAGCTTTGTATTGATTGTCTATGACATGCCGGCTCAAGCTCAGAACACCGTCTGGTCACTGCTCCCTGACTACCAGCGAGATACGCGGCTTCAGGATTATGAGGTCATTATAGTGGAAAATGAATCGGCGAATACGATGAGCCGCGATTTCCTTGATGCGCTACCTCCTAACTTTTCTTATCATCTTCGAAAAGAAAGCAGACCGACTCCAATCTATGCGATCAATTATGGTATCGAGCAAGCGAGAGGCGACAATATCTGTGTCATGATTGATGGTGCGCGCCTGTTGACCCCCGGGATCGTGAAAAATACGATTCTGGGTCATCGCCTTTCAACTCAAGCAGTTGTAACTGTTCCCGGGTATCACCTGGGTTTTGAATTACAACAAATAGCAGTAAGTAATGGCTATGATGTCGAGCGTGAACAAGCCTTGATGAACTCGATTTCTTGGCCTGATAACGGTTATAGATTATTCGAAATATCCTGTTTCAGCGGTTCATGTAAGCACGGGTTTTATTTGGCCCACAGTGAAAGCAATTGTATTAGTATGCCGCGCGATTTATGGAGGGAAATCGGCGGTTACGATGTTCGTTTCGATATACGTGGTGGTGGGCTTGTCAATCTGGATCTCTATAAGAGGGCCTGTGAGTATCCTGGAATTACTCACGTCTTTTTGCATGGAGAAGGAACGTTTCACCAGTTTCATGGTGGCTCTACTACCGGTGGCGAGGATATTCAAGCCCGGGAGAAGCTGATTGATGCAATCCGGGATCAGTATAAACAGATTCATGGAAAAAAATTTACGGCTCCAGAGACGAATCCGATTTATCTTGGGGAGTTATCTCATGAGGTGCAGAAATTTGTACAAATTTCGTCCAATAAAATAATGGAAAGACTTACGAATAGAGCCGAGGTGCCTGAAACTTTGGCCCCGTTTTTGGATAATTGAAAGGACATTAGAATGCTATGAATAATAAAATATATTTCCCGCCGTCACTGCAGCGGTTTGAGCCGAAACGGATGGTGTTCAGTACCTGGGTTGATCATCTACCTTTTGCATATGACCTTGTTGCGGCCATACGGCCCAAATTGATAGTGGAGTTAGGCGTATATAACGGCCTCTCATTCTTTACGTTTTGCCAGTCCATGATTGAGCACGATATCGATGGGGTGGCTTATGGTGTCGATTGCTGGGAGGGCGACGAGCATACTGACGCCTATGATGACTCTATCTACAATGATGTGAGCGATCATGCTCGTGAGTACTATCGTGGGAACACCTATCTACTGCGTATGTTTTTCAATGAGGCATTGCAGCATTTTAATGAAAACTCATTGGATTTACTTCACATCGACGGTCTGCATACCTATGAGGCAGTCAAGGAGGATTTCACCAACTGGTATCCCAAGGTGAAGCCCGGCGGTATCATTTTGTTTCATGATGTCATGGCTAAAATTAAGGACTTTGGTGCCTGGAAGTATTTTGAAGAGCTTGAGAAAGAGCACGATGATGTATTCAAGTTCAATCACGGCTTTGGCCTGGGAGTCATAAGGAAGCCTGGCGGTGAAACAAGTGATGAGCCACTTTTGAAGCTGCTTTTCTCCAAAGATGAAGAGACAGAAAAACAACTGCGCCAGTTCTATGTGCACGCCGGACTATTTTTGGAAGCTCGCCGTCAGGCCACCTTTTGGCGCCAGGCCCGAAAGGGGGGTAAGAAGGGTGGACAGGGTAAAGATAAGCCAGCTGAAGGGGGAGATGGCTAGGAGATACTGTGTACTGTCGCGTCCAAATATTGTTCCAGATCAAGAAAGCATGGTCTATGCCCCGTATAGACTAAACACAGACTGAAGACGTAAAACGAGTCTCCCTGAGTGGTCACGAGAAGCTATGAGATACGAATCGCCCGCCTGCAAAAGCAGGATGGTGAAGATGTGTTGGAGTAAACGTATATGGCATTAGACAGGGCTTTAGGTAGTGTGCAGGATAATCCAATGAATGCCAATCGCGATCTCCTTGAGCAGGCCAATCAACTCGTCGCCGAGGGCAACTATCGGTCAGCTATTGCATTGTTGGAGCAGGGTGGAAGATACGATGATCCTGAGTTGGCACAGCGGCTGATCGAGTTGCGTATACAGGCTTATCCTAAAGTAAAATGGCCGGAGCCTCATGGTAACTGGCCTCCTGTACACGATGATCGCTTTGCATCTGTTAAGGGTTTTCCAGAGGTCGAATTTGGAAAGCTGGATGTAGGTGCTTTGAAAGCCGGAATTTTGGGGAAAGGCGGCCTGATTGTCCGGGGACTAATGCGTCCTGAAAGAATTGAAGGAATGTGTAGAAATATTGACCGCGTGTTGCAGGGCAGGATGAATTTGGCCAACGGCGAACCCGGGGCCGAGGACAATCCTTGGTACCGGAGGTGCTCCAGTGTGCAGGGGGGGCCCGCGCAGTTTCGTGGCGGCGAGCGCTATACCAATATAGGCTCGGTATGGAGCGTTGACAGTCCTCCTATAGCGTTTCAGCTTATTGAGTATTATCGTGAAATTGAACTGCATACACTATTGAGCAGCTATTTCGAAGAAGAACCGGTTCTGTCAGTGCGCAAGTGGGTGGTGCGCTGTGCAGCGCCGAACAATGGAGCTTCTTCAGGGTGGCATCAGGATGGCTATTTTCTGGGGGACGCTTCCAGTATCCGAACTGCAAACCTGTGGATCGCACTGACGGACTGCGGTGGTGATGCGGATGCTCCCGGTTTGGAGATAGTTGCCGGGACAGATAGGAAGATATATGAGACCGGTACCCGCGGATCGCCTTTCAATTGGACAGTGGGTCAGGAACTTGTCGACGAAATAGCTGAAACTAATCCCGTACTGTGCCCCAGATTCAATGCTGGTGACGCCCTTTTCTTTGACCACTTCAATTTGCATCGGACTGGCTTCGGCCTAAACCATACGAAAAATCGTTACGCGATAGAGTCCTGGTTTTTTGCCGGATCAACAGCGCCGCTCAAGCAGCAACCGGTGGTTTTCTAATATGACAATTGAAAGTGCGCCTACTGGCGCAACAACCGATGAATTAGATTCTTATCGCGATGTCCTTGAGCAGGTGGAAAAATTGGTTGGGGATGGCGATTATGAGTCCGGTGTCGCCTTGTTGCAAAAAGTAGCTCGCGCCAGCGGCAGTGAAGATCTGATGCGACGCCTTATCGAATTGCGCGTCGAGGCGTTCCCGAAATTGGCGGATAAAATAACGCTTGAGCCGATGTATGAGGCCAACGAGCTATTGGGAAACCCCGATGCCTTGCGCGGTCGGCTTGGCTCGGACGGATATCTTTTTTTTCGAAGTATTGTTCCAGTAGGGCTTTTACAGGAACTCAGGGACCAGATAACCGGGATTCTTGCCGAATTGGGCTGGATAGAGGGGGGGGCGGAACGGTTGAAGGCTAAGGCCATATGCCGCCCGCGCCGTGAGGGGCAGCCCAAGTTTTTCGAGGCCCATGATCGCATCGTAAAGCTGGAAGCGTTTCACAGTCTGGCGCATGAAGCCAACCTGATGAAAGTTATGCGCAAGGCCCTTGGTGATACAGTTTTTCCTCACCCACTTAGTATTGCCAGGCTTATTTTTCCTGATAGTCCGGAACTCGCCACGCCGCCGCATCAGGACTACCCAAACAACCAGGGTACTCCTAACCTTACTGCGGCATGGATTCCGCTCGGGGATTGTGCAATCAAGGATGGTTCGCTGGCCATTATGGAGGGTTCGCACAAGTTTGGCGTTCTTCCTCTAAAGTTTCATCTCGGAGCCGGGAATCGACGTGCTGTCCTCAGTGAGGAAGTTCTGGCGTGCCGTTGGGTGGGCGCAGATTTTAAGGCCGGTGATATTGTGCTTTTTCCGTCCCTGACCGTTCACAAGGCCATGGAGAATAACAATCTGGAGAATATGCGGCTATCTGTGGATTTTCGCTATCAACTGGAAGGTGAAGCGCTTACCCAGGGATGTCTTAAACCACATTTTGAGCGTGTCAGTTGGGAAGAAATTTACCGGGATTGGAAATCGGATAAATTCAAGTATTACTGGCGGGACAAAGATTACGTTGAAGTCCCCTGGAATTCAGCGTTGCATGAATTACCGGAAGGTCATGTCGATGAAGCCTATGAGCAGCAGCTTGCGTATAACATCGCATTAACGCGCCGAAAAGAAGGCCGGTCTGCGAGCGATCAGGATTGAAGTGGCGCAAGCGGAACTGAGCATTTCCTGCTGATTGCGACATCGTAAAAGCGGAAACTTTCGTTCTGGTACTACCAAGCCAGCGGTATTTGGTTCTTTGGGAAACTTGACGCCCCAAAAAACCAGGTTTCTACCGCATAGCGCACCTTGTTAAAGTCTGTTCGGTACTGGGTTCGATGCAAGTAAAAATGGTCGAAAAAAAACGCATCCCCCGCATTGAACACAGGCATTAGTGGTTGGTTTTCTGCAAATCGACCGGACACTTGTGCGTCACTAACTGACCAATCGAATTGCGCGCCTTCGGCCGAAGCTAAACTATTGAGTCTCAGTGGTACGACATCCATCCCTGGGGCGCCCGTCTCACCACCACATTTATTAAGTGGCATCCACATATTTATGCTGTTGATGTTGGTGCCCATAAATGCCCCATCCTGGTGCCACCCGGCCTCAGCCACCGGTAGTTTGGAGCGCCTCAAAACCCACTTTTTGACAGAAAGGCAGGGAGGCTCACCAAGGTATGCGCCGACTAGTTCTTTAAGGCCATGTGCTTCGTAGAGCAGTAACAACGCTTCGGCAACACTGGGGGCCTCGACACACATTGCGGACCCGGATTCGCGGTGAAAACTTCTGGTGTTGCCAAGCTCCTTATCCTTTCTTGGCATGATCGTTCTAAGATTGTTGGGTGGATTAAAATAGGTGGAAATGGGGCTCGTTGCATTGGGATCGGCGCAGGCATCAATGACCTTGTCAGCGGCTGTGATCAGTGTGTCCGTTGACGTCCTGGAAAACATATTACGGACGATGAGTGCGCCGTGTTTGGCCACAGCAGCGCGCAACTGGTCTACGGTAAATTCCTTGGCGTCTATTTCTGGCAGGCAGCGCTTCGCCTGTTGTGCTGCACTAGCCTGTTGATCAACGATAAGTTTGGAGTGTTCAGATGGCTCGCGCGTGCGGTAAGCCTCAATTCGGGTTCCAATTGTGGCACAATCGGCCACGATGTTCCGTGCTTCGAGGGCGGCAAGGCTAAGTTCGAATTTACTCATAGATATTTTCAGTAACTAAAAACCTTTAGAATTGTACGTCAATTTTTTTGTCGAGTCGACAGCCACTGTACACCATTGAAACATTCTCTTTCGAATGCTCAAATAATTCATCGGAAAACGATTTTTTCCTGTGACCATCAGCATGCAGTACAATTGAGTCAATTGAATCATTAGAGTAGCGGTTCCTTCCTGTGTTTGATTTTTCGGCGCTGACAGAATTGGCGCGACGTTTCGCGTTGGTATTCTTGCTGTCATCTATTTTATCCGTAGTCAGTTCCGCCAGCACGGAGGAACTCAAGCTACCGAATCTCGGTGAATCCAGCACCAGCATGTTTTCATCGGAGTTTGAGTATCAGTTGGGTCGCGCCTGGCTGAGCGTTTTTCGTAGACAGGTCCCCACTGTGGAGGACCCGCTCCTCTTCGATTACCTGGAAAACCTGATTTATAAGCTTGTCACCCACAGCAAATTGGAGGATAGGCGCATTGATCTGGTGATTGTGGACAACCCGATGATTAACGCCTTTGCTGTGCCTGGTGGTGTGATTGGCATTCACAATGGACTGCTCCTTTGGGCTGAGTCCGAGGATGAACTTGCTACCGTACTGGCTCATGAAATAGCTCACTTGAGCCAGCGCCACTTTTCGCGCGGGGTGGAATATCAGCAGAAACTGCAACCGCTGACTCTCGCCGCAATGCTAGCAAGCTTTGTGTTGATGGCAACAGCAGGAGGAGACACCGGAATGGCGGCCTTGTCAGCCACTCAGGCTGCGGCGCAGGATTCGGCGCTACGCTACAGTCGAACCAATGAGCAGGAAGCAGACCGTATTGGTATGCAGACAATAGTCGATGCGGATATGGATCCACATGCCGCTCCGGCAATGTTTGAGCGCATGTTGCATGCAACACGGTATGCCACCAGTAGCGAGCAAATGCCCGAATTCCTGCGCTCCCACCCCCTGTCTGAAAACCGTGTCGCAGATACGCGCAATCGCGCCAGGAAGTATCCGAAAAAAATTAACGAACCCGCTCTCGACTACCAGTTGATGCGAGCCAGAGTTGTCATTCAGCTCGCCGACACTCCGGAGCAGGCGGTAGCAAGGTTCCGGGGAGAACTGGAGGCCACACCGCGTTCGCGCGAAGCTGCCATCTATGGCTTGGTACTGGCTCTGACCAAAGCGGGTCGTGCCGATAAGGCCAGCCTCGAATTGGATACCATATGGTCAAAAAGTCCAGACCGCCTGGAATACATTATTGCCGATGCCGAAATTGATATGGCACGTAATAAGCCTGATCAGGCCGCGAAAAAGCTGGCCCAGAGGTTGCAACTGTCCCCCGGCAATCACCCCTTGACGATGAGTTATGCGACCGCACTGATGAAGAATCAACAGCCGCACATTGCCGAAGAAGTGCTGCTGGCGCAAAGTAAGCGCAGGCATAATGATCCGGGCCTTTGGTACCTGCTGGCGGAGGCACAGGGCTTGTCCGGTAACATCTTAGGGCTACATCAATCGCGGGCAGAGTACTTCATCCTGAATGGCGCCCTGGATGAGGCAAAAAAGCAACTCAACTACGCTATCAAGTTAACGCGTAATGATTTTCCTGCTTCGGCCAAGATAAACCAACGTCTGGAGGATGTTGCGAGAATGCAGGAACAGATGGAAGAGTTGTAGGTTGCACGCGAAATTGTCACCGGTGGGGGAAAGTCTCAGGCGTTGCCCTTTACAGTGACTTGCAGTTCTCGGGCAAACTCAAGCATGCGACGCAAGGGTAGCATAGCCCGCTCACCAATGGCGGGATCTACAAATACTTCATTGTCATCTCGTGTAAAGACTTGCCCCAGGGTTTCCAAATCGTTCATTGCCATCCATGGACAGCGGGCACAGCTGCGACAGGTTGCACCAGCGCCAGCTGTCGGCGCTATAATGAATTCCTTGTCAGGTGCTAGCTGTTGCAGCTTGTAAAATATCCCCTGGTCTGTGGCGATGATAAAACGCTTGTTGTCCATTTCACAAGCGGCCCGAATAATCTGCGTGGTTGATCCTACCCGATCAGCCAATTCCAGAACTGCGGCCGGTGACTCGGGATGAGCCAGTACCGCAGCATCGGGATAAACGCGCTTTAAGTCGGCGATGCCACGTGCTTTGAACTCCTCGTGCACAATACACGCGCCATCCCACATGAGGATATCCGCACCTGTCTGGCTACGTACATAATTCCCCAGATGCTGGTCAGGCGCCCAGATTATTTTTTTGTCCTGGTCTGCCAGATGCGCGGCGACATCCAGGGCGATGCTCGAAGTGACAACCCAGTCGGCTCTGGCTTTTACTGCTGCCGAAGTATTGGCATAGACCACGACTGTGCGTTCAGGGTGTTGGTCGCAGAAAGCGGAGAATTCTTCAATTGGGCAGCCCAGATCCAGCGAGCAGGTTGCCTCCAGGGTTGGCATCAGGACCCGCTTATGTGGAGTGAGTATCTTGGCCGTTTCGCCCATGAAC
>Ga0209254_10001623_pt1 | contig 20277 bp, 18 predicted proteins | sample FrelakmetDIP11DI_FD_187148 | JGI IMG/M metagenome (GOLD analysis project Ga0209254, IMG submission 187148) | Freshwater lake sediment microbial communities from the University of Notre Dame, USA, for methane emissions studies - DIP11 DI (SPAdes)... | ecosystem: Environmental > Aquatic >...
CTGATAGCAGCGAGGCATTTTCATCAAGACTTCCTGTATCGTTTGGCTGAGCAGCGAGACTTCCTACCATAGCATTGGTCTCAAGCAATGTCTCGTTCCCATTGGACTGCTGTACTGGGCAGGTTGAAAGACCTACTGAACCGCAAAACAGCAGGATTATCATTGCGAAGGCGACAATTGCCAATTCCTTGACGATTAGCTCCTTTTTTCCCAACAAAACCATCTCCATTTTTTCTGTTATTCAATAGCAATACAAAGAATATATATTTTTTCATTCAAAAAACATATATGGGGATAAATCAATTGCTTTTAACGATATAGATAATCAAAATTAAAAAAATCAGCAAAATTATTTTTATTATTAAACCGCTTTCCAAATATCGCAATTTTCCAAATATCATGATCGAGTTGGCTCAACTATTCAAAAACCGCCTCCCCATAGTTCAGCATTGCCCTAACCACCTCTGGGCGGACCTCACCACGGATTGGTGCGAAGGCGCTCTTCCTCTGTCCTCCCTCTCGCGAACGCTCCTGCAGCTCTCCGCTAATCCATTCTTCATGGGTGATCATCCTTAGGGAAAGCGCCTCCTGTGCACTGAGGTAGAGAAAGTGGGATAGTGCCTGGGCAGCATTCACGTTAACATACGCCAAGACATAGATCGGGCTTATCAGAAAGCTCGAATTGGCTTTCAGCGGATAGCTCAGGACGCCCCGCAGGATCTCCATCCCAGCGGACCTATCTAAGCCTCCTGCGTCAAGGCCGTATAAGTCCAGTTCAACGGAAGCGTAGCGACTGCGCGAAGTGTCAATGGCTATAGCCAGATAAGGCCGGGCATGGCTCGAACACCATTTCCAGTACTCATTGGATATCTTACGGCTGCGCATTCGGATCACTTGGCGAGCTGCAATAGACTGTTCCAGAGTGGTATGTGGCTTGAGCACGATTTGGTGGTGTCTCTAAAGGTAGGTGAGGCTTTTGGCATGATCTTCAAACGAAATCCTTAAATACGACAATTGACGTAATATAGTAATTGGCAAAAGTCTAAAGATATCTCTTTTCTCCCTCCTACATCCCAAGACTTCTGCCTCCCTCCTAATTTAAACAAGAAATCAAATCACTGCATCTTGGTTTAGAAATATTTGATGCTCTGACAAAAGGACCACATTGGGCGTTAACATTTCACAAGATCAAAAGCCCACCTGCTCACCCCTGGAGCTACATTACCACATCTTCGGCAAAGCCCGATCTCAAATCCCATGTCTTCAAATTTCTTTGAGAGGCCATAGATCTGCTGCCTCTTGCATGGCAAGAGCTGCAAGAGAACGCCGCCGAGGATTGTCATAGTCGCAAGGACACCCAAGTGCAGGCCACCTATCCATTGATAAGATTTAAATGTTCAAGGCTTCGGAGACTTAATTGATCAAAATGAGCTATATTGAAAAAATCCGATCAAAAGGAAGCTCTGCCAATCCCTTTTTTCTCCTCATGGGAATTGAATTGGTCTCTTTTGGACAGGGTGTTGCTAAGCTGTCCATGAATGTCCGACCCGATATGCATAACGGCGCAGGATGGCTGCAAGGGGGCCTCTTCACAGCTCTTTGCGACGAGGCCATGGCTCTTGCCCTTTTTACAGTCCTGGATAGTGGAGTTAGCATCGCCACCATTTCAGAGTGCACCTCTTACCTTCAAGGGGCAAAAAGCGGACAGCTCACAGCCACCGGCAGGGTAATCAAAAAGGGCAGAAGCGTGGCCTTTGCAGAGGGCGAAGTAAACAGATCCGATAATGGCGATCTGTTATCGCAAACTAAGGCATCCTTTGCGCTCGTTGCAGAGAATTATGGAATGGAACGATCCAAGAAATAGCAGAAGCTAAGGCTTCGCCCGCCGAAAGCCTGTCATGGCGCGACCATCCATCTGCAGCGTCCTGACCACCTCTCCGGCCATAGTGGCATCCTCCGCCCTGGCCAGAATCTTCGCTTTGCAAAGCGTTGTCCTCTTCCCGCAGGGGCAGGTTCTGGTCTTGGAGTCGTTTGGGGCGTATAGATGACGGCCGCAGCTGCAGCGAAAGATGATAAACATCAAAAGAAAAGGGATTTACTGGGGCGGCAACAATGTCGCGTTGATGACGCCGTCTTGGCCGGGTCGGTTGCTGATCCTGGCATCTCCCAGTTGCGTCTTGATAATAGCGCCCTTTGTGAGGATGTTTCGTCTCATGTAGTGCAAATTAGCCTTGTTATCCGTTACCCTTTCGATTTTGACTATCTGGGACTTGCCCGTCTTGGGATCAGCTACTGTAGCCATATCGCCGCGAAGCATGCGCACCTTCTGATTGCCGCCTAGGGTTTCGATTTTCTTTGTCCTCACAGGGGCAATGGTAGTGTCGCTTTGCTCTCGTCCGGTCTCATACTTTCGCTTACCCCTTGCAGGGATTAGTCTCCCGCCAGTGGGCTTCCGTCCACATTTACCTTGCCAACGCATATTGTAATTCCTCAGATCGCAAATTCTCTTTGGTGCACGGTATTTAACGGTTGTGGTGAATGCGTGCCAAGAACTGGAATGCATGCGAATCACCGCCCTGCAACAAATGCGACATGCTTGAAACAGGCCGCCCGGCTCAAATACCTATGCATTCTTCATTAACCGCTCGAGATCGAGCGATGTTTAAGATCCTGGATTCTAATGAAGCTCCTTGATCATGTAAGGTTCCTTCAGGGTATACCCCAGTCGGCGATAATATCCGCGCGCCCCGATTCCGCTGGTGATGTTCAATATCTTATAGCCCTCTTCCCGTGATTCGTTTTCGGCCGCATCTACCAGCTTTGCTCCCCAGCCCCGGTGCTGCCATCCCGATTTTCGCGTTCCCAGAGGGACCATAGGTCCATAGACATGCAGCTCACGCACGCGGGCAGAAGCACCCAGACGCAGGCGTAGAAACCCAACCAATGTCTCATCCATACTCTCGAAGGAGAAGAAATGCTCCTCGGCCCCACAGGCCTGGTAGACCTCATGCCTCAGTTCAATATCCGCCTCTGAGATGCCCCGCAGCCCCGCCTCACGACAGCGTATGCATCGACATCGACCGCCACGTGCCTTCAGGCGCGACTGCGCCAGCTGGCGCAAATTGGACTTTTTAACTCCGGCAACGATTAGCTGAGCCGGGATATCTCTTTGCACCCGCTGCAGTCTGACATAGCCGGGAAGTGACTCCTTGATCTGCGAGACCAATTCCGCTGCCTCTTCATCTCCCAATGGCGTGTAGTCACCGCTCAGGAATCGCCGGTATAGCTCCGTTCCCTCCACCACCAGCGTGGGATATATCTTGAGATAGTCCGGCCGAAAGCGTTCGTCTTGAAAGAGTTCCTGGAAGATTGCCAGGTCAGACTGGGGCGTGGAGCCGGGCAGTCCCGGCATCATGTGAAAGCCCACTTTTAGGCCCGCTTCTCGGAGAGCCAAATTGGCCAAAACGGTATCATCGACGGTATGCCCTCGTCTCATATTCTCCAAGAGATCATCGCGAGTGCTCTGCACCCCCAGCTCAACTTTGGTTGCACCCAGATTGAGCATGCCATGGATCTCGATCGGGCCGCACCAGTCAGGCCGGGTCTCAAAGGTGGTTCCGATGTTCCTGACCAATGAAGATTCATTGATCAATGCCGCCTCTTGGAAGGATTGCCATTTTGGGGGCGATGGCTGCTTGCTCGGATAATCATTCATGGATTGCAGACACCTTTTCACAAACCAGTGCTGGTAGCCGAGTGGCCGTGAGGTCATGGTTCCTCCCATGATGATCAACTCCGCTTTGTCCAGGGGATGACCGATCTCTTCCAGCTGACCTAGCCGCGCATTTACCTGATTGTAGGGATCGTAGCTGTGTTGTGCCGCCCGAAGAGCAGCTGGCTCTCGGCCGGTGTAGCTCTGCGGCGAGACATGAGAAATGCCACCGGGACAGGGAACACAAGTGCCATGCGGGCAACGGGCTGGAGATGTCATAGCCGCTATGACTGCTACGCCCGATAGTGTTCGTGTCGGCTTTCTCACCAGCATCTTGAGACGCTCACGCTCTGCAGGCAAAGCAAGTCTCAAGATATCGGCATTGCTGGGCAAGGAGGATAGCCCAAGATATGCCGAAACATTCCTTTTGCTGGCCTCCAATTCGTCCTCGCCTTTTATCCGGCCGCCAAGGATGTCGTCAATGATTTTTCGAAGCTCCACGGCTATTCTATCCAATTGACCATCTCTTTCCAAATCCGTCGATCTGGCGGAAGCAGCGTCTCGTTCGACCATCCCAAAGAGATTATGGCCGTTGGCAAGATATCTTTCTGCATGCCCAGTGCCTCGCGCACCAGTGCATCATCGAAGGCTCCATTCCAGCAGGCGCCCAGACCCAGTTCGTGAGCCGCCAGAAGGAGACACATGGTCGCAGCATCGGCATCCTGGATGGCATAGAGGCTTCCCCGATCCCCATAGCGAGAGCTGGAGCGGCCCACGTCGGCACATACTACTATGAGTAAGGGCGCAGTTTCCACCTGAGATTGACCAAAGGCGGCCTGTGTCAATACCTTTTGCATCTGTGGACTCTCTATGACCACATATTTTCTGGAGCGCAGATTCCCAGCCGAAGGCGCGAACTCTGCAGCCGCAAGGAGGCTTTCGGCCATCTCCCTTGGGACGGGCTTATTTTTGTAGCTCCTCACGGACCTTCTGCCCTGCAGGACGTCTTTGAAGTTCATCCTGAGATAACACAGGCCAAAAGGATAAGAAATTTCTCTGCCATTCAAAAGAACTCACATAGAAAAATAGGCTCAAGCTTTCCCAGCTGCCGCAAAGCCAAACCGTCTTCATTGATAAGAACGTAGGTGTCAGGCAATTCGTAGCCTGAGCACTTTCCCTCCTCTCGGGTAAAGCTGCCTGTATTTACGGCCAATGGACCGCTCTTCCTCTGGTATATATCCGCCTGATGGGTATCTCCATAGAGGAAGCAGTCAACCATGCCTTTATTTTGGTCGCAGATGAACTGCAATATCGCCTCGTAATGTCTCTCAACAGGCGTAAAACGCAATTTTTTCAAAACATCGGACTTGAGTCTTTGAACGGTATTATGGGCGTTCCACAATCGATCTTCAAAGGTCACCATCTCCCCTATGTAGCTGGAACGGTAGATGCTTTCGTAAGTATAAGTCATCATCATCTCCAGATCGGCGGGTGAGCGCTCTTCTCCGGAAAACCTGCGCAGCTGTTCGACCACCTGCAAAGAGAAGGTCTGGAATCCGTCCAGGTGATGGCCGTGAGCGAAAAGAAAATTCCTATGGCAGCGCCTGGCTTGAAAAGTAGGATAAAACATCTCGATGTTCAGGCCGTTGATGGTCTGACTCCATCTTAAGGATGGAACATACACGGGATATAGATCACCTCTGGCTACGCGCTCCATAAACTCTTCCTCCTGCTTTAGTACCACCAGATGATGATCGTGATTGCCCACAATATAGCGGATCTTCAGATCCATCTCCGAGATCTTTTTTAAAAAATATCGTGAATCGCGCACCGCTTTCTCCGGCCTCGCCCTCCAGAAGTCAAAGATGTCTCCCAGAAGGATGGCCTCATCACATCCGTTTCCATTCTTGGATATTTCTTGCATCAACAGATCAACTTTTTTTGGATCTTTCAATGTAGATGAGCTTAAGCCAAAATGCGTATCAGAGATCACAACAGATTGCATAGACTGCACCGTTCCCTTCCTAGAATCTTTATTACAGTTATTATTTATAAATATTATGAGCCTCAACATAGGAGAAACGATGCTAGGATGATATGGTGGAGCCCCAAGCAAAAGGCAAAAATATGTTATTTGGATGCTACTTACCAGGATGATCGATATTGCTATTCCCAAGGGAAGCCTGCAGAATCAAACGCTACAGCTCTTCGAGCAGGCAGGATTGCAGATCAAGAGAACGGAGCGGGAATACAACGCTCGCATTGACGATCCTCGCGTAGGGAAGGTCAAGATCCTGCGCCCGCAGGAAATTCCTGCATATGTGGCCCGAGGCTATTTCGATTTGGGGATCTCTGGAACGGACTGGATAATGGAATCAGGAGCAATAGTCACCAAGGTAACAGAGCTAAATTACGGCAAACAAGGTCCTGGAAAGGTTAAGCTGGTGGTGGCCGTTCCCGAGAGCCAGGATATTCATAATGCCGCTCAAATAAAACCAGGAAGCCGTGTGGCAACCGAATATCCCAACCTCACCGGTTCCTTCTTCCAGAAGCTCAAAATTCCCGTGGAAATTCAATTTTCCTTTGGAGCTACAGAGGCCAAGGTGCCGGAGCTGACAGACGTTGTCGTGGATCTCATAGAGACAGGATCGACATTGATGAAGAACGGACTTAAGATAATCGATGTGATGCTGGAGTCCACTTCGGAGCTGATAGCGAATAAGAAGAGCTGGCAAGACCCACAAAAGCAAGAGGAGATCATCGCCATAGAGACCATGCTTTCCGCGGTGATACGGGCAAAGGGCAAGGTTCTATTGAAGATGAACATTCCCGAGGATAAAATAGAGGATGTAATTGCCATGCTGCCAAGCATGAAGAATCCCACCATCTCCAAGCTCTACAATTCTGTCTACTATGCCGTGGAGACGGTGGTGGACAGATCCCAGGTCAATCTGCTGGTTCCACAACTAAAGAAGGCAGGAGCTGAGGATATCCTGGAGCTGGCCATATCCAAGATAGTTCCCTAAGACCTAAGCGCCCAGAACCATTTGCAGTTGATCGAGAGGCAGCTGGCAAGGATAAGCAGAGTAGCATATTCCTGCCCAAAAATTTGAGAATCAAACCTAGAAAGCGGGCGCGGGGGGATTCGAACCCCCGATCTACAGCTTAGGAGGCTGCCGCCTTATCCTGACTAGGCCACGCGCCCTAACGCCCTTCTCCTAGGGCCAGCACGTATATCAAGCTTTCCGGGTGGCCTTCATCCAAATGCTTTGCCGCTATTGACTCTTTGCCCAATTCCTATTGACTCTACGCATTTTTATTTTTATCCGGGCTTACCTGATCAGCACCCCGCTTAGGACAACTACGAATAAGCCCAAGAAGAACCAGCCCATGATTCCCTCCAGCATTGCCAAGTGTCTATAAAAGCCTACGGGGTAGGTATTAACCGGAGCCTGAGAGGTGGTGAACATGGCGATGCTGAAATAAATGGCATCGGTCAGGGAGACTCTTTTGCTCGGTCGCATAGTCAGATTTCCCGGAAGCTCCATTCCCTCTATCTCAAATTTGTTCATGCCTTTGCCGGCCCAATATACTATCCCAAAGAAAAGAATGGTGAAGAGGCACCAAAAAACGGTGTAGCTTACTTTCACGCCATAACCGCTAGAGAGCCAGGAGATGATGTCCGAGATCTTTGCCCAGCCCCACGGCTCCATGGACTGGCTGATTCTGCGATACTGATAGTAGCTGCTGTCGGCATCGTCGAACCATTCCAGATTCTTGTAATTCTTCACCAAAGCGAGGTAAGCGGCTCCGTTGTAGACCAGGCGATCCTTTATGACATCCCACCGCACTACGAACCTGACGAAATCTGTGTTGTTCAGGTTTATTTTGGCGTCTTTCCCGAAGGCTACATTGTCGAGCTGCATGCTGTATAGCCTGGCATCCTCAAGGATGAAGTCCTTGGCAAAAGTGGCATTCACGAAGTATGCAGTGTCCGAAAACTTGGTCACGGCAAAGAAGGCCACTTCCTGAAAATCAACATTTGCGAAATCTGCAAATCCTGCGAAATCGGACAGCCCAAAGGTGCTGCCACCCAAGAAGCGCGCAGATCGAAAAACCACATCGCTGTTGAAGCGGGTGGCGGCAAAGGTGGCATTGCCCAGGAAATGGGAATTGAGAAACGTGGTGTGCCCACCGAATTCTGTCTGCAGAAAGCTGACGTTGTGGAAAAATGCATCCCAAAAGGAAGCCATGCGCGCAAATTGAGCAAAGTTGAAGTCTACATCCTTCTCAAATCCTGATTGGAGAAATATGGCATCACCCTGGAATCGGGTGTTGCCGAAGCTTGTGTCGTTTAGGAATCTGGCGCTTAGAAAGGAGGTCAAACCGCCGAAAACGGAATCTCTGAAGTCAGTCTCTCCATGGAAGGTCGCCCCTGAAAATCGGGCATCATTCAAAAAGCGTGCCTTGGCGAAGTTGGCATCATCCAGAAATGCATTTCCTCGCATATCCAGGGTCTCATCAAAGGTCACTCCCTCGAAGTTCACCCGGCCCAGGAATCGCGAGTTGGTGATCTTCACCGGCTGCTTGACCCGTCCCAGTCCGCTTAGGTCCAGGTAGCCCGCTATGGTGATATTATCATAATTTAGCGGCTCACCAGAATCGATCTTGGCCATGAGATCGCCAGCGGTGATGATATTGGCGGAAGCACCTTGATTGGTCAGTGATGCAAAAAGAACATCCTTCTGCTCCGCTGCACCGCTAACCATTATCAAAGCTGCAACAGCCAGTGCTATCAGAGCCGGTATGCACCAGCGAACTCGATTCACTTGGCCTCTAGCAGACTGCTCAGGATTTATCCCTTTTGTCCTATCTGATCATGACCTTCCCCAGGGTCACGAGAAAGAGCGCCAGCATCAGCCATCCAAAGATTCCTTCGATGACAACCAAGTATCTATTCCTGCCTACCGGCAGAAAATCTATAGGTCCTTGCGAAAGGAAGATCATGGTGCTGAAGAAGAGGGCGTTTCTAAACGTTGCCTTCTCAGGTACCGAGTCCTTTTCCATAGGCCCCTGTAGCGGCTTGGCCGATCTGCGGATACCGTTTCCGATCCAAAAGATGAGAGCAAAGACTAGAATGGTCAGAAGCGACCATATCACTGCGTAGCCGGGCCGCACTCCGTAACCGCAAGAGAGCCAGGCCAGCACATCGATGGCCTTGGACCAGCCAAATTCTTTGTTGGTCTGCTCCAATGTGCGATAATGATAGTAGCATTCGTCCTCATCGCCTGACCAGCCCAGTTGGCGGTAGTTCTCCACCAGGGCTAAAAACGCCCCTGGATTCCATACTACATGGTCAACAATATCATCCCAATGAGCTTTGAAGCGGCCCAATTCGGTGTCATTGAGGATCATGCGGACATCTTTTCCATATCTCGCCTGGTCCAGAAGCATGGTGGAAATAGTAGCCCCTTTGAAGTTGACATCACCCTTGAACTTTGCCTGCTGGAAGCTGGCAATGTCCTCGAACTTGGCCAGACCAAAGAGGGCAATATCCTGAAACTCTGCTCCTGAGAAATAAGCAGCATCGCTGAATCGGGCAAGAGCGAAGCTTGCCGGGCCCGCAAAAACGGTGCCGCCAAAGGAGGAAAGGCCTGAAAACCTGGTCAGGCCGAACTGAGCCGGGCCGGAGAAGACGGCATTGCTAAAGTCGGCCGCGTCAAACTCGGACTGGAAGAAGTTGGCATCGCCTGAAAAGGAGGCGGAGGAGGCGTCCAGGGCACCGGAGAAATCAATATCCGAGAACCTTGCATCCTTCAAAAACTGCGCTCCTGAGAAATAGGTGTAGTAGCCAAAGCGGGAATAATTAAAGTCGGCATTTCCGGCAAATCGAGCATAGTTGAAGTTGGCATCTTTTTGAAACAAAGCATCCTGAAAGCTTACATTTTCGAGAAAAACGGCCCCCTCGAAGGTCGATGGCTGAACGAAGGATGTTCCTTCAAAGCTTGCATTTCCAAAGGAGGTGTAGCTCAAGTCCGCGATTCCCTGGAAGGTCGCTTTGTCGAAGTTGGCGTTTGCAAAAGTTGTCCCCCAGAGGACCGCGTCCTTTTCAAAGGTGATGCCTTCGAAATTAGCCTCGGAAATTGTGCTATTAATTATTTCCAGACTGCTGCTTGTCCTGGAATTTGGAATGGAGGTGAGATTCAATTCTCCAATTATTATGGCATCTTGAAGATAAACCGGCTTGCCCTCTGCAAACTGAGATACTATTTGATCGGCAGGAACGCCGCTCCCGGGCTGTTCACCTCTTCCTTCGCCAATGACGCCTGCTACCAGAAATGCCAGGAGGACCAGAATTCGCAGAGACATTCTCTGCAGAAGTAGAGGCGAAAGCGATATAACTCTTCTCATTCGCGATTTTGCTCTCTCTTGATGCGAATGATTTTGTCCTGTTCACTTGCAGCGCATTTTGCTGCAAACATGCCGGGCATAGCTTTATACCACCCGCGCATCTTCATTACAGACTGCATGGACAGCATTGATGCCAGGCAAACCCTGGCTAAGCAAGGTTACCATCTTGTCGGCTCCGGGGCCGTCAAGCCCTGCCTCTGGCTAAACCGCGCCCTGCGGGGCGGTGATCAGTGCTACAAGCATCATTTTTACGGAATCTCCAGCCATCGCTGTGTGCAAATGACTCCCACACTTGAATGCAATCAGCTCTGCCTGCACTGCTGGAGGCCGATAGAAGATCCTGTGCCAAAGCCCAAAGAATGGACAGAGCCGGATATACTCTTGGAAGGCATCCTGCAGGAGCAGCAGCGCCTCCTCTCCGGCTACGGCGGAGCCAAAACCACGGATATGGCCCGGCTGGCGGAGGCACAAAGCCCAAGGCATGTGGCTATCTCCCTCATGGGGGAGCCAACGCTTTATCCTTACCTGAAAGAGCTCATAGATTTGATCGCCCAAAAGGGCATGACGTCCTTTCTGGTCAGCAATGGAACCCATCCGGATATAATTGCTGATCTTTCGCCCACGCAGCTATACGTGAGCCTTAACGCCAGCGACGAAGATATGTACCGACATGTATCTCAGCCATCGGGCGACTTCTGGCCCAAAATTATGGAGACTCTTCATATTCTTAAGGAGCATTCCTGCCGAAGCGTTGTGAGAATGACATTGGCTAAAGGATTCAATATGCAGCGGCCCGAGGATTTTTCCCGTCTGCTGGCAGCCTTTGAACCTGACTTCATTGAAGTCAAGGCCTATATGCACCTGGGCCGATCCAGAAAGAGGCTCGCGAGGGAGGCCATGCCGGAGCATTCCGAGATCGTGAACTTCGCCAAAGCTCTGGGAGAGGGCATGGGATACGAGTTCGCCGCGGAGGTTCCCTTAAGCAGGGTAGCTCTCCTCTCCAGCGGTCGCGTTTCGGAAAGCATTTGCCGATAAATTCTTCCGAAATGCAAATGGGCACAGATCTGGGAATAGAATCTTCGCGAATTGGGCCGGAAAAGGCATGATAATTTCCAACCCCGATCAATTTCGCGATGCAAAATTGGGATGAAACGATAGGCAAATCAATTTGACGAATGCGATTCTATTGGAGAGCAATTGCGAAGCCATGCAAATAGGACGGCCGGATGCGATGCAAATATTCAAGACATCATAGTGCATTAATTTAGTATGTTGAGGGGCATTCCAAATGGATATGTGTTATGGGGCCGTAATCATGAGAGTTTTTCCCTTCACAGTGGGAAAACTATTTTTGCGGGTAGGTTCCATCAGATATTGATGGCGAAAAGACGCTGGAATTTGGATCCGGGCTGGATCTAAGGTGAATTCATGGTGCGAGAAATAAGGGTCATGCTGGTGGAAGATAATCCCGAAGATGTTGTGTTTACGCAGAGACTCCTGAAGTTCAACAAGCTTGATAGGGATATGCTTCTGGCCACTAGCGGACGCGAAGCACTCCGGATTTTGACAAAATTGGCCAAAGAAGGCGAAATACTGGACCTAATTTTGCTGGACATAAACCTGCCCGACATAAGCGGCATAGAACTTCTAACCAAAATAAAGAAAGATAAGCGCCTCAGTTCGATACCCGTGGTAATTCTCACTGGATCTAACGAGGATGAAGATATCCAGAAGTGCTATGACCTGGGTGCCGGCAGTTATCTGGTCAAACCCATCTCCAATGATGCCCTCATGCTGGTCATCGATACGCTATTCGGGCCTTGATGCCAATTTTCTGGCAGCTTGGAGATTGGCCACATCGTTTCTGCGGGAATCTATGGGCGTTTCTAAGATCATCGGCAGGTCCTTAAGGTCGGGATGGCGAAGAATCAGCTGAAAGCCGTTTTCTCCTATCTGCCCAAGGCCGATATGCTCATGCCTATCAAGATGAGAGCCCATTGTGCCGCGACAGTCGTTGATGTGCAAAAGCTTGAGTCTCTCTAAGCCCATCAATTCCTGGAACTGATTCAGTGTGGCCTGCAGGCCTTCTGGAGTCCTCAGTTCATAGCCTGCGGCGAAGAGATGGCATGTATCCAAACAGATACCCAAACGGGGTCGCAGGGCATCGAAGGCATCGATGATGGTCGCAATCTCTTCCAAAGAGCTTCCCATGCTGTTCTTGGTTCCTGCGGTATTTTCCAAAAGAAGGATCACGCCGTTGTCAGCCTGGGAAAGACTCATATCTACAGCCTCAACTATCCTTTGAAATCCCTCGTTCCATCCGGCGCCTAGATGGCTTCCCAGATGGCTGACAAGATAAGGTATGCGTAGCATTTGACAGCGCATCAGCTCGGATTTTAGGGCATCGATCGATTTCTCATGAACATCATCTTTGGAAGAAGCCAGGTTGGGCAAGTATGGCATGTGGTCCACGGCTAGAGCCAGCCCGGATTTATTAAAACTGCTCACAAACTTACAGGCTTCATCCTCAGATAAGCCCTTCGAATTCCAACTGCGCGGGCTCTGAGAGAAGATCTGAAATACATCGCAGCCTCGATCCTTCGCCCTTTCTACTGCTTTATGCAGGCCACCCGAAATGGAGATATGCAAACCCATTCGTGCCAATGCTTAGGCCACCACTAAAAGCCGAAATTCGCTTCCCCGGATCATATTAATATTTGTAATAGCCTTTGGAAACGGTCGCGATGCCGATGATGAGTTTGGCACTCTGAAACCGTGATGAGCCCTATGAGTTCTGAGGCGCGCGATCATAGAGAAAGAAATGGCTAAATCCAGCCATTTAATTCTTATTTTCCACCTGCCGCATCCATGCGCGCTTTGGCCCAATCTCCGACATTGTCTATCAAATTTAGCTCCATAATCTTTCTGGTATCGTAGAGCATCTCAGCAACATCTTTTAGAGCAATGCGCTTCTTATTGCCGGTTTTATCAACCACTTCCAGGGTCTCGTCCGGCATGGATTTGGCCATTTTCCGCATTATACCTGCCAGATCGGAACAGGCATTCTTGAGATATTTAATCGAGTATTCAGAAATGGACTTGCGATCGGTCAAGTTCTTATTTACCTCTTTTATGGACCAGCACATAGTGAGTATGTCCTTGTACATCTTGGAAACCCCAAAGGCAGATCTATGCAAACTATATTTAAGCGCTATGGAGAAAAATGTGGGGCTGGTGAGATTCGAACTCACGATCGACGGGTCTCTCCGATACTGAAGTGTCAAGCCCGAGAAATGGGGGCTGATGACAATCCCTTTCAGTGCTCCAACGGATCATCAACGACCTCCCCGTCGAGAGGCCTCAGTAGACCCGTTGCTCATCATTAAATTATACCGCTGGAGCCCATCGCCCTACCTGGCTAGGCCACAGCCCCATTTAAAGCGGGCCGAGAGGGATTTGAACCCCCGACCTAAAGGTTAAGAGCCTTTCGCTCTGCCTGACTAAGCTACCGGCCCGGACCTCTCCAACGTCAATGCTGGATATATACGTTTCGGATGGTCGAAGGCTAGAGCATAGCGATGAAGCGGCGACAAAAGAGAAAAAAAGGGAAAAGAGATTGATTCCGGAATCAACCAATGGCTTGGTTTCGCCCTAGAAGTTGTTTATATACCGCTCAATCTCCCATTCGTGCACCCAGGTATTATACGCCTCCCACTCCAGGTTTCCAAGGCGCATTATATTATTGAAGACATGATCGCCCAATGCATCGCGTATGACTTTATCCTCTTCAAGATAGTCCAGGGCCTCTTTCAAGTTAGCCGGAAGGGTTTGAATTCCCCGAGCCTCGCGCTCTGCCTTGGACAGCTCGTAAACATTGAGATCCACAGGCTCACCTGGGTCGATTCCTCTTCGAATGCCGTCCAGCCCGGCCGCCAGTATCGCGGCAAAGGTCAGATAAGGATTGCATGTGGGATCAGGTGATCGAAACTCCAATCGAGTGGACAGACCGCGTCCGGCCGGTATCCTGATTAGAGAAGATCTGTTCGGTCCCGACCAGCTAACATAGACCGGAGCCTCGAATCCGGAGACCAACCGTTTGTAGGAGTTGATCAGCGGATTGGCTATGGCGGTAATGGCGCAAGCATGCTCTATCAAGCCTCCCACAAAGAACCTGGCCAGGTCGCTTATATTCATAGGCATCTGGGGGTCGAAGAAGACATTTTCATCGCCTCTAAAAAGCGATACATTGCAGTGCATTCCCGTTCCAGCCGTCCCGTAAATAGGCTTAGGCATAAACGTGGCGCGCAAACCCTCCATCATGGCGATGGTCTTTGTGACATACTTGAATGTGACCACCTTATCGGCATTCTTGAGGGCATCATCGTAGACGAAGTCGATCTCATGTTGCCCTTTGCCCACTTCGTGATGAGATGCCTCGATGGTGAAGTCCATCTCAATCAAGGCCTTAACAATCTTCCTGCGGATATTCTCGGCTAGGTCGATGGGTCCTAAGTCGAAGTAGCCACCGAAGTCGTGTGGAGTGGTGGCCGATCCGCCATTCTGCTTTTCAAAAAGGTAGAATTCCAGCTCCGGGCCGACATTCATTGTAAAGCCCATCTCTTCGGCCACACCAAGCATTCTTCTGAGAACAAATCGCGGATCACCCTCGAAGGGTTTGCCGCTCGGGTGCTGAACATCGCATATGAACCTGGCCTGATTCCATCCGTCCTGCGCCTTCCAGGGCAGAAGGCAAAAGGTGGAAATGTCCGGCCGCAGAACCATATCTGACTCTTGAATTCTTGCGAATCCTTCGATGGATGATCCGTCGAAGGATATCCCGTTCTTCAGAGCCTTTCCGAGCTGGGTCACGGGAACGGCAACATTTTTCACTATCCCCTGAATATCTGAAAACTGCAGCCTGACGAACTCCACCTTTTTATCTTTGACAATATCTAGCACTTGCTCTAGGGAATACATGCAAATATCCTCTCCTGCCATCGCCTGGGCTTTTCACGGCCATCCATGAGCCGCTGCGTCATCTTCAGTCAGCAGACCCGATTCGCCATCCGCCAAGGCTTATGAAGATTATAATTAGGGCTCGTCCTAGGATCTAATATAATTATCCTATCAAGGGCCGGTTTTTTTGGAGATCTCGCGCAGATGGACTGCAGAGTGGCTGCAAATACACTTATCTAGAGGGTTTCCCTTCGACTCCACATATGTCCGGTGCAAAGGTTCTCGTGGTCGATGCGGGGGGCAGAGGAAATGCCGTAGCTCATGCTTTTGCCAGGAGTGAGGCCGTCGAGGCTGTTTATGTCGCTCCCGGCAATGCGGGAAGTGAGATGATGGAGAAATGCCGCATTGCTTCAAGGCAGGGAATGGCACTGAAATCCATTTCTGAGCTGCTCGATTTTGCAATGATGGAGACGATTGACCTCACCTTTGTCGGCCCTGAAGGCTACCTCTCCGATGGAATTGTGAACGCTTTCCAGGAGAAGAGCCAGAGGATCGTGGGCCCTCGCAAGGAGGCCGCCATCCTGGAGAATAGCAAGTGCTATACCAAGGATTTGCTAAAGAGCCTGAGGATTCCTTTGCCGACCTGCCAGAACTTTTCCGACGCCAATTCGGCCAAAGATTACGCGCGACATTACTTCGCCGAAAATAAGGGGAAGGGCCTCGTGGTGAAAGCGGACGGTCTTGCGGCAGGAAAGGGCTCCATTGTGTGCGGTTCTCTGGAAGAGGTTCTTTCAACCATCGATCGCGTCATGATCCATCCCAGGCTTTTTGGAGATGCCGGACGCAGAATCGAGATCGAGGAGCGCTTAGAAGGAAGAGAACTGATGTTCTTCGCTCTGAGCGACGGAAAAACTGTAATGCCGCTTGAGTCGGCTCTGGACTACAAGCAGGCATTCGCACCTGATGAAGGCGTAGCTATCCGGCTTTTCAACAAGCTGTCCTGCAACCCTAATGTGGACAACAATCCCAATACCGGAGGAATGGGCGGATTTTCGCCTCACCCCTGGCTGGACCAAGAGCTTACGGAAAAGATCATGAAAAGGATTGCTGTGCCCACAGTGCGCGGCTTCAAGGAGACCACAGGCCATGAATATGTGGGGATCATCTATTTCGGCCTCATGATCTCGAACGATAAGGACCCTTACGTTCTGGAAATAAATGTGCGCCTCGGCGATCCGGAGGCAGAGGTGATTTTGCCCAGACTGAAGACGGACTTTTATGAGCTTTCCTTAGCGATGCTGGATGGGAAGCTGGATAAAGTTTCGCTGGAGTGGTCCCCGGAATTCTGCCTGGGAGTGTGTGCCATATCAGGAAGGGCCATTAAGCCGCTTTCCTCAAGTGGCAAAGAGCGGCCCGGTTATCCTGGAGAGCACTTCACCAACATGCCCATCACCGGTCTGGAAAAGGTGGACCCTGATATCATGGTCTACCATAACGGAACCGCCTTTGGAACCGATGCGGCAGACAAAAGGAGGCTTTTCACAACCGGAGGTCGCGTGTTGACTTTGGTTGCCAAAGGCAGCACCCTGGCGGAAGCTCGCATCGGGGCATACGATAACATCAAACGAATCAGGTTTAACGGAATGCGTTACAGGCGCGACATCGGCCTTGAATATGTTTGACGGGCAAGAATGTTTGAGGGGCAAGAGTCTGAGACACCAAATAGGGGCAATGAGATGCCAATATAGGGGCAACAATACTAATGATAATATTCGGATTAGAGGGAACGGCCTGGAATCTGAGCGCTGCCCTGGTTGATGAAGTGGGAGTCATCCACGAAAAGAGCGCGACTTACACTCCTGCAAGCGGGGGCATTCATCCGCGGGAGGCCTCTCAGCATCATGCGGAGCATATGGCCAGAGTAGTCGGAGACGTCATTTCGTTTGCGCGCGAAAAGGACTTGAAGATCGATGCCATCGCCTTTTCTCAGGGGCCGGGTCTTGGACCTTGTCTTCGCACCGTGGCCACTGCGGCGCGGGTGCTGTCTTTGCGCTTTGGGATTCCCCTGGTGGGCGTAAACCACTGCGTTGCCCATATCGAGGTTGGCAAGTGGCAGAGCGGGGCGCGCGATCCTGCGGTGATCTATGTCAGTGGGGCCAACTCTCAGGTTTTAGCGCTGAGGCAGGGCAGATACAGAATCTTCGGCGAGACGCTGGATATCAGCATTGGTAACGCCATCGACAAGTTCGCTCGCTCCATTGGATTGGCGCATCCCGGCGGCCCTAAGGTGGAGGATCTGGCTAAAAAAGCCAAGAAGTACATCCCCCTTCCCTACACGGTGAAAGGAATGGATCTATCCTTTTCCGGCCTCTCCACGGCCGCCACACAGGCCGCTAATACGCATGAACTGTCCGATGTCTGCTACAGCCTGCAAGAAACCGCCTTTGCCATGCTGGTCGAGGTTACAGAACGGGCTATGGCCCACGCCGAGAAGAAAGAGGCCATGCTCGTGGGCGGAGTGGGAGCCAACAAGCGCCTGGGCGAAATGCTGAAGGTCATGTGCGATGAGCGGGGAGCTAGATTCTTCTTGCCGCCGCGCAAATTCATGGGTGACAACGGCTCAATGATCGCCTACACCGGCCTTATTATGCTTAAGAGCGGTGTGATGACGCCTTTGCAGGAGTCCAAGGTGCGGCCAAACTACAGGACCGATGATGTAGAGGTGATATGGGCATGAAAAGGCGATCTTGCAGTATGGCTCCAATCAAGTTCGCCTAAGGGGGGCCAAGCAGCGCGCCAGGCTCATCTCCTGGCTCCCTTCATGCCGGCTCTATGCATGGGGGGCTGCATATCCAGCAATACCGTATATCTTCCCTTATGCGTGCTGTCGTTCATTTCCAGCCAGCCCTTGCCGATCACTTCCCCCTCCAGAGGAGAAATTGTAGCTCTGATGCGCCCTACAATTGCCGTATTGTTGAGGTTTGAATCCTGTCCCGGATCAACAACATCCGCTTGGAGCGCAGTTGTGCTATTGGAAGAAGGAGTCAATTCGATATTGATCAGACAATACATGCTCTGATCTAATCTCATGCTGCCCCTCTGTACAATCTCTCCGCCCGAAGTTTGAATCTCCTCTCGCATCTGCTCTAGGGTTTTGTTAGAGGACATGAGACTGCGGACGAACATGGGCTCCAGAGGCAATAGGTTCTCTACATTGAGCCTCAGAACATGAGATTCGTTATCTTTTAGGGCAAAGCCCCGCCCGCTTTCCAGCACAGCAACCGGCACTCCCGGAGGATGACACGCCATAGAGTTTCTGGCGCATTCTGGTAGGTCCTGCATGGCTCTTTTGCCATGCTCATCGACATAATTGATCTGATCTGCCGAAGAGATGCCCACCGCCGCCATGCCGATCAGCGCCAGCATCACCAGTCCCGCCATCAGGACCTTCCTGCAAATATCCGTCATTACGACTCGCCTTTTGATCCCTACTTTATTGTGCCTGCATTATTGTGAGTTTGCATTCAAGCATGTCGCTCTTAAGGATGCATTCTTGAAAGCTCTTTAGTATCTTTATGTTTTTTTCGCTTCGATAGTTGCATGCTATTTCGATAGTTGCATGCAATTTTTTGCCACTGGGACCATGCCAATCTTTTCGCCTATGAAGTTATTGACTGCGGTCATTTTTAGATGAAATTTAAATGGAATTCTTAATGGAATTCTAAATTTGATATTCGGCAGCCGGTCTGCCGAATATCGCGGTTCGGACTTTTAGGCCCGAATTTGGCTAGTTTTTTTGATTTTTAGATTTTCCTCACTCTTTTTGGCACCGATTCATGGATTGCTGGCAATCGCCATTCATCAGACGCGGACCTTCTCCCATTGCTTTATGTATGCCATCTGCATGGGCGGCAATTCTGCCAACGCCGTGTCCCCATCCTCCAAAAATCCAGGCAATTTCACGCATTTTTTCATTTTCTGCCTTCAGCTCACCAAGGGTCCTATTTTCTCTGGCCTGCATTTTCTTTTGCTTGAGATCCTTGATCTGGGCCAATGTCATATTGTTGAGTTCTTGAATCCTCTCCTGTTGCAGCTGATCAATCTGGCGTATGGTCATGTTGTTGATGGTCTCTGCGGCTATATTGTCCATTAGCAGGAATGCAAGACCGTGTCCTCCCATATCTGCTCTATCATGGGAAAAATCCTGCCTTCTTTGACCATTGCAGCCTCCCTTGGCGTTTTCGTCCCCGCGTACTCTGCATCCACCTTTATTCTGGATCACTTTAGACTCATTGAACGCTTCGATTCTTTCATGGCCCGGTTTGGTATAATTCAGATCTTGCATCTCGTTTTGCTTGAGCGCGCGAAACTCCCCTAGAGTCATATTGTTGAGCTCTTGCTCCGTTAGATTATTCATCGTCCACATTGCACTATTGTGTGCTTTGCAGCCGCCCCTTTCTCCTTGCGCACAAAGCGCTGGGGCCATGAGGAGGCCGATCGCTGCCAGCATAACAATTATGGTACCTAGATTGCACTTCATTTTTTGCCTCGCAATTGTCTATTAGTATCCTGCGAACAGCGCATATGACCGCGCCCATCCGCCAGGCTACGCTCTGACCGGAACGATACAAAAAGATGAGACCGAACGAACTCCAAGAAGGCAACATGCGATTTTGGCCTAAATCATCTATTAATGTTCTTTTTTTGATATGAACCAGTCAGATAGTTCGATTGCATTTGTGCGGCCTGATTTGTCTCTAATTATTATCTTGCGACGCTCCAATGAGAGCAAAATGCCAGATAATGATGATTTAGGCGTTTTGGTCTCATATCTCAAATCGGACTGATCGATCTTGCCTCCTGCCTTGATCAACACCTCTAAAATGGCTTGCTCCCTGGGAGTTAGTGTTTCAATCACCGCCTTCATCTCGCTTGTGACCTCTATCTCTTTCCTGGAGGTCTCCTCTGCAGAGCCATTTTTGTGCGGTGATGGAAAATTGAATGGCTCGATATCATCGCTTTGGATGAGCCCCTCATCCCTGTCGGCCAATTCAAGAGGTCTATTCTCATCGGATCCGCCAGCCCCATTCCTCGCAGGATCTATCGCGTTATTTGTATTATCAATTTCATTTTCAGATTCATCAATTTCATTTTCAGGTTGATCAATTTCATTTTCAGGTTGATCAATTTCATTTTCA
>Ga0209254_10001624_pt1 | contig 20275 bp, 22 predicted proteins | sample FrelakmetDIP11DI_FD_187148 | JGI IMG/M metagenome (GOLD analysis project Ga0209254, IMG submission 187148) | Freshwater lake sediment microbial communities from the University of Notre Dame, USA, for methane emissions studies - DIP11 DI (SPAdes)... | ecosystem: Environmental > Aquatic >...
CAAGCTGCCAGCGTGTTGGAAAAAGCTGGCGAAGATCAGCTACGGGCGAACGTGATGCACTCGCTGTCCATGCTCCAGTTCCGCTCCGGCAAACAGCTTCAGGCGCTGGCCTCGATGCAGAGCGGTCTGGATGGCGTAAAGCGCCCGACACCGAAACAAAGCCTTTTGAAGAAATTGCTCGGCATACCAGTGGATATGCTCACACGGAACAGAAAATCCTGAACAGACCAATAAGGTGTTATGGTCATTTCCAGCCGGGCAATCGCCCGCTCCGCCGATCCCAAAGACCTGTCCAGGCTCGCCAATCTGGTCCATTTCGAAGTTTTCGTCCACCGACACCTGGACTACCGCCCGCCCCTGGATTGGATTGGGTACACCCCATTCCTGGTGCTCGAACAAGCATCCAGAATTGAGGCCGCGCTAGCCTGTCCACCCGACCCACCTGCGATCGCCTGGATCCGCCTGTTCGCAGCCGCCACACAAATTCCAGTCACTACAGCCTGGGATCAATTATGGACAGAAGCTTACAATCGATTGGTGGATGATCATAAGATCCTCTATGCGGCGGCAATCCCGCTGTATGGCTGGTTCGAGGCACTGCTGAAAAGGAACCATTTTCAAAAGATGCACTCGATCGTGATGCTCAGTTGGAACGAGCTGAAATTGCCCGAGACTCCCCCCAACACAGCCATATCCGCCAGGCCAATGACACTGGACGATTTAGTCGAGGTAGAATCCATCGACTGCGCCTCATTTTCGATGATCTGGCAGAACTCACGCACATATCTGGAGATTGCCTTCCGCCAGGCTGTCGTAGCCACGGTGGCTGAATATGAAGGGCAGGTAGTCGGTTACCAGATCAGCACTGGCACACCGATCGGTGGTCACCTGGCACGACTGGCTGTCTTGCCTAGCATGCAAGGGAAAGGCATTGGCTACGCGATCCTATATGACCTGCTCAGCCAGTTTGTGCGGCGTGGCGCGCACACAATTACAGTGAACACGCAGAGAGACAACCTGGCTTCGCTCACACTCTATCATAAGTCCGGTTTCCAATTGACGGGCGAAGAATATCCGATCTACCAACTCGAGCTGCCGGCACATTGAAGCCAAATTCTACAATCCCGGGTGAACAAGGATATGTCTATATGAAACACTTTGAATCTTCCTGGATAGCTGAAGATGGCCTGGAGACTTATTTTCAGGGATGGGAACCCGAAAAGCCGCCGCAAGCAGTGGTTTGCCTGGTACATGGACTGGGCGAACATAGCGGCCGTTATGTCCACGTTGCTGACCATCTGACTGCAGACGGCTTTGCTGTTTTGACAATGGATATGCGCGGGCATGGTAAATCGGCGGGCGTGCGCGGGCATATAAACTCCATCGATAATTTTCTTGACGACATCGATCATCTGCTGAGGGAAGCTGAAAACCGCTATGCGGGAGAGCAGCGCTTCCTTTATGGTCAGAGCCTGGGCGGTTTCCTGGTGCTATTGTATACACTCAAGCGACAGCCTGTGCTGGCCGGTGTTGTCTCGAGCAGCCCTGGATTGCGATCTCCACTAGAGAAGCAGACTCTTAAGTTAACAATCTCCAGGTCCCTGGCAAGGCTCTTGCCAAACTTAGTCATACCGAGCGGATTGAATGCGGCGGATATCTCCCGCGATCCTGAGGTTGTGCGGGTCTACCTGAACGATCCGCTGGTACACGATCGGGCCTCGCTGGCATTTGTAAAAGCATTGTTTGATGCAATACCCTGGACATTTCAGCACGCCCCAGAATTCAAACCTGCTTTGCTACTCTTCCATGGCACCCGAGATAATATCACCTTGCCCACCGGTAGCCAGGAATTTGCCAATCTTGTTCCGGGCGACTGCACCTTGAAGCTGTGGGAGGGGCTGTATCATGAAACCCACAACGAGCCCGAAAAAGAGCAGGTTCTGGCTTTTCTCATCGACTGGTTGAAGAGCAAACTCTAGCTTTGCCAAGCAGGTATTTTGCCTCTGGACAAACTCAAGCCATCATGGCAAAATTCGCCGGGCACCGATTCTATTACTAGTTTTATTAATGAGGTAATTGGATGAGCAAGAAACACAGCGAGACCGTCAGCAAGCGCCAATCCAGGAAAGAGGAGCTGCGCAAAAAAGAACGACAACAGCAAATGATCGTAATCGGAGCGATTGTCGTCATTGCAATCGCATTCATAGCGATTTTTATCGTATCGACGAATAAGGCCAAAACTAATGCGACCGGCGGTCCAATTCAGAAGATCGCGCTGAAGGATTACAAGAACGCCAATGGAACCGCCTTGGGTGATCCCAACGCAAAAGTCAAGATCGATGTCTTCGAAGATTTCCAATGTATCCATTGCAAAGATTATTCAGAGGGTGCAGAACCGCTGATCATCTCGCAACTGGTTGATACTGGCCGCGTTTACTATGTATTTCACCAGCACCCATTCCTGGACGCCCCGAATTCAGACCAGGCCTCACACCGGGCTGCAATGGCGAGTGAATGCGCGGCCGAACAGAAGAACTTCTGGAATTACAAAAGCATGATATTTGCTAACTATACCGGTGCAGAGGGAGAATTTAGCCCCGCCCGCCTGGAAGCGTTTGCCGATAACATCAAGCTCAATATGGACCAGTTCAAAACCTGTATAGCTGAAGCCCGCTACCAAGCGAAGCTAGATGAAGGGCTGAATTTAGGCACTCAGATGGGAGTGAAAGGCACCCCGAGTATTTTTGTAAATGGCGCCAGTGTTGGCCCTGTTTTTGATGAAATCCTGCAGGCGGTGCTGAAAGCTGAACAAGGTGGTTAGACATCCCGCGCAAGTGTAGGAGTGGCTTTCCCCCAGCTCTGGTTTTCGGACAACTCTAGCACGAAACATAAAGACGAGAGCCGGTTCAGGTAACGCAGCAGCTCTAAACTCTCAACTACCTTCGAATGAACCAACCCGGCGACCTGCCGCTCGGCGCGCCGTACAATGGTGCGCGCCAGGGCGAGCGCGGCGCCAGCCGGCGAATCGCCCGGTACGATGAAATCCTCAGGTAACGTCACCTGGGTGCTATACAGAGCTACCTGCGCCTCCAGCCAGTTCACCCGGCTGGCATTTACCCGGCGGAATTGCACAGCATGTTCGGGTGATGCGGCGATCTCAGCCATTATAGAATAAAGATCGCGTTGGACCGTAAGGATGGTCTCAGCACTTGAACTGCCCTGGCAGGCTGCCCGGGCTACTCCCAAGGCTGCACTGGCCTCATCCAAAGTCCCCACTGCCTCAGGGATGGGGTGGTTCTTGGGCACCCGCCCTTCCTTGAGCAGACCTGTGTATCCATCATCACCTTTGCGTGTATAGAAGCTCTTCATTTGAAAGATTATAACCCGGACTTGTCCAAATTACGATATGATACAATTCTGAGGCAATATTTCAGCCTTGAAAAGATGGTCATTTGAAATAGACTACAGGAGATAGAGGATGCAAATTCGTTGCTACCAATGTCAAAAACCTTATGCGCTCAACAAAGAAGCGATACACGCCGCGCTGGACCTGATCACAACCGAGAATCTCAGCCATTTTGATGCACCCTGCCCGCATTGCCGACGGGTAAACCGGGTATCTCGTAAGGAGCTGCAACGCGCGGCTCCAGAATGGAAACCGGGCGCGGCAGAAAAACCTGCCGAAGCAGAAAAACCTGCCGAAGCAGAAAAACCTGCCGAAGCAGAAAAACCTGCCAAAGCAGAAAAACCTGCCAAAGCGGAGAAACCTGCCGAAGAGTAAAAGGCGAGGCAAAATGCGAATCTACGATGTCTCCCTGCCAATTACCAGCAACCTACCAACCTGGCCGGGTGACCCCAAAATCATCATTGAACGCTTCTCTAAAATTGAGGCCGGGGCTGACGCCAATGTCACACAGATCAGCATGTGTGTGCACGTGGGTACGCATGTCGATGCGCCATACCACTTTTTGGGCGGAGACAGCCTGACCGTAGAACGGCTGCCGCTCAATCTGCTGACCGGACGTGCTTATGTTCTGCAAATCGCCGATGAAGTTGACTCGATCGGCGCGGGCGTTCTTAAACAGGCCCAAATTCCTCCCCGTACCCGGCGCTTACTTTTTAAGACGCGCAACTCTGCCTTGTGGGTGAAACCGGAAGCGGAATTTAAGCAGGATTTTGTTGCAATCCGTGCGGATGGCGCACAATATTTAGTTGAGCACGGTATCAAGCTGGTGGGGGTTGATTATCTATCGGTGGCTCCATTCAACGCGCCGACCGAGACTCACCACATCCTTTTGCAAGCCGGGATAGCAGTTATTGAGGGACTGGACCTATCGAAAGTCTCGCCTGGACGGTATGCTATGTATTGTTTGCCATTGAAGATCACCGGGGCAGATGGCGCTCCGGCGCGGGTGATCCTGGTTGGTGTCTAATTTTCATGGCAGCCTCCAGCTTGCTGCTCATCGATGTCGATGGGCTGCGTCCAGATGTGTTTTCTACTGCGCTGCAGAACGGTGAACTGCCAGGTTTTTCCAACCTGCTAGGCGGCGAACGCCTGGAACGCAGCCTGCTCCAGCCGGCTCTGTCGACTGCCCCGAGCATCACCTTCAGCTCGCAAGCCAGCCTGTTCACCGGCGCCCATCCTGCCCAGCATGGGATTCCCGGCAACCAGTTCTTCGATCGCTTTGGCAAACATAACCAGGGTGCGCCGCGCCATTACGCTTTCGATGTCGGCGACATTCTGGCGGTGGAAGATGCCATCCAGGTCTTCAGCGATGGACTGGCTTCAAAATTCCTAGAAGCGCCAACCATCTATGAAAAGCTGGGGGCATCCGGCTGGCGCTCAGTAGTGGCCGGGCATATGTACGCCAGCGGCGCAGAAACCTGGCTGAAACCATCTTTGTTGAACCTGGCACGTTTTACCAGCGGCAGCAACCTGTTCGGCATGAGCCCAGCAGAATTCGACCACCAGACTTTGGATAACCTGCTGAGTACTATCCATCAAGACGGGTTGCCTGACCTGATCACGGTCTATTTTCTCGGTCTGGACCATGAAAGCCATGTGCACGGCCCACAGATACAATCCGAATACCTGAGGCAGGTCATCGACCCACTGGTTTCCCAGCTCTGGCAGACAATCCAGGATCTGCACGACCCTGCCGGGAAGAATTTGCCGATGTGCGCAATTTTTTCTGACCACGGTCACAGCTCGGTTCCAGCCGACGACCGACACTCGCTGCGCCTGGCATTCCCTTTTGAGCGTGAACTGAGCAAATTGTTCGATGCGCTCGGCCTGGATGTCTTGGATGTGCCAGGCGAAAGTATGAACTGCGATGCGGTGGTCGCCAGTAACGGCGGTCTGGCGCAGGTCTATTTACGAGACCGGAAGACCCACCAGTGGTCTGAAGCGCCGGATTTCGCGCAGGATATCCTGCCGGTCAGCCTGGCATTCTGGCAGGCGCATGCTTACGGGCGCTACGCCCCGGAATTGCAGAACGCTCTGGCAGGCGTGCTGGTGCGAGATGTAGAACACCAGGGTTGGAATGCTCGCTACCAGGCGCTCACAATCCAGGGGATGCGCTGTTCTCTGGAGGAATGGTTTGCGGACCAACCGGCTGAGGAATATGCCGATCCGGTGAACCGCCTGAACAATCTGGTCGGTCCAATGTGCGGAGATATCCTGCTGGTCAGCAATTACGCTGGAGGCTATCATTTCGCTGCACCGATGTGTGGAATGCACGGTGGGTTGCATCCGGAAGATTCGTTCGCCACAATGGCTTTCGGCGGTCCCGGATTATCGGAAGCAGAGTGGATGGCTGCCCGGACAGCCATCCAGCAGGCCATCCAAACCCGCTGCCAGGCAGAGAACGGTCGCCTGCCGTCCACAGCCGACCTGCTTACCGGTCTAATGACCTTGATCTAAGGTACAGACGATGAAAACATCTTTCCGTTCATTAACTGGTTTGGGGTTATCCATCCTGGTCATAGTTAGTAGCGGCTGCCAAGCATCTCAGATAGCCGCTCCGGAAGGAGCGTAGCAGCATGCTGATTTTGTGGCGCGAGCACCGTCAAGCTCGCGATCAAGGGATGACGCCCGGGATCGGCAAAGTGTAACCCCCATCGACCTGGATCACCTGGCCGCGGATCATGCTGGCTTGCGGGGAGCATAAGAACGCTACCACTCCGGCGATATCTTGCGGTGTAACCATTCGTCCGGCAGGCGTGCAGTCAAGGGCGCGCTGGATGATATCGACATCGTCGCGCACCACAGCAAAGTGTCGCAAAGCATCGGTGAGCAGCATGCCCGGCGAGACGGCATTGACCACTATATTCTTAGGCGCCAGCTCCACCGCCAGGTAACGCGTCAGCGCTTCCAAGGCGGCTTTGCTGGCTCCCACTACCACGTAATCGGGTAAGACGCGTTGAGAGCCAGGGCTGGTAATGTTGACAATCGCTCCACCTCCGCGTTGCTCCATCAATGGGGCGGCGTGCTGGGCGGCAAATAATGCAGCACGGGCGTTGATATTCATGGTCCACTCCCAACCCTTCGGTTTCTGCTGCATCACCGGGCGGTTATAACCCGAGGCAGCATTGCAGACCAGGAAATCCAGCCCACCCACACTTTCGGCCACAAAATGAAAAAGCTGGTCCAACTCATCGAGGTCGCCGATATTGGCTTTGACCAGCCAGGCTTGCCGCCCCAGGGCGTGGATTTCATCCACCGTTGCCTGGGCAGACGGGCGGTTGCGGAAGAAATTCACAACCACATGCGCGCCGAGACTGGCGAAATGCAATGCAAGGGCGCGGCCGACGCCGCGCCCTGAACCGGTGATCAATGCAATTTTATTCTGGAATGGGTATGCTGTTGACATACCCCGATTATACATGTTTTACTCGACAAAGATTTCGACGTGCTCACCATCCTCATCATCTATCACATCAATGATTTTTCCGCCCAGACCATCCTCGCGCAGGATCTTGGTCAACTCATTCAGGTTGTAATCCGCCACTTCGGGAGCAAACTTCGCGCCAATCCGCAACCCCCAATCCATCAAACTTAATGGAATGTTGACAGTGGCTTTGCTACGTCCAGTATTCAGGTCAGTGACACGGACCCGGAACCATTGCGGACCACCTGAGCTGACCCCAGGTTGCGCTTTGGCAGATTTTTGACCCTGGGCGAGCGTTTCCAACAGATTGATACCTTCCGACGCATTGAGCTTACCTTCTTCTACCATGCGCAGGACGCGCAGGCGCTCTTCTTCCACACTGGCTGTTTTATTATCCATCTTAGCCTCCATAAAAGCTGCTTAAGAAATGTCAATTTTCGATATCGAATGTTATCAAGATTATACAACACATTATTAATTTTGTCAATAATAATATTGAATAATTACGAGTTATTTCTTGATATTATTAAGCCAGCCTTTAATAAAATATAACCTGACGGAATAAAAAAGTGCGTGAAGCAAATCGATTTGCTTCACGCACTATGAATCTTACTCAGTTATTCGCCGGATCAGGCGACCATGGGGGCCGGTGTGCTGGTCTGCTTGGGGAAAGGCGGCGGGAACAGGCTTTCAAATTCATCGCGGGAGATCGTTTCCAGCTCTAACAGACGTTTCGCAACTTCATCCAGCTTGTCGCGGTACTCGGTCAGGATCCGTCTGGCAGTTTGATGTGACTCGGTCACGATCCGGCGCACTTCACAGTCGATCTCCTCTGCCACAGCGTCAGAATAATCGCGCTGCTCGGAGATCTCGCGTCCGAGGAAGATCAATTCTTCTTTCTGACCATAGACCATCGGTCCTAACTGATCGCTCATGCCCAGACGGGTGACCATGGCGCGCGCGATACGTGTCACACGTTCCAAGTCATTCGCCGCGCCGGAAGTGATGTCGTCAAAGACAAGCTCTTCGGCAGCGCGCCCACCCAACAGACCGATCATATCGGCAAGCATCTTCTTGCGCGCCATCAGCGTGCGGTCTTCTTCTGGCAAGGACAAGGTGTAACCACCTGCCATACCACGGGCTATAATCGAGACCTTGTGGACCGGGTCAGCCTGCGGAAGTGCATTCATCACCACGGCGTGCCCGGCCTCGTGATAAGCCACAATACGCTTCTCGTCCTCGCTGATCAAACGGCTCTTGCGCTCTGGTCCTGCGATGACGCGTTCAATGGCTTCCTCCAGCTCGGGTTGGGAGATCAGCTTCTGGTTGCGCCGGGCTGCCAAGATGGCGCCTTCGTTAACCAGGTTCTCCAAGTCAGCGCCAACAAAGCCAGGGGTCGAACGAGCCAGCACGTTCAAATCGACATCGGGAGCCAGGGGTTTGCCTTTGGTGTGGACCTTTAAGATCGCTTCACGACCACGCATATCCGGGCGGTCCAGGACAACCCGGCGGTCGAAACGACCAGGCCTGAGTAAGGCTGGGTCAAGGATATCCGGGCGGTTGGTAGCTGCCATAATGATCACGTTGGTGTCGGTATCGAAACCATCCATCTCCACCAACATCTGGTTCAGGGTCTGCTCACGCTCATCATGGCTGCCGCCCAGACCGGCGCCGCGCTGGCGACCGACCGCATCGATCTCGTCCACAAAAACAATACAAGGAGAGTGACGCTTGGCCTGGTCAAACAGGTCACGCACACGGCTGGCACCGACGCCCACGAACATCTCAACAAACTCAGAGCCAGAGATAGAAAAGAAGGGTACTCCAGCTTCGCCAGAGACGGCTTTTGCCAGCAGGGTTTTGCCCGTCCCAGGCGGACCGACCAGCAAAACACCTTTTGGAATGCGCGCTCCCAGCGTAATAAACTTCTCGGGTTCACGCAAGAACTCCACCACTTCTTTCAACTCTTCTTTGGCCTCTTCCACCCCGGCGACATCCTGGAACGTCACAGAAGGCTGGTCGCCCGTGAACATACGGGCGCGCGACTTTCCAAATGACATGGCGGCGTTATTACTGCCTTGCGCCTGCCGGAAGACGAACCAAAACACAACTGCCAGCACGACAAAGGGTAAAATATAGCCCAAAATGGTAGCAACACTCAGCCATGGACTGGGCGGTTGGATCTCGAGTTTGAGCTTGTCCGATTGCAACATCTGCGTGGTTGCTCCCAGCTCTTTGAGCTGTTGGACAACCGTGGAAGCTTCCTCTTTGTGAGATTTCCGCTGCGAGCCATCGGTATAGGTCACCGTGAGTTCGTTGTTGCTTTCTTGCAGTTTAGTCACCTTGCCAGTCTGGATATCTGCAGCGACCTGGTTGATCGTTAAGACCTCCTTGGCAGGCGAACTCTGTTGATAGTTAATAACCACCAATGAGATGATGGCTATGAACAGTAACAGGTAAATAATGGTCGAACGGTTGCGGGTCGGGTTCACTTCACCTCCAAATCAGATAAAACGCCGCATATTAATCAGCCGAATTATACCAATCTATACCCCAGGCTGGTAGAAACAATGCCTTGTATGGGGAATTTCTAACAACGTTCTAACATTAATCAGCTAATGCAGCCTTTTTTCGCCTGGAGAGACATCAAAAGCACAGGTTTTTCTGCCTGTGCCTTCTATTACTTGAATGCAAGAAGACCTATAAGTAGGGGTTATGCCTGCCCCAGATCAACGCATCGATGCGCCTAAAAATACGCCGGACCAGCGAGCGCAGGCGGGCGTACAGGCGCAAGCGCAACGGTAATGCGAGAGCCGGGCGCCCCCCGGGTTGTGGAGCGCCGCTCCAGATTGCCACTGCGGCTCCCCAGGTCAGGCCTGCCCCAAAACCGACCAGCACCAGCTTATCCCCGGCTTTCAACCGGCCATCGCGCACTGCTTCACAGGCGGCGATCGGGATCGAGGCGGTTGAGGTATTGCCATAGCGGTCGAGATTCACCACGCAGCGGTCCATCGTCACATTCAGGCTGCGCAGAGCCGCTTCGATGATGCGCTGGTTGGCCTGATGCGGGATGAAGAGCTGGATATCTTCCAGTTTCAGTCCGGCTGCATGGACTGTTTCTTCGGTCGCCTGCGCCATTACTCGCGTAGCAAAGCGGAAGACTTCGCGGCCGTTCATCTTGATGTAATGTTTCCCGGTGGCGACGGTTTCCAGACTGGCCGGGGCGAAGCTGCCCCCGGCAGGCACACATAACAAGTCTCCACCCGAACCATCCGAGCGCATGACGGAGGAGATCACTCCGCCACGTTCTTCACCTGCTTGCAACACAAACGCCCCAGCTCCATCGCCAAACAGGACGCAGGTATTGCGATCTGACCAATCGACCAGGCGCGAGAGCGTCTCGGACCCAATCACCAGGATATTCTTAAGCGAACCAGAACGGATGGCCTGGGTGGCAATATCTAACCCAAAAATGAACCCGGAACAGGCTGCCATCAAGTCAAAAGCACCGGCTTTGCTGGCGCCGAGCCGATCCTGCACCAGGCAAGCCGTGGCAGGAAAGATATGTTCCGGCGAAGAAGTCGCCACGATGATCAGGTCTAGCTCGCCAGGCTTCAAGCGGGCAACTTCCAGCGCCTGCAAAGCTGCATCTGTAGCCAGCGAGGCGGTAGTTTGCTCGTTGCTGGCGATGCGCCGCTCGTGGATGCCGGTGCGGGATTGGATCCAGGCATCATCGGTATCCACCTTTTTCGCCAGCTCGGAATTGGTCAGGATTTTTTCTGGAACTGCCATCCCCCAACCGGTGATCTGCGCGTAGGGACTCATTGGACTTGCCGCCTATCTCCCTCGAACTGGCTCAGAATCATGGTGGCGTTATGCCCACCAAACCCAAATGAATTCGACATGACACGCCGGAGAATGGCTCGCCGCGCCTGGTTGGGCACATAATCCAGGTCACAAGCCGGATCAGGCGTCTCATAGTTCGTAGTGGGCGGAATGATGCCATCCTGCATGGCTTTCACGCAGATCAAGGCCTCTATTGCGCCAGAAGCCCCCAGCAAGTGCCCGGTCATTGACTTGATCGACGAGACCGGCACCTGGTAAGCGCGTTCGCCAAAGACCGTCTTGATGGCAGCAGTCTCACTCTTGTCGTTCAAGGGTGTGCTGGTACCGTGAGCGTTGATATAGTCAATATCGCCCGTTCCAAAACCGGCATCCTCCAGCGCCATTTGCATACAGCGGGCAGCGCCTGCACCGTTCTCTGCCGGTGCGGAGATATGGTAGGCATCATTGGTCGAGCCATAGCCGCTGATCTCCGCCAGGATATTTGCCCCGCGTTGCTGGGCAAACTCCAGCGCTTCCAAAACCAGCACCGCCGCCCCTTCGCCCATCACAAATCCATCCCGGTTCAAGTCGAAAGGCCGCGAGGCATGTTCTGGATCGTCGTTGCGCCCGGAAAGCGCACCCATCACACCCAGACTGGCCATCGCGATCGGGACAATGACCGCCTCGCTGCCACCTGCCAGCATTACATCTGCATGACCGCGGCGGATCACTTCGGCAGCTTCTCCAAGCGAGTTGGTGCCTGTAGCACAGGCAGTCACTACTGCCATATTCGGCCCGCGTAGACCCAAAAAAATGGCGATCATGCCAGCGCCAGTATCCGGAAGCATCATCGGCACGGTGAACGGGCTGACCCGGGACGGCCCGCGGTCGAAATATACCTTCACCTGCTCGAAGAGCGTCCCCAACCCGCCGATACCGGTGCCGACCACCACACCAGTCCGGTCGCGGGTGTGATCGTCAAAATTCAGGCCGGAATCTGCCACTGCCTGCTGGGCGGCTGCCAGGGCAAACTGGCTGAAGCGATCCATGCGGCGCGCCTCGACTTTACCAAATAGTCCTACGGGGTCAAAATCCTTAACCTGCGCAGCAATTTTGACCTTATGTTCGCTGGTATCGTAATGGGTGATCATCCCGACGCCCGACTTACCGGCCAGGATATTCTCCCACAGGCTTTTAACATCATTTCCAAGCGGGGTGATACAACCCAGGCCCGTTATAACTACCCGTCGCCTCATCACTACCTCCATAACAACCGGTGCTTATTTCTATCCAAAATATCCTAATCGGATACTATAACACTTGCGCAAGAAAATGGAGGCGCAAGAAAACAAAACGGGGATTCCGATAGACAATGCCTATCGCGATCCCCATGTGTAATTTTAGAAGGCTGTCAGAGCGTCATCGGTCCAAAGCTGCCGGAGCAACCTGCTTCAACAATTCATGGACCTGCCCCATATGCACCCGGTCGTGAGCGGCGATGATGCTAACCAACTCTTGCAAGCGGGTGGGACCAAAAATGGCGTGCCGCGCCGGTCGCTGCCAGTCACCGGCAGACAGCGAGGTCAACAGGCTCACCAGCTCGCCGCGCATGGCTATAAACGTGCGCAAAGCCTGGGGGCCATCCTGAAAGCAATACTGGCGTACTTCAGCCCAGCGGTCAGTGTCTTCCCCAGGCAGGAAGGGGTTGGTCTCTGCCAGCACTTTACGCAGGCGGGGCAGGTTGACTTCCTGGTCGACATCCCGCAGATGACAGAGGATCTCCGTCAGACTCCACTCATCCGGATGCAGGCGAGTCTCCCAATTCAAACCTTGCGGGCTGCGACAGAATCCATCCAACCCGGCGGGTGTGGAACGTAAAATTGCCAGCCAGGCAGTGGGATTATTATAATCAGCTTGCAAAGCCTGCGGCGAGGCCTGCTCCAGCCAGGGGATCAGCTCTTCGATCTTGCCTGTTTGGCTCGGCGCGTCTCCACCTTTTGCGGGCGTCTTGCCCGGCTGATTAATCCAATAGGCCGGTACCCCGAGCCGCCGCCCGGCATAAATGTCCCTTTCCAGATCGTCGCCGACAACGATTGTCGGCTCGGTGGGCCAGCCCAAGCGAGCGAGGATTTCGGCATAATAGGCCGGGTCGGGTTTCGTAAAGTGGAATGTCTCGTACGAGGTGATCATCTCATATGGGTACCGGTCAGCCGGCAGGTCTGCCCACGCCAGACGTTGCAAGATGGCGGTGCGCGGGAAGAGCGGGTTGGTGGCAACCACCAGCCTGTAGCCGCGCTGCAGAGCATCTTTAACAAATTGGATCGACTGTGGGATCGGCCTAGTCAGTCGGCGCAAGGTGGGGAACACCTCGGCATAGAACTGGTCCGCTAGAGCCGGAAAGGCGGTCGTGTCCATCCCGGTCAGTGGGTAGAATGTCGCTTCAAATGATTCCTTCAATGTACAATCAGGCTGGCGGTTATCGACCATCGCCTGGGTACCCGCCAACAGAGATTTTACAAACCGGTTTGGATCGAGGTACGCGGCGACCTGCTTGGAAAAAGCGCCCAGGTATTGAGGGAGGAACTCATCCACATTATTTTGCAACAGCGTATCGTCCAGATCAAGTAGAAGGACCGGGCTCAAGGTTTATCTCCAGCAAACTCCGGCGGCAACGGGTGGCATTGCCCACAACCGATGTGGGGATCAAAGCCGCGCAACTGAGTTTTTTTACAGACGGGGTGCACACTCACTTGCTGTTTAAGGAACGGAAAGGGTCGCTGCAAGGCTGGCTCAAGTACCATCTGCGGGCAGGCGTTATCCAGCAGGATATCGGGGACCGGACAGGTTTTGCACAACTCCGCACGCCAGGGTAAAGGAGGCGTGGCAGAACCAAGCAAGCGACATTCTTCGCGGGTGCGCCCGCGGTAATAATCTCCATAAAAAAAGCTACATTCTTTTCCAGCTGGCGTTTTCATAGCATAATCCAAACTTTACTGGCTTCTGACGAAGCCCGATATTATTCCCGGGTCCGTTCCGGGATTTACACTTACGGATAAAACCTGGTCTATACGCGGGTTACATAGGTGCCATTCGAGGTATTGATACGGATTTTATCTCCGGTCTCCACAAATGCCGGTACTTGCACCTGAAGCCCGGTTTCGGTAACCACTTTCTTGGTCACTCCGGTCGCGGTATCACCACGTACCGCAGCCTGGGCTTCAACTACTTCCATGTCAACTGTGTTCGGCAGCTCAATATCCAGCGGTTGGCCTTCGTAGAAGGTCAGCTTGATCTCCATACCTTCTTTCAGGTAATAGGCCGAATCGGCAACTAAGTCGGATGACAATGCCGGTTGGTCATACGTATCCAAATCCATGAAGTGATAGAACTGCCCATCAAAATACAGGTACTGGACGTTGTGGAAATCGAGGCGCACATCCTGGACCCGGTCTCCAGATTGGAAACTCAATTCCAGGTTCGCGTTGGTGCGCAAATTGATGGTCTTGAGGCGGATGGTGGCATTCCCGCGCCCCGGCTTATGATGGTTGTATTCGAGCACCCGGTAGAGACTGCCATCATATTCAAATGTAACCCCTTTTCGCAGATCGTTAACATCTATCATACTTTCCTCTTCAGTTTATCATCAGGTTATCAATCCAGTGCAAGCACAAAAATATAGAGTTTGGCCTTTTTCCATCCTTTAGAGTACTTCACCCTGTTGCTACAGGGGACCCAACTTGCCTGGCCGGATGTGGGAAGGGGCCAAACTCCAGGTTTTCGTACCACACTGGGTAGAGATTATAGCCTGAAGATTGGATTTTTTCAACTCTACTGTGGTAAACTAAACAGGGAGTAACCGGACCATTTTCTGGCGCGGAGGAATCATACAATGGATGAAGCTGTCCGTCTAGCTGTTTATATCGAAGATGAACAAGAGATGATCGATCTTGTGAAATTGATCCTATCGCGCAAGCACTTTGAGGTCATCGGTGCTAATGGCGGCCGGGAAGGCCTGGATGCGGTGCGCAAGAACTCACCCGATGTAATCCTGTTAGACCTGATGATGCCCGATATGGATGGCTGGGAAGTTTACCAACAGCTGAAAGCGGATGAGAATACCCGCGACATCCCGGTGATCGTGATTACTGCCAAGGCCCAGAATATCGATAAAGTGCTGGCTTTGCATATTGCCAAAGTGGATGATTACATCCCAAAGCCTTTCACACCCAAGGATTTGTTAGATAGTATCGAGAGAGTCCTGCAAATCCAACAAACCGACCCTTAATGTCCCACGAAGTCCATATTACCAATCTCAGCCAACCCCTGGCGCATCCTATCCGGGCGCGTTATTGCGACTCGTTTTATTGCCGCCTGCGCGGCCTGACATTCCGCCGCAACCTGCCAGCCAGAACCGGGTTGTTACTCGTCGGAAGCAGGGAAAACCGCCTGGATGCATCGATCCATATGTTGTTTATGTGGCTGGACCTGGCTATTGTATGGATCGATTCGTCTCTACGCGTTGTCGATGTCAAACTGGCGCGCCGCTGGAAATTGGCGTATCTGCCGCAAGCGCCAGCCCGCTATGTTTTAGAGTTGCCGGTCGATTGCCAGCCGGACTTTGCAGTCGGAGATCTTTTGAAATTCGAGAACCAGAATGTCGCTTAGAACTACCCTGATCATTTTCCTAATTATTGGGATGCTCTTTCCTGGGAGCATAGCCTCAGCGAACAGTATCGGGACGAGCAAGATTTACCAACAGCAAGAGGGGCCGATATATATTGTCCAGGAAGGCGATTCGCTGTGGGATATCGCGCTACGTTTCAAAGTCTCGTTGGATGATCTGGCCAAAGCCAACGGGATCAGCGACCCCAGCCAGCTGGTGGTGGGTGCGCGCCTGGTGATACCCGGTTTGTCGGGTATCCAGGGAGTACTGACTACCAGCACGGTTTCCTATGGTGAAACACTGCGCAGCCTTTCCAGACGCTACCAGGTCCCGATTGAGAGCCTGTCGAAATTGAACCACCTGACCAGCCCAAGTGAGCTTTTTGCCGGCTCCACATTGATCATCCCAGAAGAAAAAACAAACGCTGGGGCCTCGCGCCGTAACCTGCTTCTAGCGGGCCAATCACTGCTAGAGGCAGCCATCCAGCATGGCGTCTCCCCATGGACTTATGTAGTTGCCAACAACCTGCCCGGCAGCTGGGGCACCCTGCCCGGCGATGTGCTGCACATCCCGGGACAATCCGGATCCACGGGCGAAAACCCCGGACCGGGCGCTTTACCGGAGGCGATTTCGGCCGTGAAACTGGCTCCGGCGCCGATGATACAGGGTGAAGTCACCGAGATTGAAATTACCAGTACGGTGGGGATTTCGCTCACCGGCAGCCTGGCCGGGCACGACCTGCACTTCTTCTCCTCTTCGCCGGGGAGCTACACCAGCCTGCAAGGCATCCATGCTTTGACCGAATCCGGGATCTACTCGCTGGTCCTGACGGGCAGCTTGCCATCCGGCGACCCATATTTCGGGGCGCCATTTTCATTTGCTCAGGTGGTGCTGGTCAGCCCCGGGAACTATCCTTTCGATCCGGTACTGATCGTCAGCCCCGAGACGATCGACCCGGCTGTAACCAAGCCCGAAGACGCACAATGGGCGGCTCTTACAGCGCCTGCTACCCCGGAAAAACTCTGGGAAGGTATATTTACCAGTCCGGCCCCGGCGCCATACAGCGACTGCTGGCCTTCCCTTTATGGGAACCGCCGCTCGTACAATGGCAGCGCCTACACTTACTTCCATACCGGTCTGGATTTCTGTGGCGGTGTGGGAACTGAGATCCTGGCTCCAGCAGCCGGACGCGTCGTGTTCGCTGGACCATTGACTGTGCGCGGCAACGCCACCGTCATCGACCACGGGTGGGGGATTTATTCTGCGTATTTGCACCAATCCGAATTTCGGGTGAAAGTGGGAGACCTGGTCCAGCAAGGTCAGGTGATCGGTTTGGTGGGCGGCACGGGTAGAGTAACAGGACCGCACCTGCATTGGGAAATCTGGGCTGGCGGCGTTCAGGTAGATCCGATGATCTGGTTGGAACAGATCTATCCTAATTAAGCCGTCTCGTCTCCACCGGATTGGTTCACACCAGCTGGGTTTTCGTTATCCGGCAACTCTGCGTCAGATGCTTCCGAGTCTGCAATCGTGTTGGTCTCGTATTCTAAGAGGATACGCTGGGCGCGTTCCAAATCTTTGGTGGGGACAAGAATTTGAACCCGGCCCAATGTCCCCAACGTGATGCCATACACATGCCCCAAACCTTCTTGAGAGAGCACCACAGGGATATCCTGGGCTTCCAACAAGCCACGTAACATCTCCGCCAGGAACGATCCGTTTGCTTCATAGACGACTTCCCAATTGGGTTCAGACATTCTCACTCCTTCCAGAAATCAACATTTAGAATCGAGCAACATTATCTACTCATAGAGTATAATATAAAAGGCAACATTTCATCAATCCTGCTCTTAATCAAAAGATTGAAGAGCAGGGGGCTTTGTGTTGTTAGCACGGCCCCACAGATATTGTTTGAGGTAATCGATGGGCATAGCTGCATACTCAATGGGCGAGGATTACTGGGAGAATTTCAACCTTCAAGAAGAAGATATCGAGTTTCTTTACAACTACCTGTTGGAAACGGAAACCCCGCTGACTTCTCTCGAACTCGTCGAGGCTCTGGTTAAAGAACGGATCCAGCGCCGAAAAGTGGAAATCGAACACCAACGCATGTCTGGTGGTGACCTTTACCAACCGAAATTATCCTTCAAAACCGGCCAAAAGCTGACCTTCTCGGCGTTGGATTGGAAACAAGGGATAGTTGTTGGAGTACGACCCGGTCATAATCCCGATCTTGGGGAATTCCAGGTTATTCAGGTTGAATTCGAAGACAACCTGAGCCGCGAGTTTGCCTCCAATTTCGCCGACCATAAACTGAACGAGTCGCCCGGACAGGTTGAGGATTTCGACCATCTGGACAAGAAAACGGTCCTGAGTATGTACAGCGATGGTTTGTTGGATACGCTCGAAGAAGCACTGATCGGGAATCCGGATTTTGTACGTATCGCCGGACGCTGGTTCCCCCGGGCGCTGTTAATTGATATCAACGTGGGACACCTGAATATAGCAGAAGCTGTTTTGGATATGGCAAGTGGAGGTCCACTTCCTACCATTACATTACTGGATCAGATCGGGCTTTCCTCAGAGGTAAACCCAAAGCTTTTGGAATTCTCGCTGGATTTGGCCCTCCAGGAGGACCAACGCTTCGATGAAGTCGGACCCGCCGGGGATACCGTCTGGTTCCTGCGCCGCCTGGAACCGGCGGAGGTTTTGAACACCCCCAATTTCCTGAATTACAAGGAGATTGATTATGATCGCTCGATCCTGACACCCGCCATGTTAGATATTGAACAGGTGTTGGATGATGAGCTTTCCCCCTTCCAGGGCAAATATCCTCGCCTTGACCAGGCTGAAGTACGGCTGATTTACCCGCATTGGCGCTCCGGCACATTACCCCTATCCGCCCGCACACGCCACTTGTTCCCAACTGCATATGAAGCGCCGCGCGTGCGCTTCATGCTGGTGGATGGTGAGACGAAAGGAACTTTCCCGGGTTGGGTAGTTCGAGATAAGCGTTACGTCCATGGCTTGCAAGAATGGTATGAATCACGCGGCGTGATCCCTGGCAGCATAATAAAAGTACGGAAAGGCGAGCAAGCAGGCCAGGTAATCGTCCAGGTGGATAATCGCCGCCCAAGCCGTGATTGGATCCGCACTTTGCTGGTTGGCTCCGATGGGGGCACGGTTTTTGCCATGTTGAAGCAGATCGTCTCCTCACCGGTGGATGAGCGCATGGCGATTGCCATTCCAGACAAAAAAGCCCTCGACCCGCTTTGGGAGTCTCCCTCGAGAGATCAGCAGCCATTCGAGCGGGTGGTTGTAAATACTGTGCGAGAACTTGCCCGGCTCAATCCGCAAAGCCATGTTCACATCACAGAACTTTATTCGGCCATCAACGTCACGCGCCGCTGCCCTCCAGGGCCGATACTGGCATTGCTGGCTTCCAGACCGTGGTTTATCCATGTTGGAGACCTGCATTATCGCCTGAGTGACACTGATTATGAATAAGCATGTAAGCGCTACACCTGGGCTTACTTACTTGGAAACAATCATCGGAGGGTTATCTTGGTAGAGATCAAACGCATTAGTCTGGTCAAACCAACTATTCATACCCGTTATCACATCGACTTCAACTGGTGGAGTCAGAGCGACCGAGACTGGCGAGTTTATTTGCGCAGCTATCTGTGCCCGGAACACCAGGCAAAATTCGCTAAAGTGGATATTTCGGAACAGGTCGACTGGGTAGACCCGGACACAGCAGAGGTACTGCCTGTAGATGGGTTACAGAACATTTTGATCAACCATTGCGCGAAGCAATATGTCTTCATGGGCCAACAAAACACGCTGGTCGATTCAGTTTTTCGAATCTTTCTGGCAAATGGCAACATGCCTTTATCGCCGGAGGAATTAGCTGGACAGCTTGGCAGAGACGCCAACATTATATTAAGGACCATCTCCGGGCCGCGAGTCTATAAAGGATTGCGACCTTGTTTGGAGTAACTCCCGCCCTGCCCCTGTAGCTCAATGGACAGAGCAGTAGCCTTCTAAGCTATTGGTTGTGGGTTCGAGTCCCGCCAGGGGCGCTCTTTATGATCATTCACATCTTACCGGTATTGAACACACCGCAAAGCAGGGGATGAAGTAAAGAACATCCTGGTAAGGTTCTGAGTGGGTTGGTCATGGGTAAGAGTACCCAGGAGGAACATTTTATGGAGAAAAGATTCCCGAAATCTGAGGCTGATAAGCCAACGGACACGGAGTCACTTGAATTGACCCCTTTCGGCTGGCGGCTTTTTGTGCGTTCGCCGGCCTGGAAACCGCCAACCGACGTTTACGAGACGGAAAACGCGATGGTAGTTCGAGTAGAAGTAGCCGGTATGCGCGAAGATAATTTCAGCATCGAGCTAAACGGTCGAGAATTAATTATCCGGGGCGTCCGGCAAGATACAGATGAACGGCGCGCCTTCCACCAGATGGAAATCCGCTTTAGCGAATTTGTCCTCTCGCTTGAGCTGCCTTTTTATATCAGCACGGAACAGGTTCAGGCAGTTTACAACAACGGCTTCTTGCGCGTCATGCTGCCAAAAGCACAGCCACGCCAAATCCCGATCAGTGAGTAACGTCCTGCTGCAAAGATAAGAATAACAATGCCTGCATCACGATGGAATTCTAGCATCCTTGAAATGCTCAACTGGCTTTATGAAGAACAGGCCGGTCTGGAAAAAATGATCGCGCACCCAATTGTTACACGTGTGATCCAGAATGAGCCAGGCTCAGATGTAGAGAGCGCTACCCTGGTGGCCGAGAATGAGCAGATCCCGAATATCCTGCCGGTACTGCCACTGCGCGGACTGGTGGTTTTTCCACAGACCGCTGTCCCCCTGACTATCGGACAAGC
>Ga0209254_10001625_pt1 | contig 20273 bp, 20 predicted proteins | sample FrelakmetDIP11DI_FD_187148 | JGI IMG/M metagenome (GOLD analysis project Ga0209254, IMG submission 187148) | Freshwater lake sediment microbial communities from the University of Notre Dame, USA, for methane emissions studies - DIP11 DI (SPAdes)... | ecosystem: Environmental > Aquatic >...
ACCGCCCGCGGGCTGATCCCCGCCGACGCACGGGTGATCGTCGAGCCGGGCCGGTCCATGGTCGCCGCCGCCGGCTGCACCGTCTACCGGGTCACCACCGTCAAGCGCGGCCCGGTCACCCACGTCGCCGTCGACGGCGGGATGGGGGACAACCTCGAGGTGTCGCTGTACGGCCAGCGGTTCGAGGCGACCCTGGTCGACCGGGTGGGCGGCGGGGAGACCGTGAGCGTGGTGGGCCGGCACTGCGAGTCCGGTGACCAGTTGATCGACGCTGTGCCGCTTGACAATCCGGTGGTAGGCGATCTGCTCGCCGTCCCCGTCACCGGGGCGTACTGCTACACGATGTCCAACCACTACAACGGTGCCCGGCGCATACCGGTGGTGTTCGCCGCCGACGGTGACGTCCGGCTGGTGGTGCGCCGTGACACCTGGGCCGACTTGCTGGCCCGCGATGTCCCGCCCTCAGCGCAGGGCGGGTAGCGCCGACTCGGTGTCGGTCTCGTCGGCGTGGGTCTGCTTGCCGCCGATGAACACCGCCAGCGCGGCACCCACCAGACACACGATCACCGTGATGAAGAAGATCGAGCCGTACTGCATCGCAAAAGCCGTGCGGTATCGGGCCGCCTCGCCGGCGATCTTGGCGGCAAGGCTGTCTCCGCCCGAACTCGGCAGCGTCGCGAGAATCTGGTTGAACCGGTATAGGCCCCATGCGGTGAGCGCGGCGACGCCGATCAGCATCCCGGTCATGCGGGCGACCACCACCAGCGAGGACGCGATGCCGTGCTGCGCCGAGGGGACCACGCGCAGTGCCGCCGAGGTGAGCGGCCCGATGACCAGGCCCAGCCCCAGACCGGCCAGCGCCAGGTCGGTGTCGAACGCCGGCAGCGACACCGGGCCCACGTGGTGGCGGGCCGACAGCACGTCGACCCCCCACTCGGAGACCAGGTAGTAGGCGCCTGCGGCGATGAGCATGCCGACGACGGCCACCACCCGGTCACCGACCCTGGTGGCGATCCAGCCGCCGACCAGCGCGCCGATGGGCAGCGCAACCAGGAAGTGCAGCAACAAGAATGCGGCCCCGGTCTGGTCCTTGCCCAGTACGCCCTGCCCGAACAGCTCGACGTTGACCAGCGTCACCATCAGCGCCGCGCCCGCGCACATCGAGGTGCCCAGCGAGGCCAGGAAGGGGCCGAACCGCACGCCGGCCGGTTCGATGAGCCGGGTCCGCGCGAAGCGTTCCCAGACCGCGAACGCGATCGCGGCCACGACCGCCCCGCCCACCAACGGCAGGCCGTAGCTCGGCAGCACCTGCTTGCCGTCCGGGGCGGGGTTGTACAGGCCGATTACCGCCAGGCCCAGTGCGATCGCAAGCAGCACACCGCCCATCACGTCGACGCGCGGCGGATGGGCGCTGCGGTCGTGGGACGGCAGGCTGAAGTGGATCAGCACCATCGCGATCACGGTGAGTGGCACGTTGATCCAGAACACGTCCTGCCACTTCGAGAGCAGAAGCACCACGCCGATGCCGTACAGCGGGCCGAGCACGCTGCCGAGTTCCTGGGCGGCGCCGATCCCACCGAGCACCGCGGCGCGGCTGCGGGCCGCCCACAGGTCGGCGGCGAGCGCGAGGGTCACCGGCAGCAGCGCGCCGCTGGCCACACCCTGGATGAGCCGCCCGATCACCAGCATCGTCAGGTCCGTGGACAAGGCGGTCACCACCGAGCCGATCGCGAAGGTGGCCAGGCTCAGCTGCAGGATGAGTTTTCGCCCGAACCGGTCGGAGAGCCGGCCCAGCAGCGGCATGGCCGCGATGTAGCCGAGCAGGTACCACGTGATGATCGGGGTGACCCGCTGGATCTTGTTGATCGGGATGCCGACGGTTTGCATGATGTCGGTCATGATCGTCACGACGACATAGGTGTCGAGCGCGCCGAGCAGCACGGCCAGGCTGCCGGCTCCGATCGCGATACGGCGGCTGCGGCCGCTGGTCTCCACCCGATCGGCGGCGGTGTCGGCGGTGTCTTGCGCGTCGGACATCAGACTCCGGCGCCGGTCAGACCGCGGGCTTGGTGACGGTCACCGGCTTGTCCCAATCCGACAGGGTCAGCTGGACACTGTTGCCGTCGCTCGGGTCGATCTTGGCCTGCACCAGCTGGTGTGGATCGTCCTTGCCGACCCACACCGTGGCGGGGAGCGGTCCGGTGGCCTTGATCTGCGGGATGAGCTTGTTCACCGCATCGGCGGTGACCTGGCCGGCGATCCGCACGGTGTTCACGCCGTTGATGGTCTCGCTGGCCTGCGACTTGGCGTCGCTGATGCTGGCCAGCATGTTGGCCAGGCCGGAATCCGGGTTCAGGATCACCGACGGGTCGTAGATGTCGGCGGCCGGCCCCATGTCGAGCCAGCTGTTGGGGGTCAGCGCCGCGTACAGGGTGCCCTCGAGGACCACCAGCTGGATGTCGACGTCGGAGCCGCCCATCGAGATCGTGGAGTCGCCCGAGACGGCGACGCTGGGCACGTTGGTCAGGTCGCCGGTGAGTCTCTTGACGGGCAGCCCGTCGATCTTGCCGGTGACGGTGATGTCCAGGTGGGCGCTCTTGAGCGCTTTGGTGTTCTGGGTGGACTGCTGCAGCAGTCCGGCGGCGTCCGGAAGCGACTCGGCCGGTTTCGACGAGCATCCCGAGATCAACAGGGCGGCGGTGGCGAAAAGGGCGGCGAGCACGGCGAACAGTCGGCGGGGCGTCGGCATAGCTGCATCGTAGTGGTCGGCGACGGCCGACCACTATTCGCGCACCGGGGGTTGCTCAGTCGTGACCAGGTCGGTATGAGTGTCAGCATGGGCAGCGACCTGCGGTTTGAGCATGTCCCGGTGAGCACCGGAGACGGGGCCGCGCTGGTGGCGGCGATGGTGGCCGAGATGCGCGACCTGTACGACGGGCTCGACATCGAGGCTCCGGACATGCCAAAGGCCGGCGCGGCCGAACTGGGGCCGCCGGGCGGCACCTTCCTGGTGGGCTACCGCAACGGCAGGCCGGTCTGCGGGGGCGGGGTCAAACGGCTGCCGGACGGCGCCTGTGAGATCAAACGGATGTACGTCTTGCCCGACGAGCGGGGAAAAGGCGTGGCCAGGGTGCTGCTGCACGCGCTGGAGGAGGCCGCGCGAGGGCTGGGTTATCAGATCGCCCGGCTGGACACCGGGCCGCGGCAGCCGCACGCCCAGGGCCTCTACGAGGCCGAGGGTTACCGGGCGGTGCCCAATTTCAACGGCAACCCGGTCGCCACGTTCTTCGGGGAGAAACGGCTGGATCCGGCCGGGGACTAGATTGAGGCCCGTGTTCACCGGAATCGTCGAAGAGCTGGGCGAGATCGTCGGCAAGGACGAGCTGGGCGACTCCGCCCGCTTCGTCATCCGCGGGCCCGTCGTCACTGCCGATGCCCGCCACGGCGACTCGATCGCCGTCAACGGCGTCTGCTTGACAGTGGTCGAGGTGCTGCCCGACGGGCGGTTCAGCGCCGACGTGATGGCCGAGACACTCAACCGGTCCAGCCTGGCCGCCGTCGACGTCGGCGGCGCGGTGAACCTCGAGCGGGCGGCGGCCGTCAACAGCCGGCTCGGCGGCCACATCGTGCAGGGGCATGTCGACGGTACCGGGACAGTGATGTCCCGCATGCCGTCGGAGCACTGGGAGGTGGTGCGCATCGCGCTGCCCCCGCACCTGTCGCGCTACGTCGTCGAGAAGGGCTCCATCACGGTCGACGGCATCTCGCTGACGGTGTCCGCGCTGGGTGATGAGCCTCTCGGGCGAAGAACAGCAGGCGCCGAGGACTGGTTCGAGGTGTCGCTGATCCCCACCACCCTGGCCCTGACGACACTGGGCCGAGCCCCGGTCGGCACACTGGTCAACCTCGAGGTGGATGTGATCGCCAAATACGTCGAACGGCTGCTCGGCGAACGTGGGCAATAACCCGCCTGTCGGCGTGGTTCATACTGTGTGCAGCAGCACCACTTGGGACAGGCGGGCACGATGACGAGGCTGGACACCGTCGAGAGGGCGGTCGCCGATATCGCGGCGGGCAAGGCCGTCGTCGTCATCGATGACGAGGACCGCGAGAACGAGGGTGACCTGATCTTCGCCGCGGAGAAGGCGACGCCGGAGTTGGTCGCGTTCATGGTCCGCTACACCTCGGGTTACCTGTGCGTGCCGCTGGCCGGCGAGATCTGCGACCGGCTGGGACTGCTGCCGATGTATGCGGTGAACCAGGACAAGCACGGAACCGCCTACACCGTCACCGTGGATGCGAAAAACGGTGTGGGGACTGGTATTTCGGCTTCGGACCGGGCGACGACGATGCGGCTGCTCGCCGATCCGTCCAGCGTGTCGGCGGATTTCACCAAGCCGGGCCACGTGGTTCCGTTGCGCGCCAAGGACGGCGGCGTGCTCCGCCGCCCCGGTCACACCGAGGCCGCCGTGGACCTGGCCCGGATGGCCGGCTTGCAGCCCGCCGGCACCATCTGCGAGATCGTCAGCCAGAAGGACGAGGGCGCGATGGCCCAGACCGACGAGCTGCGGGTCTTCGCCGACGAGCACGGCCTGGCCCTGATCTCGATCGCCGACCTCATCGAGTGGCGGCGCAAGCACGAGAAGCACATCGAGCGGGTCGCCGAGGCCCGCATCCCGACCCGGCACGGCGAGTTCCGCGCAGTGGGCTACAGCAGCATCTACGAGGAGGTCGAGCACGTCGCCCTGGTGCGGGGCGACATCGCCGGCCCCGAGAACGACGGCCACGACGTGCTGGTCCGGGTGCACTCCGAATGCCTGACCGGTGACGTGTTCGGCTCGCGGCGCTGCGACTGCGGGCCGCAGCTGGACGCCGCGATGGCCACGGTCGCCCGGGAGGGCCGCGGCATCGTGCTCTACATGCGCGGGCACGAGGGCCGCGGCATCGGTCTGATGCACAAGCTGCAGGCCTATCAGCTGCAGGACGCCGGCGCCGACACCGTCGACGCCAACCTCGAGCTGGGGCTGCCCGCGGACGCCCGCGACTACGGCATCGGCGCCCAGATCCTGGTGGATCTTGGTGTGCGGTCGATGCGGCTGCTGACCAACAACCCGGCCAAGCGCGTCGGCCTGGACGGCTACGGGCTGCACATCATCGAGCGGGTTCCGCTGCCGGTGCGCGCCAATGCCGAGAACATCCGCTACCTGATGACCAAACGCGACCGGATGGGCCACGACCTGACCGGGCTCGAGGACTACGACGAGGCGGTGCGGCTGCCCGGGGATCTGGGCGGCGCCCTGTGAGCGGAGCGGGCGACGGCGTCCCGGAACTACCGGAGATGGACGCCTCGGAGCTGACGCTGGCCATCGTGGCCAGCACCTGGCACGCCAAGATCTGCAACGCCCTGCTCGACGGCGCCCGCCGGGTGGCCGACGACTCCGGCATCCCCAGCCCGACGGTCGTTCGGGTGCTCGGCGCCATCGAAATCCCAGTCGTCGCACAGGAACTCGCACGCACGCATGACGCCGTCGTCGCGCTCGGAGTGGTGATCCGCGGACAGACCCCGCATTTCGACTACGTGTGCGACGCCGTCACGCAGGGACTCACCCGGGTCTCACTGGACGCCTCGACGCCGGTGGCCAACGGCGTGCTGACCACCAACACCGAGGAGCAGGCGCTCGACCGGGCCGGGCTGCCCGGATCTGCCGAGGACAAGGGCGCGCAGGCCGCGGCCGCGGCGCTGTCGACCGCGCTGACGCTGCGTCATCTTCGGGCATGAGCCGATCCACCGGCGAATGGGATGTCGTGTTGCGGCCGCGGTTGACGCCGATGTTCGCCTACATCGCCGCGTTCATCATCGCCACGGCCGGGATCGTCGTGGGCGTGCTGCTCAACCTCCGCTACACCGGCGCGATCATCCAGCCGGCCGACCAGGTCGCCGTTGCGTCCCTGGGCGTCATGATCGCCGCGGCCGTGCTGCTGCTGGCCCTGCCGCGGGTGCGGGTCGGTCCGGCCGGGATCGCCGTGCGCAATGTGCTGCTGGAACGCCTCGTCCCGTGGAATGAGGTCGTCGACGTCTCGTTCCCGGAGGGCTCCCGGTGGGCGCGGGTGGACATCGCCGACTACGAGTACGTTCCGGTCCTGGCCATCCAGGCCGTGGACGGCGAACGCGCCGTCGAGGCGATGAACACCCTTCGCTCCCTGATGATCAAGTACCGGCCGGACCTCAGCCGAAGCTGAGCCGCATTCCCACCTCGCCCGGCCCGTCGCCGGGCACCTCGGTGAACCCGAAACCCTCGTAGAGCGACCGCGCCACGGTGTTGTCCGGCGACATGCGCAGGGTCACGGTGCGAACGCCGCTGCGGCGTGCCCAGTCCAGGGTGGCCCCGACCAGCCGCCGGGCCAGGCCGCGGCCGCGCACCCGCGGATCGAGCCACAGCGAGTACAGGTAGACGGTGTCGGGACGTTCGCGGTGCGCGGCGATCAGTCCGGCCGGACGCTCGGTGTCCGATGTCGCCGGCCATCCGGCTCCGGAGACGAACAGCGCGAACTGGGCGTGCTCGCGCAGGCGCTGCTGCCAGCTTGCGGGGGTGAACCGGGATTCGGTCAGGTATTGCGCGTCGCCGGTGCCGAGCGCATCCGAGAGCGCCCGCAACCGGAGGTGGGCGAACTGCTCCCAGTCCGACTCGGTGAGGCGGACGACTCGTATCCGCTGGCTACCGGTGCTGGGCACGTCGTCACGGTAGCGGCTGCCGGGCCGGGCCGTCCGACCCCGGTACTAACCTGAAGACCGTGCCCGATCCCGCGACGTACCGCCCGGCGCCCGGGTCCATTCCCGTGGAGCCGGGCGTCTACCGATTCCGGGATCCCCACGGCCAGGTCATCTACGTCGGCAAGGCCAAGAGCCTGCGCAGCCGGCTGACGTCCTACTTCGCCGATCTCGCCAACCTGCATCCGCGCACCCGCCAGATGGTGACCACCGCCGCGAAGGTGGAGTGGACGGTGGTCAACACCGAGGTCGAGGCGCTGCAGCTGGAGTACAACTGGATCAAGGAGTTCGACCCGCGGTTCAACGTCCGCTACCGCGACGACAAGTCCTATCCGGTGCTGGCCGTGACCCTCAACGAGGAGTATCCGAGGCTGTTCGTGTATCGCGGGCCCCGGCGCAAGGGGGTCCGCTACTTCGGCCCGTACTCGCACGCCTGGGCCATCCGCGAGACCCTCGACCTACTCACCCGGGTGTTCCCGGCCCGAACCTGTTCGGCCGGAGTGTTCAAGCGGCACAACCAGATCGGGCGGCCGTGCCTGCTGGGTTACATCGACAAGTGCTCGGCGCCGTGCGTCGGCCGGGTCAGCGCCGAGGAGCACCGCGAGATCGTCCTGAACTTCTGCGACTTTCTCTCCGGCAAGACCGACCGGTTCGCCCGCGAGTTGGAACACCGGATGAACGCCGCGGCCGGCGACCTCGACTTCGAGCGCGCCGCCCGGCTGCGCGACGACATCGGTGCTCTCAAGCGGGCGCTGGAGAAGCAGGCGGTGGTGCTCGGTGACGGCACCGACGCCGACGTGGTGGCCTTCGCCGACGACGAACTCGAAGCGGCCGTGCAGGTCTTCCATGTCCGCGGCGGCCGGGTCCGCGGACAGCGTGGCTGGATCGTCGAGAAGCCCGGCGACCCCGGTGAATCCGCCGAAGCGCGCCTCGTCGAGCAGTTCCTCACCCAGTTCTACGGTGATCAGTTCGAATTAGGCAGCGCGGCAGACGAATCCACCAACCCAGTGCCCAGGGAGGTGCTGGTGCCCGGCCTGCCGCCCAATTCCGACCAGCTGGCCAGCTGGCTGTCCGGACTGCGTGGCTCCCGGGTGGCGCTGCGGGTGCCGCAGCGCGGCGACAAGAAGGCGCTGGCCGAGACCGTCCATCGCAACGCCCAGGAGGCGCTGCAACAGCACAAGCTCAAGCGTGCCGGTGACTTCACCGCCAGATCGGCTGCGCTGCAGAACATTCAGGAGTCACTCGGCCTGGCCGATGCACCGCTGCGCATCGAGTGCGTCGACATCAGCCACGTGCAGGGCACCGACGTGGTGGCCTCGCTGGTGGTGTTCGAGGACGGCCTGCCGCGCAAGTCCGACTATCGGCACTTCGCCATCCGGGAGGCCGCCGGCAACGGGCGCTCCGACGATGTGGCTTCCATCGCCGAGGTGACCCGGCGTCGCTTCCTGCGCCACGTCAACGACCAGCAGGACCCGGACCAGATGACCGCAGAAGGCAAGTCGCGCAAGTTCGCCTACCCGCCCAACCTGTACGTCGTCGACGGCGGCGCCCCTCAGGTCAATGCCGCACAGGCCGTGCTCGACGAGCTCGGCGTCGACGACGTCGCCGTGATCGGTCTGGCCAAAAGACTCGAGGAGGTGTGGGTGCCCGCCGAACCGGATCCGCTCATCATGCCCCGCAACAGCGAGGGTCTGTACCTGCTGCAGCGGGTTCGCGACGAGGCGCACCGCTTCGCGATCTCCTACCACCGCAGCAAGCGGTCCAAGCGGATGACGGCCTCGGCGCTGGACTCGGTGCGCGGGCTGGGGGAGGCCAGGCGCAAGGCGTTGGTGACGCACTTCGGCTCGCTGGCCCGGCTGCGACAGGCCAGCGTCGAGGAGATCACCGCGGTGCCCGGGATCGGGGCCGCGACGGCCGCCGCGGTGCTGGAAGCGCTAGGGGTGTCGGCGGATTCGATGGGATCGCCTGCACAGGCCGACGAGGTCAGCGATGATCAGACTGCACAGCAGGTATCCCGATGACCGATCACACCACAGGCGAAGACGTGCATACCCAGACGGTGGGCGAACCCGAATCGGGCATCGACGTGGTGTTGGTGACGGGGCTGTCCGGCGCCGGCCGCGGCACCGCCGCCAAGGTGCTCGAGGACCTCGGCTGGTATGTGGCCGACAACCTGCCGCCCGAACTCATCGCCCGGATGGTCGACCTCGGGCTGGCGGCGGGCTCGCGCATCACCCAGTTGGCGGTCGTCATGGACGTTCGGTCCAAGGGGTTCACCGGCGACCTCGACTGGGTGCGCAACGAACTGGCGACCCGCGACATCCACCCGCGGGTGCTGTTCATGGAGGCCTCCGACGACATCCTGGTGCGCCGCTACGAGAACAACCGGCGCAGCCATCCGTTGCAGGGCAACCAAACCCTGGCCGAGGGCATCGCGGCCGAACGGATGATGCTCGCCCCGGTGCGGGCGTCGGCCGATCTGGTGATCGACACCTCGACGCTGTCGGTGCGCGCTCTGCGGGAAAGCATCGAGCGGGCGTTCGGCGGCGAGACGGTGGCGCAGACCAGCGTCACGGTCGAATCATTTGGATTCAAGTACGGCCTGCCGATGGACGCGGACATGGTGATGGACGTGCGGTTCCTGCCCAACCCGCACTGGGTCGACGACCTCAGGCCGCAGACCGGACAGCATCCGGCCGTCCGCGACTACGTGCTGAGCCAACCGGGCGCGACGGAGTTCCTGCAGACCTACCATCAGCTGCTGAAGCTCGTCGTTGACGGCTACAGCCGGGAGGGGAAGCGATACATGACCGTGGCCATCGGCTGCACCGGGGGTAAGCACCGCAGTGTCGCTATGGCCGAGGCGCTCGCCGGGCTGATGGGTGATAATGAGCACCTGTCGGTGCGGGTGCTGCATCGAGATCTGGGGCGCGAATGAGCTGGCCGGCGGGCAGGAGCGAAGCGACCGGGGAACCAAGCCCCCGCATCGTCGCGCTCGGTGGCGGCCACGGGCTGTACGCGACCCTGTCGGCGGCCCGCAGGCTGACCCCGCACGTCACCGCGGTGGTCACCGTCGCCGACGACGGCGGATCCTCGGGCCGGCTGCGCAGCGAGCTCGACATCGTGCCACCCGGCGACCTGCGAATGGCGTTGGCCGCCTTGGCATCCGACAGCCCGCACGGTCGGCTGTGGGCGACCATCATCCAGCACCGGTTCGGCGGCAGTGGTGCTCTGGCCGGCCACCCGATCGGCAATCTCATGCTGGCCGGCCTCAACGAGGTGCTGGCCGACCCGGTGGCCGCACTCGACGAACTCGGCCGCGTCCTCGACCTCAAGGGCCGGGTGCTGCCGATGTGCCCGATCGCTCTGCAGATCGAAGCCGACGTGGCCGGGCTGGAGAGCGATCCGCGGATGAGCCGGGTGATCAGCGGGCAGGTCGCCGTCGCGACCACACCGGGCAAGGTCCGCAGGGTGCGACTGCTGCCCGGTGACCCGCCGGCGACCCGGCAGGCCGTCGACGCCATCATGGCCGCCGATCTGGTGGTGCTCGGACCGGGTTCGTGGTTCACCAGCGTCATCCCGCACGTCCTGGTGCCGGGGCTGGCGGCCGCCCTGAAAGCCACCAGCGCTCGGCGGGCCCTGGTGCTCAACCTGGCCGCCGAGCCAGGGGAGACGGCCGGGTTCTCGACCGAGCGTCACCTGCACGTCCTGGCCCAGCATGCCCCCGGTTTCTCGGTGCACGAGATCATCGTCGACGCCGCGCGGGTGCCGTCGGATCGGGAACGTGACCAACTTCGCCGTACCGCGAGCCTGCTGGAAGCGTCAGTTCAGTTTGCTGACGTGTCCAGACCTGGTACACCTTTACATGACCCGGCGAAGTTGGCGGCAGCGCTCGACGGTGTGCGCACACGGGGAGTCGCTCCCTCGCCGTCCACCGCGCCGATGGAGGCCGGGGCGATGCGACAGGGGGACGGGTGAAGAGACTGAGAGGACCGAGAGGTGACGACCCGTGGCGATGACTGCCGAGGTGAAGGACGAACTGAGCCGGCTGGTGGTCAACTCCGTGAGTGCTCGCCGGGCGGAAGTGGCCTCGCTGCTGCGGTTCGCCGGTGGTCTGCACATCGTCTCGGGCCGGGTCGTGGTCGAGGCCGAGGTGGATCTGGGCATCATCGCCCGCCGGCTTCGCAAGGACATCTACGACCTCTACGGCTACAACGCCGTCGTGCACGTGTTGTCGGCGAGCGGCATCCGCAAGAGCACCCGCTATCTGGTCCGGGTCGCCAAGGACGGTGAGGCGCTGGCGCGCCAGACCGGTCTGCTCGACCTGCGCGGCCGTCCGGTGCGCGGCCTGCCGGCCCAGGTGGTCGGCGGCAGTGTCGGTGACGCCGAAGCCGCCTGGCGCGGAGCGTTTCTGGCGCACGGGTCGCTGACCGAGCCGGGCCGCTCATCGGCGCTCGAAGTCAGTTGTCCGGGACCGGAAGCCGCGCTGGCGCTGGTCGGGGCGGCCCGCCGGCTGGGAGTGAGCGCCAAGGCGCGCGAGGTGCGCGGCACCGACCGGGTGGTGGTGCGCGACGGCGAGGCCATCGGCGCGCTGCTGACCCGGATGGGCGCCCAGGACACCAGGCTGATCTGGGAGGAGCGGCGGATGCGCCGCGAGGTCCGGGCCACCGCCAACCGGCTGGCGAACTTCGACGACGCCAACTTGCGCCGGTCGGCGCGTGCCGCGGTGGCCGCCGCTGCCCGGGTGGAGCGAGCGCTGGAGATCCTGGCCGACACCGTGCCCGAGCACCTGGCCGCCGCGGGCAGGTTGCGGGTGGAGCACCGCCAGGCCTCGCTGGAGGAACTGGGCCGCCTGGCCGATCCGCCGATGACCAAAGATGCTGTGGCAGGCCGTATTCGGCGTCTGCTATCGATGGCGGATCGCAAGGCCAAGCAGGACGGCATTCCGGACACCGAGTCCGCCGTCACCCCGGACCTGCTCGAAGACGCCTAGGCTTCGCTCGAAACCTGTTCCACGACAGTTATTTCCGGCTGATTGGCGGTCAGTGCCCAGCGGATGCCGTCGACCAGCACCCGTCCGGCGAGCCGGATTCCGGTGGCCTCCACCGGCGGCAGGTACGGCAGCCGCAATGGCATTCGGGCCCAGGCCGGCAGCATCGCCACCGACGCCGATGCCAGCACGCCGTAGGGCACCCGCGCCAGCAGCGGCAGCGGCGGGGTGACCAGCAGGAAGCGCGCCGCCTCGCGGGCGGCGTCGGTGCCGTGTAATTCGTTGCGGTAGGCGCTGATTCGCTCGGCCAGTTGGGCCTCGGTGCGCGGTGGGTCGGGCACACCCAGTGCGTGGGCGATCCTCGCGGTGTCGGCGACGTATGCGTCGCGGCCGTCCTGGTCGAGCGGCTGCGCGCCGTACAGCTGGTGGGCGAGCAGGAAGCTGTCGATCTCTGCGATGTGGACCCACTCGAGCAGGTGCGGGTCGTCAGCCCGGTACGGTCTGCCGTCGGGTGCGACGCCGTTGACCCGGCGATGGATGCCGCGGACCCGGTCCACCGCGCGCTGCGCGTCGGCGGCCGTGCCGAAGGTGGTCACGGCCAGGAATGTGCTGGTGCGCTGCAGGCGGCCCCACGGGTCGCCGCGGTAGTCGGAGTGTTCGGCGACCCCGGCCATCGCCAGCGGGTGCAGGGACTGCAGCAGCAACGCCCGCAGACCGCCGACGAACATCGAGGCATCGGCGTGCACTCGGCGGATGGGCCGGTCCCCGGCGAACCAGCGCGGTCCCGGGGTGTTGTGGATGCGGTCGCGGTTCTGCGGGCCCTCCGGGCCGGCGACCATCGCGAACAGCCCTTGCCCGAGGCGTTTTCGGACGACACCGAAGTCGGGGGCGCTCACCATTCCCCGACGCTACGCGTTGCGCGGAGTCGGTGTCGAACCCCGCGCGGGTTCGTTACGGTTTCGCCATGAGTGGCGACGGCGTGCTGCGCGTCGGCGCCGCGTTCCCCGATCCGCCCTTCAACGACGTGGCCCATCCCCGGGTCGCTTCGCTCCTGCCCGCCGAGGACCACACCGGACTCGACATCGACCTGATGAACGCGATCGGCCGGTTCCTCGGCTGTGCGGTGGACTTCGTCCGGTACTCCGGCCGCGACTTCAACGGAATCTTCGACGCCCTGGATTCCGGCGAGTTCGACTGCGTCGCCTCGGGCACCACCATCACCGGCTCGCGTGCGCTCAAGGCCGCGTTCTGCGACCCGTACCTGATCTCCGGTCAGGCGCTGGCGGTGGACACCGCGCGGCTGCCCGAGGTCCGCTCGGTCGATGATCTCGAGGGCCTCACCGTCGGGGTGCAGCAGGGCAACACCAGCCAGCCGATCGCCAATCGGCTGGTGGCTGACGGCAAGGCGGCCCGGGTCAGGGTGTACGCCTACGGCAGCATCCGTGCCGCGTTGCGCGACCTGACCACGGCCCGCTGCGACGCGTTCATGAAACTGGGCCCGGTGCTGGACGAACTGGTGCGCCCGTTCCCCGATGTCGAGGTCGTTCAGCGCGGCATCACCACCGAGAGAATTGCGATCGCCGTGCCCACCACCGACGCCGCGCTGCTGGCCCGGATCAACGTCGCACAAGCCGAACTCGAGGAGAACGGAACTTTGCCGACGATCCGGCGACGCTGGATCGGTTCGCCCCGGCTGGACCAGAGCGGCGCCTGATCGAAATCGATCCGACGGAGATTGCAACCGGTCGCGCACGCGGCTGCCGACGCCACTAGGCTGACGGCGAGCACTCGAAGCAACTCAAGGAGACAGACGTGACGATCCGGGTTGGCGTTAACGGCTTCGGCCGCATCGGACGCAACTTCTACCGGGCCCTGGCCACCCAGCAGGCCGAGGGTAAGGCCAAAGACATCGAGATCGTGGCGGTCAACGACCTCACCGACAACGCCACTCTCGCGCACCTGCTGAAGTTCGACACGATCCTGGGCCGCCTGCCGCAGGACGTCAGTCTCGAGGGCGAGGACACCATCGTCATCGGCAGCACCAAGATCAAGGCGTTCGAGGTCAAGGACGGTCCGGCCGCCATCCCGTGGGGCGACCTCGGCGTCGACGTCGTCGTCGAGTCGACCGGCATCTTCAACGACGCCCGGGCCCGGGGTCACCTGGAACAGGGCGTGAAGAAGGTGATCATCTCCGCGCCGGCCAAGGACGAGGACATCACGATCGTCATCGGCGTCAACGACGACAAGTACGACGGCAGCCAGAACGTCATCTCCAACGCGTCGTGCACCACGAACTGCCTCGGCCCGTTCGCCAAGGTGCTCAACGACGAGTTCGGCATCGTGCGCGGTCTGATGACGACGATCCACGCCTACACCGGAGACCAGAACCTGCAGGACGGGCCGCACCGGGATCTGCGCCGCGCCCGCGCCGCCGCAGTGAACATCGTGCCCACCTCCACCGGCGCCGCGAAGGCCATCGGGCTCGTGCTGCCCGAACTGAAGGGCAAGCTCGACGGCTACGCGCTGCGGGTGCCGATCCCCACCGGCTCGGTCACCGACCTCACCGTCGAACTGAGCAAAGAGGCCAGCGCAGACGAGATCAACGCCGCGATGAAGGCCGCGGCCGAGGGCAAGCTCAAGGGCATCCTCAAGTACTACGACGCGCCGATCGTGTCCAGCGACATCGTCACCGACCCGCACAGCTCGATCTTCGACGCCGGCCTGACCAAGGTCATCGGCAACCAGGCGAAGGCCGTGTCGTGGTACGACAACGAGTGGGGCTACTCCAACCGGCTGGTCGACCTGGTCGCCCTCGTCGGTAAGTCGCTGTAACGGCGATGGCCGTCAAGACTCTCTCCGATCTGCTCGCCGAAGGCGTCGAAGGTCGGGGCGTCCTGGTGCGCTCCGACCTCAACGTCCCGGTCGGCGAGGACGGCGTGATCACCGACCCGGGTCGCATCATCGCCTCGGTGCCGACGCTCAAGGCGCTTTCCGACGCCGGTGCCAAAGTCGTGGTGACCGCGCACCTGGGCCGGCCGAAGGGAGCCCCGGACCCGAAGTTCTCGCTGGCCCCTGTCGCGGCCGCGCTGGGCGAGAAGTTGGGCAGGCACGTGCAGCTGGCCGGTGACGTGGTCGGCACCGATGCGCTGGCCCGTGCCGAAGGCCTGACCGACGGCGACGTGCTGCTGCTGGAGAACATCCGCTTCGACGCGCGGGAGACCAGCAAGGACGAGAACGAGCGACTGGGGTTGGCGAAGGCCCTCGTCGAGTTGGTCGGTGACGGCGGCGCGTTCGTCTCCGACGGCTTCGGTGTGGTGCACCGCAAGCAGGCGTCGGTCTACGACGTGGCCGCGCTGCTGCCGCACTACGCGGGCACGTTGGTGGCCGCCGAGGTCAAGGTGCTCGAGCAGCTGACCAACGCCGGTGAACGCCCGTATGCCGTGGTGCTGGGCGGGTCGAAGGTGTCGGACAAGCTGGCGGTGATCGAGAACCTGGCGACCAAGGCCGACAGCCTGATCATCGGCGGCGGCATGTGCTTCACCTTCCTTGCCGCGCAAGGACTTTCGGTCGGCACCTCGCTGCTTCAGGAGGAGATGATCGACACCTGCCGCAAGCTGCTGGAGACCTACGGTGACGTGATCCACCTGCCGGTCGACATCGTGGTCGCGGAGAAGTTCGCGGCGGACTCACCGCCGGAGACGGTGGCGGCCGATCAGATCCCGGCCGACAAGATGGGCCTCGACATCGGGCCGGAGTCGGTCAAGCGGTTCACCACGCTGCTGTCCAACGCGCGCACGATCTTCTGGAACGGGCCGATGGGCGTCTTCGAGTTCCCGGCCTTCGCGGCGGGAACCAAGGGGGTGGCCGAGGCCATCATCGGTGCGACCGCCAAGGGCGCGTTCAGTGTGGTCGGCGGCGGCGATTCGGCGGCCGCGGTGCGTCAGCTGGGTCTGCCCGAGGACGGTTTCTCGCACATTTCCACCGGTGGCGGCGCCTCGCTGGAATACCTTGAGGGCAAGGTCCTGCCCGGTATCGAGGTTCTCAATTAGGAGTCGTGTGTCCCGTAAACCGCTGATCGCGGGCAACTGGAAGATGAACCTCAACCACTTCGAGGCCATCGCCCTTGTCCAGAAGATCGCGTTCTCGCTGCCCGACAAGTACTTCGACAAGGTCGACGTCACCGTCATTCCGCCGTTCACCGACCTGCGCAGTGTGCAGACCCTGGTCGACGGCGACAAGCTGCGGCTGACCTATGGCGCGCAGGACCTCTCGCAGCACGACTCGGGGGCCTACACCGGCGACATCAGCGGTGCGTTCCTGGCCAAGCTAGGTTGCACGTTCGTCGTCGTCGGGCATTCCGAACGCCGGACGTATCACCACGAGGACGACGCGCTGGTGGCGGCGAAGGCCGCCGCGGCGTTCCGGCACGGCCTGATCCCGATCGTCTGTATCGGTGAGCACCTCGACGTACGCGAGGCCGGCAACCACGTGGAGTACAACGTCACGCAGCTGCGCGGGTCCCTGGCGGGTCTGACCAACGAGCAGCTCACCGACGTGGTGATCGCCTACGAGCCGGTGTGGGCCATCGGCACCGGGCGGGTGGCCAGCGCCGCCGACGCCCAGGAGGTGTGCGGCGCGATCCGTGCGGAGCTGGCCGAGCTGGCGAACCCGCAGATCGCCGCCGGTATCCGGGTGCTCTACGGCGGTTCGGTCAACGCCAAGAACATCGGCGAACTGGCCGCCCAGGAGGACGTCGATGGCGCCCTGGTCGGTGGGGCGTCACTCGACGGCGAGCAGTTCGCCACCCTGTCGGCGATCGCCGCGGGTGGGCCCCTTCCTTGACCCGAGCCGAGACCGGCCCGGTACACCAGGTAGGCTGACCGGCATGGTTTTGGGTCTTCAGATCACGTTGGTGGTCACCAGCCTCCTCGTGGTGCTGTTGGTTCTGCTGCACCGCGCCAAGGGCGGCGGCCTGTCGACCCTGTTCGGCGGCGGTGTGCAGTCCAGTCTGTCGGGCTCGACGGTGGTGGAGAAGAACCTCGACCGGTTGACACTGTTCGTCACCGGCATCTGGGTGGTGTGCATCATCGGGATGGCGCTCCAGATCAAGTACGCGGCCTGACCGGAAACCAGCGCCCCTCGTATACGGTGCCCAGCACCGCGATGTCGTCGAGCCGGTCCGGCGCTGTATAGGGGTCCTCCGCCAGCACCGTGAAGTTCGCCAGCTTGCCCGGGGTGATGCTGCCGAGTTCGTTTTCCATCCGCCACGAGTAGGCGGCCTCGATGGTCACCGCGCGCAGCGCATCGTGCACCGAGATCCGCTGTTCGGGTGCGGCCGTGCGGCCGCTGGGTGTCTGCCGGTTCACTGCACACCAGGCCAGCGTCAGCGGCGCTGCTGGTCCCATCGGCAGGTCGGAATGCAGTGACAGCGGGATACCGCGGCGCAGCACCGAGGCCGCCCGCACCATCGTGTCGGCGCGCTCCGGGCCAAGTCCGTGCGCCGTGTACTGGTCGGCGAAGCCGACGGGGTAGTAGGGGTTGGCCGACACGATGCACCCCAGCCGGGCGATCCGGTCCACCTGCTCTTCACTGGAGTTGGCGAAGTGCACGATCACCGTCCGGTGATCGGTCCGCGGGTGGACGGTCATGCACTCCTCGATGGTGTCGAGCACGAGATCGAGCCCCGCGTCGCCGTTAACATGGATGTGCAACTGCCAGCCGGCCGCCCAGTAGACCGTCGCGAACGCCCGGAAGGCCGCGGGCTGCATCATCCACTCGCCGTGGTGGCACAGGTCGGGGTGACCGGCGTCGTCGAGATAGGGCTCGCGCATCTGCATCAGCTGGCTGATGATCGCGCCGTCGGCGAACAGCTTGACCTGCTTGGGCAGCAGCCGCACCTTGCCCTCCGACGCCCGGGCGACCTGCTCCTCGGCGTCGGCCACCGCGTCGGCCGGGTCCATTCCGGCGTCGGCCTGGCTGCGGGCGTCCACCAGAAACGTTGAGCTGAAGGGTGTTTCGGCATCGCCGAGGATCTGCTCATACAGCGGCCACGGCTCGATGTCCCACATGATGCCGGGTTCGTTGATCGCGGTGACCCCGTTGCGGTGCAGGTATTCCACCAGTTGCTTGAGCCCGGCGGTCAGCCGCTGCGGGCTCATGAACACCGGCGAGAGGCTCGGCAGCAGCAGGTTCATCCCGGTTTCCCACCAGTGCCCGGCCTCGAAATCGACCATCTCGCTGGCCGGCCCTTTACCGGCCATGTCGGCGGCCGTCAGCCCGAGCGCCTCGATGGCCGCGGTGTTGAGGAACCATTCGTGACACGAGCGCTGCCACACCACGATCGGACGGGTTGTGCTGATCGCATCGAGCGCAGCGCGGTCCAGTGGGCCGTGCCACAGCGTGTGATAGCCCCAGGAGAACAGCCACTCGCCGGGCGTCAGCGCCCGGTGGGCGGCGGCTAGCCGGGCGCGGTACTCGTGCTCTGACAGGGCAGCCGGACATGTCCGGCCAGGCAGGGGCCAGTCCTCGATGGCGATCACCTCGGTCGTCAACGTGCTCGCGCCCAGGATCGGATGCAGATGCTGATCGATCAGGCCCGGGCAGATCACTGCATCGGCGAACCTGTCGTCGACAATTCCGGCGCTGCGCAGATCGTCGACGTCGCCCACGGCCGCAATCCGATTCCCCGACACGGCCACGGCCGTGGCATCTGGTAGGTCGGGGTCCATCGTGATCACCCGGCGCGCGCTGTACACCGTCGTCGTCTCGTCTGCCATGGACGTCATCCTGCCGCACCTCACCCCGCGCCGTCCTCGTCGTGGAGTAACCGCTCGGGATGGTGGACATCGTTGACTCGCGGCGGTCCGGTCCCGTCCGACCAGGCGATGCGGCCGTCGTCGGTGACCGTGGTGTCGTAGATGCCGTCTGTCGTCGCGCCGTGGTCGCATCCGCAGGCGAAGTACAGGTTGTCCGCGTCGGTGGGGCCGCCGGCGCTCCAGTCCCGCGCATGGTGGATCTCGCAGTCGTAGCCGGGGACGAAACAGCCGGGTTTGGTACAGCCACGATCGCGGGCGTAGCAGATGATCCGCTGGTCGGCAGTCGCCAGCCGCCGGCTCCGGCCCAGGTAGAGCGGACGCTCGGAGTGGTCGTCGAACACCGCGAGGTAGTGGTAGCTCTCGCTGGCCATCCGGATCACATCGCGCATGGGCAAGCGGCCGGTACCACCGGTTCGGGCCGCGGGCGGCATCGGCGCGGTCGGATCACACGCCACCCGCGCCGCCTGCTCCAACTCGGCCAGCGTCGTCGTCACCACAACGGTCACCGGCGCTCCGCGGTGCTGCCCGAGCCCTCCGGAGGCTAACGCCGTCTTGAGCGCGAGCTTGACCGCGTCGTGGCAACGCTGCTCGGGGCTTCTGGTGTCTCGCTCGTCGGCGTCGGGTTGGTGCCGGCCCGGGCGCACCGCCGCGGCGACGGCCTCGAGATACGCGCGGGCCTCCGGGTCCAGCCAGCCGGTCAGCCGGCTCATGCCGTCGGGCCCCTGCTGGCCTAGAACCAGCCCGCGCCGCCGCGCGCGATCCTCGTCGGTGAAATCGCCGTCGGGATTGAGGCAGTCCGCGATGGTCGCGCCCACCACGGTGACGAACTGCGAATCCTGTTCCCGCGCATGGCGAACTAGCGCCCGTTCGGCCTTCTCCTTGTCGGCGAACGACACCGAGGCAGGCAGCGCATCCAGCGCCCGGCACACCGCGGCGATGTGGTCGTCACCGACCTCACCGGCCTCCACCGCGGCGGCCAGCTCGGGAAGTTCCGGCGCGACGGGCGGCCCAGTCAGCGACCGCCGCGGACGAATCCGCGCCGACACCCGGAACCGCCGCTTGACCTCACCTGCCGTCAGCCGCAGCCGCGACGCCAGCGCGTCGCGCACCTTGACACCCGCGGGCAGCCGCGGATCGTCGGCCCCGTCCACCGGGGCGGCGATCTCCCCGAACATTCGGTAGGACAGTCCCCGGTTGGTGCGCAGCTGGTTCTCCAGCCGTTCGGTCATCTCGATCCGAAACGCATTGCCGGCCAGATCAGTACACGTCGCTCGCAGCCGCTCGTACGCCGCGTCGACCGCGTCGAGTTCCGCCCGGACGACGGCATGCACCGCCCCGGCGGTCAGCGGTTCGGCGACACTCATGACCCCACCATATCGAACACCAGTTCGACTAACGGGCCCCAAAAGAGGATCTGTGGATGAATCCGGGTCTGTGGATAACCTCGCCGACCCTCGCTCTGCGCGCTGGTCTGCCCGCACCGATACTGGAGCCATGGCTGAGGTCTCCGACGTGACGCTGGCACCGATCGGCGCCGTCCGCCGCACGCAGATCGGGCGGGAGGCCACCGAGCCGATGCGCGAGGACATCCGGCTGCTCGGCACGATCCTGGGTGACACGGTGCGCGAGCAGAACGGCGAGCAGGTCTTCGACCTCGTGGAGCGGGCCAGGGTCGAGTCGTTCCGGGTCCGGCGCTCCG
>Ga0209254_10001626_pt1 | contig 20269 bp, 24 predicted proteins | sample FrelakmetDIP11DI_FD_187148 | JGI IMG/M metagenome (GOLD analysis project Ga0209254, IMG submission 187148) | Freshwater lake sediment microbial communities from the University of Notre Dame, USA, for methane emissions studies - DIP11 DI (SPAdes)... | ecosystem: Environmental > Aquatic >...
ATGATTGATTTAAACTGGTTAGAAAAAAAAGACGAAAAGAGATTTGAGTTGACTGGTACAGGCATTTTTGGATTAGAGTCTTTAGGCGTAGAAATTAAAAAATTTGTTTAGATATTAACGTAGATGAGTGATATTTTTTAATGTTGATAGTAATATATTAAAAAAATTTATGAATTATAAAAAAAATTATAACTAGGATTTATGATACTTAGCATTATAGGAAATTTGATGTGATATGGCTATAAAGGTTGGAAGCGATGAGTTTTGTTCAAAATGCATGGAGTGGCGAGAATATGATACTCAGGGTAAATGCAAAGTGTGTGGTAAAGTAATTAAAAAAATAACAAAAAATCAACATAAGGAAGGACAGGATGATTACACAACAGAAACACCTTCTTTTGAACCTGAAGATGAGGTTGTTGATGACGACTATTAGAAGCATCTAGTTTTATTAATAGCCTTATTTTTTATATCCAATCCTGCTGTTTTGTTTGTGTTTAGTATAAGATAGACATAAAAAATAGCATATAAAAGATTTTATTCCTCATCAAAAGATGAATAACCATCCCCTGAGGAACCACCTGAATTATTCCTGCGATTATTCTTGAATTCATTTTGCTTTAGAACAATTAAAGGTGTTTCTCTTTTCTTTATAAGTTCTTGAAGTTTCTTTGTAGGATTCTCTTTTTCTTTTTCATCAGGCATAAATCCACCATTATTTTAACTAAAGACAATCTCTAATTTTTTTGCTAATAATATCACCATAATAAGGTATTTATATCCTTTTTGGAAAAAACCAAATAAAAAATACATTTATAACTATAATTCTGAATTATTGAAAAGATTTTTGAACCGAGCACAGTTGCCGAATTAATGCTCGATATTGGGATTATACGCAAAGCAACATATATAGATTTACCAAAAATAATAGTTTTGGAAAAATCATGCTTTGAAAATGAAATAGCGTATAATCCAAAACAGTTAAAATATCTAGTAACACGTGCAAATAGCAATACCCTTGTTGAAACATACGAAAATGTAATAAGAGGATTTTTAGTAGTATTATACAAAAAAGGTACAAGCGTAGCTGGAATTGAAACAATAAGTGTTGATAATCAACACCGAGGTAAAGGAATTGCAAAAAAACTTTTATTTTCATCAGAAGAAGATATGTTTACTAAAGGTATTAAAAAAATACGTTTGGAAGTATCAATGGGCAATACCTCTGCCATAAACCTTTATCAAAAATCTGGTTATAGAATAAAATCTATCTTAAAAAATTATTATTATTATGAGCATTTTGGAACACATAATGCATATAGAATGGTAAAAGACCTAACTACTTAGATTTTCTATTTCATTTATTTTTACCCATTTTTCATTTCTAAGTACACAATAACCAGTTGTATATTTTTCAATTATTTTCATAATTTTATCTTTCAGATGAGCAGGTATTAAATCGATATCACAAGTTTCTTTGTATATGTGTATTTTTTCAACATGATCGACTGGTTTTATTTCAGGGATATTTCCTTTTTTTCCTATTAGATAAAAAGATTGGTTTTTTTCATCCTGATCAAGTCTTAAAATTGAAGGTTTAATTCGTTCAGAAAACGAAGTTATATGTTCTTTTTTAAAATTCATTATTGTTGGATCAGTTTTATTTGCTAAAAGAAACAATAAAATTCCTAGACATTTAGAGCAGCTACCACAAGGAATAATCTTACCTTTTTCAAAATGACATGAATGACAAGAACGTTGAAGTGTTGCAAGTTTTGGATATCTTTTAACAAGGATCTTTTCATCGATTAAACCTGTAATATTTCTTAGTACAGACCATTGATATAAACTATGAATTCTTTTTTTATACCAGTTATTCATAACAAAATCATAGTCTTGATGTTGGTCATATACACCAAAATAATGTTCCACACCTTTGTACAGTGGTTTTACTCTAAGATCATCAAATTCACTACCAATCAATAAATTACCAATTTTTTTATCAATAAAAATAGGTAGTAGACTAAATACATAAAAGGGAAAAATGCACAATCTTATAGGATAAGTATCAGCTTTTACATTTCTATGATCCTTTCTTATAAAACGAAGATTATCAAGCATGAAACCATAGAAACGATCCACGTTAGTCCAAACTCGAGAGGTATTAGGTTCATTTTTTTTATGGTATTTATATGCTGTTAGAGCAGTACGCCAATGTCCACCACTTTCGTTAATATATAATGGATGAACATCACAACCAATTTCCTTTAACATACCATAGGTTAGAAGGCTATCTTTTCCACCACTTGATAAGACACCACAGCTTTTGTTATTCATGTTTTCTGCTATAAATTTATCAGAAGTAACTTCTTTAAATTCAAAGACAGATTTTGGGTCAGCATCAGATGCTTTAACTTTTTTTTCATCAGGTATAAACTCAGGTAAAATATAATTAGTTCTTCTGCAGAGAATTTTATTTACAAAAATATCTCGACTAAAAACCTTATTTAACTCATTTAACAATACGATATCTGATTTACTCACTGAAAAATCTAGTTTGAATTTTTTTGTAAAAAGACCATAGTTTAATAGAGGCATGCAAAAAGCAAGACGAACCAGTGATAGATAATCTGTTTTTAGCTCTTTTTCATATTTTAATTTTAATACAAACTCTGATTTAGTATTTTCAATCTTGTTTAAAATAACATGTGTAATAACCTTATTCTTTTTTATTTCTGGTTCAGAAAGTTCAATAGATGAAAAACAAATCATATCAGATACGCTTTTTGCCATTTAAATCCTCCAATACATCAACTATCTCATCAACACCTTCAGATAATGGTTCTACAACAGGGACATTAAAACGTTTTTTTAATTTTTCTTTAACATTTTTAATACCTTTCTTATCAAGATTTTGACGATTAATACCAATGCTAATTAAATGTTTCTTAGTTAAAAGCTCGGCAATTTTTACTACTCTACCAGGATCAGGCATAGAAAATTCAGAAAAACCATCAAGACAAGGTCTACCAGGTGCATCGACAAGGATAAAACCATCAACGCGTCCTGCAGCAAGAATCTCAAAACCACCTGGGAAAAATGGATGAACAAGACTACCCTGACCTTCAATTAGCATAAAATCAGTTTTTAAATCATGCCATGAATCAATAATGGCGTCTTCAATTCCACCTGATACAAAATCATTAATCATAGCATCTAAAACTATACCATGAGGCCAGCCTTGCATCCAACCAGTCTGACCCGTATAAATCATGTCAGATGAATGACCACGACATTTTAGCTCTTCATTAATTATTACAGCAATGGTTCTTTTACCAATTGCAGAATCTGTACCTATTATAGCAACACGAAAAGAATCTACATTTTTTATATCTCCTGTATAAAACCTTTTATGATCACGGAAAATTTTACGAACATCAGTAATATTACAGCCATTTTTTTTTGCAAGTTTTACAAAAACTGGGTCATCAGAAATAAATTGATGAAGACCAGAAACAATATCTAAACCATTTTCTAAAGCCCATTTTACTGCTACATTGTAACCTTTAGGCAATATCCCGCCCTCTGATACCGCTCCAACAATAAAAGTATCTGCTCCAGTAGATCTTAAAGCCTTATCAAGATTATTATATAGAGGAATGTTGCGTTTTTTTCCGTCAAGAATATTTCCTGCATCACCTTCAGGAATAGTAGAATCAATAACACAACATACATCAAAGCGTTTACTAAAACGTACTAAACCATGTGCAGTTTTACCATCTGTAAAACTAAATAAGCGATCAGCATAAACAAGTGCTTTGTTCTTAGTCATAAATCTTTATATTCCCCCATTTAATAAAAATGTTGAAAAGTATAATTAAATATTATTTTCTTCCAGTTAAAACAACTACGTAACGATCATTTGGCAAAGTATTGGTTTTATGACGATCTAATAAAGCGATTAAACCTGCAGTTGATGCAGGTAATACACTAAGTCCTTCTTTTTCCCTAACCATCTTAGAATGATAAATCATACTTTTATCAGTTGCATAGGCGCCCCAACCACCAGTATTACGTATCGCTGAAAGAGCATAATTACCGTCAATTGAACGCCAATTAATCAAAGGTTCATTAACTGGTGTTTCATGAATTTTATCTGGTTCTAAATCTTCACAAGATGGAAGATTTTTTATATAAGCCTGAATAATAGGATTTTTACCAAAAGCAGAACCTGCAACAATCTTTGGAATTTTAGATGTTTTACCACGCCTGTATAAACTTACAAAACCTTTGTATACACCAGCAAGAGTAGTTCCATTAGATACAGGCATTGCAATAAATGCTGGTGCATCACGTAGTTCATCATAGATTTCATAAGCAATTTCACCATAAGCACGCAGTTGAGTTATTGTATTATTACCACCTGCATTTGCATCGTAATATTCTTTTTTATCAGCCGCTTCCTGAGAAAAAATTACTGATTGCTCATAATCACCAGGAACGCGGACAACCCTTGTTCCATTTGCCTCAATTTCCTTTATACGTGCTGTATGATATTTTTCAGGAATATAAATTTCACAATCAAGACCTGCAAGAGCAGATGCAAGAGAAATCGCGGCACCATAATTACCACAAGTTGCAACCGTTACAGTATCATAACCACGGCGGAGTGCATCCATAACTTGAGCAAAAGCAATACGATCTTTCTGAGTACCTGTAGGAGTACTACCTTCAAATTTTAAAAAAATCTGGCGCAATCCAAATTCTCGTTCGATATTTCTTGCTCGAGTAAGATTAGTATCACCGATTTCAGAATCAATAATATCTTCATAAGCTTCAAGTCTTTCTTCCAAAGAAAGAGATTTATCTGCTGCAACTTTCTTTTGAGTTTCAAGTTCTGGTGCAATTTGAGGAAACTCTGAGCTTGCTCCATCCAGAAGTGATAAAATCTGCTCCCCGTTACCGTTTTTATTAACATTAATATGATTATTATTTTTAGCTTCTTCATCAACCATGTTATGCCACTAAAACATCCAATTTATTTCCCGAATAAAGACAACACAAAATAGTATATAATTATATCGAATTTATTCTAAAAAAAAATTTAAAATTTTTCAGATAAATTTTTAAATACCTCTGCTGTAACGGCTTTTCAAAATATTTTCTGAGCCATTAAACTAGGAATATATATGACAGATGAAGAATCTTCTTACGATGAGGATATTACAATTTTTTCACCTCAAGGTAGATTATATCAGGTAGAATATGCTAGAGAAACAGTTAGAAAAGGAGCAACAACTGTTGGAATAAAATTTGATGAAGGTATATTGTTTATCGCACTTAAAAACGATTTTTCAAAAACTATTGAATCTATAAGCATGGAAAAAATATTTCAAGTTGATAATCACATTGCATGTACTTATTGCGGTTTATCTGCAGATGCAAGACAGCTAATAGATTATTTAATGGAAGAAATACAAATAAATAAAATATGGTATGATGAAGAGATAACAATTAAAACCCTAGTTGAAAATCTTTGTGCATACATTAATCTTTTTTCTAGATATCAATCTGTACGCCCTTTTGGAGTAGTCATGTTTATAGGTGGAATTGATATTAATGGGGCATGTCTTTTTACAACAGATCCATCTGGATCATTTATTGAATATAGCGCGATATGTGAAGGAATGAACAACGAAACCGTAACAAAATATTTAGAAAAAAATTATAAAAAAAACTTGAACGTTGAAAAAGCAATTATTCTTGGTTTAAATGCTATTGAAAAAGCAACTAATAAAAAAATTACATATGAAAAATTAGAGATAGGTATAATAGAAAAAAATAAAACTTTTAAGAAATTAAATCAGGATGAAATTAAAAAATTTTTATAAAGTTTGATATAGTTTAATAAAACAATAACTTTTTAGTTTTACAACTCTATAAATTTATTACTCATAGAAAAAAGAACATGTCTTTCAATTTCAAGAATAGGTATTTTTTTTTTATTTTGCACCTCTACCTGCTTTTTTCGGTTTTAATGCAAACTTAAAACTTTTATAAGATTTCAGAAGTATTAAATTTCATATATCAGCTTTTAGATAGTTAAAATAATAGATTATTAATTAAAAGAAATAAAATCTAGCTAGTAAAGAATGAATAAAAGATTTAGTCGTAACTCTTTTAAAAATTAGTTTTTTTTTTTATCTTTTTTCTTTCATCGAATTAACTATTTCTTTTCCAAAATCAGTTAAACGATAAATTTTAACATTTTTATGTGCTTCAATTTGTTCAACTATATTAAGACCAATTAGTGATTCATCATCACGGTACCTTAAATTCATACCGCGTAGTGCACCAATTACATTTGTTGGAGTAGTCTTAATATTATATGCTATATCAGAAGTATAGCTACCACTGGGGCTAATATCAAAAAGATATTCTGCAATTTTTTTCCGTACGCTACTTCTCCTAAGACTCCTCATAACAAGAGGTCGTATAGTTTCAGGAGTAAGACTGTTTTCTCCTATCTGCATCCCATCCACTTCTAACGTAAAGAAATACAAATTTCTTTTAATAACTTATCGCTTAGCAGGCTATTCACCTGCATATACAACTGCATAATTATATATAAAAATTAATGTTTTTTTAAAAATCAGACATATATTTACGAATTAATGTTTTAATAGTACCTGATGTTGCAACAGTATTGATATTTATCTTTATATTACCTATTTTTTTAATATCTGATAGAAGTTTTATAGTATTTTCTTTTTCAGTATGTCTGCATTTAATGATTCCCATACCTTTGTCATTGTATTTGATAAGATACAAACCAAGTTTTTTATAATCTGTATCAAATATTTTTTTACATTGATTTTTAATTTCAAATATCAAGTCTTTTTTATCTATTTTTTCATTATTCTTGGTATTAACTACAAAACCGATGTATCTTTTTCTTTTTCCTTCTTTTATTATAAAAAAGCCTCCATTGAAAGGAATTAAAAAAGAAATTTTTTATTCTGATTCAATGCGTGGTGCAAGTAAATATGTTACATGGCCTTTGTTATCAGCGATATTAAATTCAACACGGATAGGGTTATCATTACCAATCATAATAGTTATAGGATCATCGCCTCTTACTGGTTTAATCATGTTGCTGAAATAGTCAATAGAAAACAGGCTTTTACATTTACTATTTGTAACAAGTTCCAAAAGTAGATCTTTAGGCAGCTTAAGATTAACAGTGTCTGTATCGCCCTCTGCAAACAATTCAAAGTCGTCTTTGTTGACTGTTAAAGATAGGTGATCAGAAACTGTTTCTGATGCACGGACACCTTGTGTAAGTTCAGATGCTTTTAATACAACTTTTGCTGGAAGTTTTAGATCAGGCATTTTAGGATCAGGCATACCTGTGGTATCGATTAAACCCATTTTACGAACAAGATTGCCTATTTTAATTATTAATCTATTGGTATCTTCATCATATTCCAAGTTAACCATATCATTGCTTGTGGATAGACGCATGATGCCTGCGAATTTATCCATGTCTATTCCTAATTCCATATTAGTTGCTTTGTATTCATCAAAAGCGTCACTTTTTATTTCAAGATCAACCATTGCAACATGAGCTGGGTCTACAGCTCTAAGGGATATACCTTTCGGTGTAATATTAAATTTCACTTCATTTACAAGTGGTGATGCAACGTCTATTATTCCTTTAAGTACTTCAGATTTTACTTTTGCATTAAACATATCTTTCCTCCCCAATCATAAATAATAAATAAGAATTAATTTAGGTAACGTTGTGGTATACATTTTTTATTTATAACTCTGACGGTATTATTTAATTTCGGTTTAGGATTTATAGCTTACTAGTAAACCTACTCCTGAGAATGCATGTGGAAGTAATTCTTTTTTGAATAATATCTCAGAGATTAAACAGGAAAAGCGTCCTGTCCATGTTGTATACCCATAGAATGATGCTATAATTATTGTATGGTTACCTTCTAAATATGTTATGGAATTCGGAGTGGATTTTGATTGAATAATAGGATAAAATGTGGTATTTGCTTTCTCGTCATTATAAAAACCTACAATTAGACTTTTTCTAAGAGAAGGTAAAAAAATTTCAAGTAATATTCTTGGTAATATAAACTGATTATTTAGTTTTAGAATGGAAAGAATACAAAAGTTTATTTTTGTTTTAATATGGAATCCCCTACCATGTGATTTAACACGAATTAAACTTATATTGTCTATTAGATTTTTATCTTTAGTTTCATTAGATTGAAGTTTCTGTATACGAGATTGCATTTCTAAATCTTTTTCAAAAAGTTCTGAACATTTAGATTCTAAGTATTTACCTATATCATTTGTTTCTTCTCCAACCTCTACTTCTATAGGTGTTATTGATTCATCAGGAGCTACTCTGTAAATTGTAATAGTTTTTTGTTGAGATTCTCCTAAAATTTTAGCATTTTCATTAGTACTCATTGCATAGGTAGAGCTTATTGCTGGTATGAGAAATAATAATATAGATATTATTACTATTGACTTTTTTGAAGTGTTATTCATATTCATTTTTCCCCCAATAATAGGATATTATAATATTAATATATGTATATTAATATATAAAATTTTGCTTTTTAATCTTCCCTCCATTTATAACCACATTTAGTACAAGTATAAAACCTACTCTCAGGTTCATCGCTACTTCTCATCTGACGAAGTATCCAAAACGCCTCGGTATTACCACATTTAACACATAACACTTTTGTTTTAGGTAAAACATTACTTTTTTCTTTATCTTCAATAAAAGTTACTTCTTTTTCCTTCTGTTTTGAGACAACAACATTACTTCCTTTTCTTTCCACTTTAACTCCACATTTTCGGCATACCATGAATTCTTTATAAGGATACATCAACGTTTTACATTTCTTACAAAACATATTTATTTCAACCACCTTATAACATCATTAATTACTTTATCATGATCAAATGCAAGTTCTGGAAGTTTTTCTAGTTCAAAAAACCTTGCATCTGATGCGTCATCACCACTTTTTAATTTACCACCAACAACATTCATTAAATAAACAATAGTAACAGTATGCCCGCGAGGATCACGATTAGGATCAGAATAAACACCAAAAAGCTCTTTAATTTCAACCTTCAAACTAGTCTCCTCTAAAACTTCACGAATAGCAGCATCTTCAACTTTTTCGCCATATTCAACGTATCCACCCGGAAGAGCCCATCTATTTTTGAAAGGATTACTATTTCTTTTAATTAAAAGAATTTTACCTCCTCTAACAATTGCACCATCAACAGTAAGTTTAGAATTTTTATATTTCATAAAACTAGATAATGAAAACTTAGATATTTAACATTTGATAAAATATAATTAAAAAAGAGAAGATTTTTTAGTTATTCATTTTTTCCCAAAAATAAGATAAATCTTTCTGTAACTCATCCATCCAATCAACAAAACTTGAATCATCTAGGTCTTCTTTTTTAATAAAATTTAAGAAACTACTGTGTTTTTCTTTTTTTATATTATTTCTTTTTTCCATTGTGCATCCCTTCTGTGTTTTTTATTTGCAAATACTAGAACATATTAGATATTTATTATAATTTGTTGTAGGTATATATGTAAATGCATATGTACAAATTAATGTAGTGATTAAAAATTATATATTTTGATTAAAGACTGAAATGAAACATTTAAAAAACAGTTATTTATTTCACTGCTTTAAAAAACATGTTATTGGGCTCGTGGTCTAGCTGGTTATGACGTCGCCTTGACATGGCGGAGGTCTTGAGTTCGAATCTCAACGAGCCCACTCTTAAAAGTCTATTTTTTTCTAGAATAAAACTTATAAACAGGAACCATATACGGCTATCAAAATTTAAAAAATATATATAAAAATAAAAACCTAAATGATAAAAATGAATATGTCTAAAAAGGAGGAAAAAATATTATGGCAGATAAACCACACTTGAATTTAGTAATTATTGGTCATGTCGATCATGGAAAATCTACATTAGTTGGACAAACACTATTGCAAACTGGACAATTTCCAGCACATATGGTTGAAAAATTCAAAGAAGAAGCAAAAGCAAAAGGTAAAGAAAGCTTTGTTTTTGCATGGATTTTCGATAATCTTAAAGAAGAACGTGAGCGTGGAGTTACAATTGATGTAGCACACAAACGTTTTGATACTGATAAATACTATGTAACAATAATAGATGCACCTGGTCACCGTGACTTCGTTAAAAACATGATCACTGGTACATCACAAGCAGATGCAGCAGTCCTTGTTGTTGCAGTACAGCATGGGATTATGGCACAAACAAAAGAGCACATGTTTTTGGCACGTACCCTTGGTGTAAAACAAATGATTGTTGCACTTAATCAAATGGATGCAACTACACCACCATATGACAAAGCCAAATTCGAAGAAGTAAAGGCAGAAGTTGACAAACTCGCAAAAAGCGTAGGATATAAAGATGATATGCTCCAATATATTCCAGTTTCAGCATTTAAAGGAGACAATATAAAAGAAAAAGGAAAACTTACTTGGTGGACTGGACCATCACTTTTAAAAGCAATAGACAATTTTACCCAACCAGAAAAACCAACATCATTACCACTTAGATGGCCAATTCAAGATGTATATACAATTAAAGGTGTTGGAACAGTACCAGTTGGAAAAATTGAAACAGGTATTATGAAACCTGGTATGTCAATTATTTTTAAACCAAGTATGAAACCTGGTGGAGCTGTTGGAGAAGTAAAAACTATTGAAATGCATCATGAAGTTTTAAATCAGGGATTACCTGGTGATAACGTTGGAGTTAACATACGTGGAGTTGCAAAAAATGAAATCAGACGTGGAGATGTCGCAGGACCAACAAACGATCCACCAACAATTGCAAAATCATTCACAGCACAGATAATGGTTTTAAATCATCCAAGTGTTATCACAAAAGGGTACACACCAGTATTCCACTGTTACACTGCTCAAGTTGCATGTCGTTTCGAGGAAATTTTAAAGAAACTTGATCCAAGGACAGGTGAAGTAAAAGAGGAACATCCTGATTTCATAAAAACAGGAGATGCAGCAATTGTAAAAATAGTTCCAACACGTCCAATGGTTATCGAGTCATCTAAAAAGATACCACAACTTGGTAGGTTTGCAATTCGTGATATGGGACAAACAGTTGCCGCAGGAGTCTGTCTTGAAATAGAAGAAGCCAAATAGGTTTCTATATCTTTTCTTTAAAAAAATTTTTTAAAATAAAATTTTTTGGAGTAAACAAATAATGGCGCAGAAAGCACGGATTTCATTGGTAAGTACTGATTCTAATAAACTAGATGAAGTTTGTAATCAGATTAAAATGATCGCAGAGAGAACTGGTGTTGATATTAGTGGCCCTATTCCACTTCCGACAAAACATTTAAAAGTACCCTGTAGGAAATCACCTGATGGCGAGGGTAGTGAAACTTGGGATCATTGGGAAATGCGTATACATAAAAGATTAATCGATCTTGATGCAAGTGATAGAGCTCTTCGCCAACTTATGCGAATTCAGGTTCCTGACGGAGTAAATATTGAAATTGTATTGCGCTCATAATTTATTTTTTCAAAAAATCTTTTTAATCAATTTTTTATTACATCCTTTAAGTTAATTGTTTTTTTATGCTGAGGTAGCAAAGCTAGGCCTACTGCGCCGGCCTTGAAAGCCGGTCCTCCATCTGGGGGGCGGGAGTTCAAATCTCCTCCTCAGCGCTATTTTTAGTTAAAAGTAACGGTAAGTTTTTGAAACAGATTTTGTTTATCAATAGTTGATAATCAATGAAAATAGACCCATGGAGTTCAACAACCTATCAGGATTATACAAGATTAAGAGATGAATTTGGAATAGAAGAATTCTCAGAAAATTTATATAATGAATTACCACGTCCACATAAACTACTTAGACGTGGGGTAATAATAGGTCACCGTGGTTTTTCACAAATTAAAGATGCAGTACAAAACAAAAAACCATGGGCGATACTAACAGGTCTTATGCCCTCGGGAAAAATGCACTTAGGTCATAAAATGGTATTAGATCAAGTAATCTATTACCAATCTCTTGATGCAGATATAAATATAGCAGTCGCAGACATTGAAGCATTTGCAACACGTGGTTACACACTTGAAAAAACCAAAGAATATGCAATTAACGAATATATCAAAAATTATATTGCACTTGGTCTTAAACCAGAGAAATGCCGTATCTATTTTCAATCAAAAAACCAGGATGTAAAAGACCTTGCATATTTACTTGGCAAAAAAATAAACTGGTCTCAAATGCAGTCAACCTATGGATTTAATAGTTCAACAAGCATGGCACATATTTTTTCACCACTTATTCAGACAGGAGATATACTACATGTTCAATTAAAAAAATATGGTGGCCCAAGACCTACACTTGTACCTGTAGGCGTTGATCAGGATCCTCATATTAGACTCTGCAGAGATATTGCACAATCACATAGACTTTATAATGTAACTGTTACAAAGGACAATAAAATAGGTGTTTTTATAAAAATTGATGAAAACATAGAAAAGATACTTGATAACGCAGAGGAAATACTAAATAAATTAAAGTTTATAAAACTTAAAAGAATCACTGATTACAAAGCAATTTATATAAATGATGCAAAAGAAGAAGATATACCTTTAATTGAGGAAGCACTTGTTAAAACAGAGCCACTCTTTGGAGGATATGGTTTCTTTGCTCCTTCTTCTACATACCATCGTTTTATAACTGGTCTTACTGGTGGAAAAATGAGTTCATCCAAACCAGAAAGTGCAATATTTTTAACAGATACATCAGAACAAGCAAAAAAGAAAATAATGAGTTGTAAAACTGGAGGGGCAGTAACACTTGAGGAACAAAAGAAGAACGGTGGAAAACCAGATGAATGTGTTATATATGAACTTTTTTTATATCATTTAATAGAAGAAGATAACGAACTAATACAAATCTACAAAGATTGTAAAAACGGTAAAAAAATGTGTGGCCAATGTAAAGAATATGCATCAGAATTAATGGAAAAAATGCTAACAGATATACAAGATAAGAGAAAAACTGCTGAAGAAAAAATAAAAAAATATCTTGAATAAATTTTTATTCATATGGTTGGTATAAACCATCTTCATTTGCTATTTCTTCAATTTTTGAGTTTATTTTTTTTCTATTATTTGATAGTACTTGGTTAAGATTTTTAAATCGTTCTTCTGAAGATGATGCTTTTCCACGTACTGGTATTGTAAGTCCTAAATCTTTTTTTCCTTTTATTGCTTCATTAAATATTTTATCTGGTTTTATTCCTCTTTGAATGTTTTTAATTATTTTTTGAAAATCTCCTTGTATTATCCCAAAATCTGCTTCGTTTTTTGTAATTTCGGTTTCTATTTCATCATCTATTTTCCTTGCGATTTTACTACCTATACCTTTTATAATAAACGGATTTTTATTGTATTCTTTCATATAGTATATTCCAATTTCAGGGTTCATTAGATAATAGTCTCTTGTTAATCTTTGATTGTCTTGTCCAAAAATAGCCTGCCAGCCTCTAGGATGTTTTTTTCCATCAAGTATTATATCATTTAATATCTCGTTTCTATTTTTTATCTTCAATTTGTATCATTTTAGTATTATGTGTTTGTTATTTAAGTATATTTTCTGTTTATCTTTAATATTTAAGGGGAATATAATTTACTTGTAAAATAAGTGATTATAAAAAAAGTAGTAAAAATGGATAAGAATAAAACAATTTTTTAATATATATACCAAGAATAAGGATTATTAAATAGGGTTATTAATACATGGATTAGATCTGATTTGAGAGACTGGATAATTATTTTTTTAATAGTTTACCCATATTATATTTATTTCTTTGGGAACTGTTTTTTTATATTTTTGTTTTTTATTTGAGTTATTATTCATTTTTTATTCAACCCATTTTTTTTTATTTTATTTTTGCTGCAAGAACTCTTGCTCTATTTCCAACAACTAGGCATTTTGCTACATATTCCATTTCTATTGCTTCTTGTTCGTTTGAGATTTGACCAACTATCATCATTTTTTATCACTCCTCAATCACTATTTTGTAAAAAGGGTTTAAAAGGTGTTGTTGTACATGTCTAGCCATGTTTCTTTACAGTTGTTATCGTAAATAAAAAAAATTGTAAAAGATTAAAATTTTTTATTCTTCTTTTCCAAAAATGTTTTTTATCATCCATTCAGGGTCAAATGAAATATGGTCCTCATATTTTTGACCAACTCCAATAAATAGTAGTGGTTTACCAATAGTATAGGCAACACTAAGAGCACTACCCCCTTTTGCATCTGTATCAACTTTTGTTAGTATTACTCCATCGATTCCACATACTTCGTTGAAACGTCTGGCTTGTTCTACTGCATCGTTTCCAGAGAGTGCATCTCCTACAAATATTATAAGATCTGGTTTGGCAACTCTTTTTATTTTAGCCATTTCATCCATAAGATTAATATTTGTTTGAACACGTCCTGCTGTATCAAGTAAAACTACATCTTTATGTTTTGCTTTTGCATGATCTATCGCATCAAATGCTACTGCTGCAGGATCAGCACCTTGTCCATGTTTAATTATTTTTACACCAACTTTTTCTGCGTGGATACTTAGTTGTTCTATAGCTCCTGCTCTGAATGTATCACCTGCTGCCATTACACAGCTATATCCTTTCTTTTTAAGCATTGCTGCGATTTTTGCTATACTAAGGGTTTTACCGCTCCCGTTTACACCTATGAACATTATAACAACAGGTTTATTATGTTTTTTTATAAAGTCGTCAAAATCAAGTTCGTTAGACATCAAAACATGCGATATTGCGTTTTTTAAAACGGTTTCAACACCTTCACTAATTTTACCACGTTCTAGATTAATATGTTTAAGTTCCTCTTTAATATCTTTTTTAATTGATTCAATAACATTATATGCTACATCTGATTCAAGAAGTCCTACTTCTAAATCCCATAATAATTCATCGAGTTTCTCCTCGCTAATTGTAATTGTTGTTTTTTTATCTACTTGTGCTACTTGTTCAATGCTACGGCGGGTTTTAAGAGTATGCTCAAGTTCTGCTTCTATTGATTTTTCTATTTGTTTATCGATTTCTTCTTCTCTTTTACGCCGATCTGCATCTATTCTTTTATATCTCTCCTCATCATCTTTCTTTTTATAGATCTGTTCTTCTTTTTTAGTTTCAATTTTTAATTTTTCTTCTTTTTTTGTTTCTGTATGTTTCACATCGGTTTTAATCTTTTTTTCAGGTATTATTTGTTTTATTTCAACATCTTTTTTGACAGGTTGGGTTTTTTTTTCCCCAAGTGGTTTTACTGCTGGTTCCGGTTTTTTTATTTCTTTTTCTTCTATAAATTTTGGTTTTTCTTTTGCAAGTTCTGATTCAAGTTCTGCTTCAAGTTTATCTTCGAATCCTTTAAGCTTCTTCTTTAAAAACTTAAACATATGCTATACCTTAATTATAGATTTTTTTTATTTTTCTTCATACATTAATTTTTGGGCTTTTTCTGCTGCGTTTTCACCCTGTTTTTGTATATTTTGCATCATTTCATCAATTTTAGCTTGTGATTTTTCGATATTTTGTATTCTTTCATCTATTTTTTTAATTGCCTCTTCGTATGTTTTTTCAGTTATGATTCCGGCTCCTACATCTACTAGTATCTTTTCTTGTTTTTTTGCTATTGTATTAATAAAGGTTCCTCCGCCTATTGGGATTATCATCTCTGTTTCTTTTTCTAATTTGTTTAGTTGTTCAATTGTTAAACGTGCTTTTTTATAATCCATTATTGCTGCTTGTATATATTGAGATTGCATTTCTAATTGGTTTAATTGTTCTTTGCATTGTTCAATAATCATCATGTATTTTGATGCTTCTTCATCCTTAGTCATTTTTAATACTTCCTTATATCCTATGATTTGTTAATGCCACCTAATAAAAAAAGTATTATTAATACTATTTGTTGGAATGAAGAAATAGATTACTATCTTATATAAAAAATAAAATTCGCTGAACTTGAAGTTTTTATAAAAATAAGTTTTTTTTTAAAAAATGCTATAATTAAAACCATATATTATAGTAATTTTTAGCTATTTTGCTAAAATCGTATAAATTTAATCGCTCGGCTTAAACTTATATCCAAACTATTAGAAATTATAAGCATAATTGAATGTAAAAAGAATAATAAAGTGAAAGGTGGTTTTGAGGTTAGAAATGTCATATAACGTTTATGTAATTGAGCTTGACAAAGAAGTATTAAAATCTCGTAAATTTAGGACTTATAATCCTCAATTGAAACCCGAAAAAACTTGTTTTTATGTTGGACAATCGTGTCATAGTCCAGACGTGAGATTTAGACAGCATAAAGATGGGTACAAAGCAAATCGTTTTGCGAAGAAATATGGTTTGCGTCTGAGGGTGGATATATATGAAATATTTAATCCTATTAAGACACGTGATGCAGCAGAAAGGATTGAACAGGGAATTACTGAGAAATTGAGAGAACTAGGGCATGGAGTTTGGTCAAATTGATAGATTGGTAAAATGAAAGGCGGAAAGGCTGTTCAAGTCTCTTCTCCTGCACTAATTATAAAATTCATTTAATAATATGCTTAACCGACCTCATATTCTCTCAACAGAAATTTTTACTTTTATTTAAAAGGTTTTTTTGATAATATCAAAATTTAGTCTATTTTTTAAAATCTATTTTTTATCTAAATATTATCTGCCATCAAATTTTTAGCATAATACAACTTCCAATATTATGAATGGTACAACTTTTACAAAAATTTTTAATAAAATATAATCAAAATTCAACCAGAAAATAGGATTTACACTGTAAAACAATTTGTTTAAATTTAAAAACAGCATCATAATACTTTTGTCGATCAAGCAATTGATTCCCCTGGTCGTACATAATGAGGAGATTTTCAATTGCTACACCAATACGTTCTGCTGCATTGATGAAACTGATACATGTCGATTGCATCAAATTAATCACGGTCGCTTCAAAAAACGCTAGGTATTCTGTTGAAGAAAGCATTTCTAGTGTGGATGCTATTTGATCTAAAGATGTAGTATAGTTTTTGATCCATAGTTCTTCTGTATAGTTTATAAAAATGTGTTGTTGATCATTTGGTTGTTTACTGACATTAAAGAGGAGCTGTTGCATGATATATGCTTGTTTTTGCATTGTGGTATCTATAATAGTTAGAATGTCAGCTTGATTGGTTTCAGCAATAGTTGTCTGATATGCCCATTGATCAAAAAAATTATTTTCTGTTAAAAATACTTGTTCAACTGATTGAATAATCCGAAGAAAGGCATCCGAGTTATTTTCATAAAGGGACAATGATAGTTGAGCAGCTTCACCTGTTTCATATGGTTCGTAAATTTCTGTATTACAGATGTGAAATGGTACATAAATACTACTAACAGCATGATTTGCTGAAAACCAGCCTTTACTAAGGATTTGATGCCGCTCTTTTGGTATTTGATAAATGGCCACTCCTTCAAATGGATAAATCTCTTCACACATCGGTCGAACATCATTCACATCGTCTTTTTGTAATCGTGACCATTCAATCATATCCGCAACAGTGATGTTTCCTTTTCGAGGGAGGATTCGTTCTAATAGCTTTTGTTCCCATGCATGTACTGCAGTAGTTAGATGAATAGTGGCGGTGTTATTAGAGATATTTAAAAGTGAAACATAGAAATCACCAATTATTTTTTTTTCTCCTACGTTAAGTGATACTGGCTGTAAAAAGGAAGGTTTCCCATAATGATAACCAATGTTTGTAAAAAATGGTATATGTTTTACCATTATAGATTTGTTTGTTATTTGAAGAAGTCGTATCCGAAAGATACCGTTAAGGTTAATACTTTCCCCAGTTGTTAAGGTATCTGTTTTTGTTGTATTATATGCATTGGCGATTAAACGAGAATATAAGTTCATATTCCATAACTCACGGGGATAATTTGAAATGACATCAACGTCATCAATTATTTCCTTTATGTCATAACGATAAGCATCTGCTTCGATAAGATATCCTTTTTCAGGTCCTACTACACAAAGATTCTCTGGAACACCAGTTGCATGTAATTCATCTACACTAAGTGCCGTAAGATGATATACTGCTTCTTCTTCTGATGTCGCTTGTTCGCAACTATACCTGATCCAATCGAAATCATCCCAGGCGTATCGGGTAGGATTTATCCATCGAGAAAGGGAATCAGCATCACTAATTGCAAGACCGGCATCTGTTAAAACCATACCTGATTTTACAATATTTGGTGGGATGTCTTGTTGCGATGTTACACCAATGTATGATTGATTCACAACAATGTTCATTGCTTTTCCAGTCCAAGGATAATGATAGGTATACTCAAAACCTTCTCGAATAAGAGATAGTACTTGTAATCCAGGACGACTTGGATCTCGGACTTTCAATAAAAGATTATATTCTCCTGCAGTGGTATCACCGGTGGCAATAATATTTTTACATGCTGAAACCATACCTGTACTACAAAAGAGAAAGATGACGAATAAAGTAATAGCTTTATGAACTTTAAAGTACGTAAGATACATTATACCAATAAAAATATAAACATAGGATATATAAAAAAGTTACCCGTTTTCAACTCGTTTTTTATAATATCTTTTTACACTCATACGACTAAAGTTTCTTTTTCTGCATATAAAATAAAAAAAATTAGTTGGAGTTTGGTTTTTTTTAGTTATTGGAATTGGTTTTGTATTTTTTTTCAAAGAAAAAAACACTCCAACATCTTCATAAATGGTTGTATGATTGGGTTAAAGGTGTGTGCTTTTGTCATACTCACTTCAAGTGTTGCCCAGTCACTTTCAGCACCATAAGTATCTTTAGCTTTTGCATTGATTGTATAATCACCTTTTTCAGACCAACTATGTGAAGAATTGTAATATTGTCCCGAAGGTAATGTTCTTGTCCAACCAGTAGATGTATTATCTCCCCATTTTATATAGTAGGATATTTCATCCTCTTCTGGATCAGTAGATGCAAAAGCGTATTCATATTCTATACCTGGTTTTCCGTTAGCTTGACCTATTATAGTTGGTGGAGTTGGAATGTTATTTGTAAACAGACTTTTTATTGTCTCTCTAATAGTAATTTTGGTTGCCTCCATTGCTTCATTCATAGCAACATTAGAATTCACATGAATAAAACCTGCTGCACGACAAGGATATGAATCATTAGTGTTACAATGTATTTTTTGGTACCACATACCTAGATATGCTATATACTCACACAAAAACTTCCCTGGGTTATAATCCCAATCAACCCATGCATTAATATTGGTTTGGTTGTTAATAGCTTCCTTAATCTTTTCAACTGGTAAAGAAGAATGACGAATATAACCTGTATCCTCAGTGTCATCAGGTGGGCAAGGTGTGGGTTGATATGGTGATTTTTCATCATTAATCCAAGAATCAAGGTTACGAGCATTATATTCAATTTCCCATGGTCCCTTACCAGCACCAAAACTTATAATAGCAAATGGATGGATTTTACTAGTAACATTCCAAAAATCTTCCCAGGTTTCCTGATAATCAACTTCAAACATACCCTTATAATTGTCATTTGGATCCGGGAAATATGAATAAATATCAAAACCCAAACCCTCCCAATTTTCTCCTTTCCAACCATTTGGATTTAACTGAGGATCAGTACTAAAATTTATAAGCATTTTGCCAGTTGGATTCCAAAAACCAGTTAGCATTATCACTCGTCGTTCAAATGGTGTAGTAATGGACAAAGAATCTAACCAAATGCTCTCTTTATCATAAATACCTGTAATTGTAGGAATTGTAGTAACTACTAACAACGTCATTATAAAGATTCCAATCATTTTCTTATTCATCTTTTTACCACCCCAAATAAAAATAATTTATATCTTGAAAATATTTAATATATTACTTTAATTTAAATCTTATGTAGGTAATAAACTTAAAAAATAATTAATAAAAAAGAGAAAGTTTGGTTTTTTTTAGTTATAGAATTTCGTTTAGTATTTTTTCAAAGAAAGATAAACTTTGAAAGAGTTTTTCCAACCACAAATGGTCTAAAGATTTAGTTTATGGTTTACCTTGACTATCGGTTTTGATTAAACAGACA
>Ga0209254_10001627_pt1 | contig 20268 bp, 19 predicted proteins | sample FrelakmetDIP11DI_FD_187148 | JGI IMG/M metagenome (GOLD analysis project Ga0209254, IMG submission 187148) | Freshwater lake sediment microbial communities from the University of Notre Dame, USA, for methane emissions studies - DIP11 DI (SPAdes)... | ecosystem: Environmental > Aquatic >...
CTACTTCATTCTCTCTTTTACAAAAGAAAGCACATGTTTGTAAGCATCTTCAGTAGCAGCTTTATCAAACGATGGGTTGCTTGGATTTGCAAATGCATGTGGGGCATCGTATCTTTTGAGGATAAGTTTTTTGCCTGCTTTTTCCATCGTGCCGGCAAATTCATCCACAACAGCAGGACTTGGCCATTGGTCCTTATTCCCGAATATGCCCAGTACATCAGGGGATAAGGTCTTAAGTCTTTCCAGGTCTTTTTCAGGTTGTCCGTAATACATTATGCATCCTACAGCTTGTTTGCCGCCCAGTAAACTGGCCTGCAAGCTCCATCCGCCTCCAAAGCACCAACCAATGGTAAATACTTTTGCATCTTTCCCTGCATAGCTGTAAGCGCCCTGGATGATTGCAACAGCCCTTTCCTTAGAAGTAGCCTGCATGAATTTTGTTGCGTCCTCTCGTGTGGAGGCCACTTTCTCATCATACAAATCAAGTGCAATGACATTTAATCCCAGGTCGTTTGCCAGTTTTTCCGCTTCCTGTTTGATATAATCATTAAGTCCCCACCATTCGTGAATTACAAAGAGGTAGTAGGATGTTTTTTTTGCAGCTTTAATTTCCCAGCCATGAGCTTGTTTGCCGTCAGCTGCCTGAAAATGTATATCTTTTCCTTTTTCGCTCTTGTACGTAAAAGGTAACGGCTCATCATGTCCGGCTACAAAATTTTTATCTGAGGCATGACGGGAAAAAGTTTCGGTTGCATCAATGGTGCAGCAAGTCATTTGTTGTTGTGCACCTGCATAATAATAACAAAGAAATGATAGGATGAAAGTGAATATTTTTTTCATGACAGGTTCTTTTTTCAAATCTACCATAATTTTTGAACACTGATGGATTGAAGGACCTGCATGGAAGTCATGAAGTTGTAAAATTAATTCCTGATCATTTTGTGGAGTGTTTGCTGTCCGTTTGAGCTTGTTACCTGCAACATATACATTCCTTTGATTAAATCGGCAGTGTATATTCGGATCGGTGTTTCTGATGCAGTTATTTTTTTTACTAATCTTCCATCGGCAGCAAAGATTTCTATCAGTTTGATCTTTTCGTTTTTGTCTGCTGATATTGTAACTTGATCCTTGAAAGGGTTTGGGAAAACAGAAACACCCCGTAAAATATCCTGCGTTACAAAATTGATGGTTAATACTGGGGAATATTGAGTCCTGCCAGTTGTTTCAACAGATGCTAACCGGTAAAAATTTTTTCCTCTTATGGGTTGCTGATCGGTAAACTGATATTGCTTAGGTGGCAAATTCGAATGATTTGCGCTTACGGTTCCTGCTGTTTCCCAGGCTATGCCATTAGTTGAACGTTCTATTTTATATGCAAGTATATTTTCTTCTGAGGCTGTTTTCCAATTCAGGTCAATGACCTTTTTATTTTGCCGTGCCGAAAAATCAAGCAACTGAAATGGCAGCAGCAGGTCGCACCTGGCAAAAAGGTCAACAATAACATAATCGCTGAGGGAAGTTGCCATTACAACAATACTGTCAACCGGACCTGTAAAAAACACACGCATGGATGATTGAACGAGTGCGCTTGTGGTTGCTGCTCCGTTAATTACATTCCCCCCGGTAACAGTTGCTCCATTCTGAGGGTCAACAAAATTGGCCGGCACACTTACGCCATTTAAAAAACCTGTTACACGTTGATGTTCTGAGTTAAAACCATCGCCCCGAATATCACTTACCCGGATATGTATGTAATTGGCATCCAGTGCTGTTGATAATTTAAATGAAGTATAGGTGCCTGCTGCAAAGCTCGCGCCACGGTATGTCATTAGCGACTGATATGTAAAACCGCCATAAGCAGAAGTATTGATGCTGTAACCCGGCCTGCCTGAGGCAAAACTACCCTGGGACCTTACATTGACCTGAACGGTGCCTAAAATAATTCCGGTAGCAGATCGGGTTTCAACCACAGGCGTACCGCCAACCCATGAAGTATTGCCAATGCACTGGCTAAAGGACTTCTTTGTCCCCGATAGCATCAAAGCAATAAAAAAAATAAGGGTAAAAAATCGTGTCATTTTGGTTGCCTGCTGCCTGAATAACGCCATCTGTGGGGGATAATTGTATTTAAATGCATAAATGACAGAAAATCAAATATATATATGATTAATTTTCACATATAAGTCGAAAAAAGTGAAGTATAGAATAAGATAATTTGTTTTTTTCCACAGTCTGTTTTCAATTTATTGCAGCCCGGTATTTTGGCGTATGTTTGCACGACCCCCGGGAATTTTCTCCTGTATCTTTCCTTCAGGTCATATTTTAGGTTTTTTAGCTTTAAAAATGCCAGTTTATGCTGCCATTTTAACCTGTGATCTGGATCGCTTTTTTAGGTATCAAGTCTCATTTAATAATATTATCATATCATGGCAAAGTTCATTTTCGTAACCGGTGGTGTTACATCTTCATTGGGTAAAGGGATCATTTCTGCTTCGCTGGCAAAACTTTTGCAAGCGAGGGGGCTGACAGTTACCATTCAAAAATTTGACCCCTATATAAATGTTGATCCGGGTACGCTTAACCCTTATGAACATGGAGAATGCTTTGTTACGGAAGATGGGGCAGAAACGGATCTTGACCTCGGCCATTATGAACGATTCCTGAATATTTTCACCAGCCAGGCAAATAACGTTACTACTGGCAGAATCTATCAAACCGTAATCAATAAAGAAAGAGAAGGCGCTTACCTGGGTAAAACGGTGCAGGTTATCCCGCATATAACGGATGAGATTAAACGAAGAATGAAATTACTGGGAAATATCGGATATGATATCGTCATTACTGAGATAGGAGGAACCGTGGGTGATATAGAAAGCCTGCCCTTCATTGAAGCTGTTAGGCAATTGCAGTGGGAACTCCCTGATGAGGATTGCCTGGTAGTGCACCTGACATTGGTTCCATACCTGAAAGCGGCAAAGGAACTAAAGACCAAACCAACACAGCACAGCGTAAAATTAATGAGTGAAAATGGGGTTCATCCGGATATCATTGTGTGCCGCACCGAAAGGCCGCTTTCTCCGGAAATTCGTCGAAAGATCGCACTCTTTTGTAACGTAAAACAGGAAGCCGTAATTGAAGCTGCCGATGCACCTACCATTTATGAAGTCCCATTGGCCATGATGCGTGAGAAACTCGATGTCATCTGCCTGAAGAAACTTAATATTACCCAGTATAAAGAGCCTGAACTCACTGCCTGGAAAGAATTCCTGGATAAATTAAAATATCCAAAGAGCAAAGTGAATATCGGCCTCATTGGAAAATATATTGAATTGCAGGATGCTTATAAATCCATCCTCGAAGCATTCGTGCATGCAGGATCTGTGAATGAATGCAAAGTGGAAGTGATCAATATCCACAGTGAATTCATTACCCCGGAAAATGTGGACGAAAAAATGTCTACGCTGGATGCATTACTGGTTGCACCTGGGTTTGGACACAGGGGTATAGACGGAAAAATTACCGCAGTCAAATACGCACGTGAAAAGGGTTTGCCGTTTTTTGGTATATGCCTTGGTATGCAAATGGCCGTCATTGAATTCGCCCGGAATATTCTCGGCCTTACCAATGCACATTCAACGGAAATGAATCCTGATACGCCTAATCCGGTCATTGACCTGATGGAAGAACAAAAGAAGATAACAGACAAAGGTGGCACGATGCGCCTTGGATCCTATGATTGTGAAATAAAGCCCAATAGCCTTGCAAGTAAGATTTATGGTAAAACAAACATAACTGAAAGGCACCGTCATCGCTGGGAATTCAATAATGGTTACCTGGCTGATTTTGAAAAAGCAGGTATGATTGCCAGTGGTAAGAACCCGGAAAGCTCACTCGTTGAAATCATTGAGATACCCAGCCATCCATTCTTCATTGGCGTGCAATATCATCCGGAATTAAAAAGTACGGTAGAAAATCCACATCCGATTTTTGTTCATTTTATTAAAGCAGCTAAAGAATACGCTGATAATAAAAATGCAGTGAGAAATCCTTTATTGCAGAGTGAGATGATTTAGTTGATAGTTGACAGTTGTTAGTTGATAGCAAAGGCAAAGAAAGTTGATAGTGGGTAGTTGTTAGTTGATAGCAAAGGCATTCAAATTTAAGGGCTGTTTCTGCCAACTAACAACTGTCAACTAACAACTAATTCTCCTGCTTACTCAACACTCCCTTTTTGATCTTCTCCCAGGTACTGTCGAACGTTTCCCGCTGATCATCTTTATATCTTTTTGAAAGTTCTTTCATTTTTTCTTTCCTGTCTTCTTTGCTCATGCTGAAAAATTCACGGATGGCGTCGCTGTCATTTTCCTGTGCCAGCGAATTATAGAGTTTTTTTAATTCCTTTTCCCGGTTCATATTCTCATACGCTAATTCCTTTTCCATTTCTTCCCGCAGGGTGGCTTTTTCTTCATAAGCACCGGAGGGTAGGAGTGTCTTAACGATCACCGGCATAAGTTCTATCAGCATCAGTATGGCTACAATCAGGTAATACCTGAAACGAAGTGTATCATTCGCATCCAGCAGGTTACTCAATCCTTCCATCCGGGTTAAAAAACCGGTGTTAAGCAGTTTGGCAAAAGATTCTTCCTCTATCTGAATGGTGCTTTCAAGGTTTCCCAAAGCACGCTGAATGGAATCCATGCGGGGCTGTAATACCAGCATACTGCTTAGCCTTTCGGATTCAAGTTTTTCATAGGCCAGTTTTTTTGCCAGGGCTATTTTTTCAATCCCTACTTTCCCTGATCCGCCGGTACCATCGGCCTCCCTGAGATAATTATTCAAAGCTTCGGTTACGCTTGACTGAAGGGTGTTCTGCTCCTGCTGAAGGGTTGCTTTTGCCTGAAGTAACTCTTTTTTACGCTGACCGTAGAGAGAATCCAGTTCATTTCTTTTATGTGCTTTTCGGGTTTCATTATCCAGTGAAATCTGTACTTTAACTTCTTTGTCGAATAAAAAAAGTATTGCCGGCTGAGCCATGAACAATCCGATGGTCAGGGCCAGCAGGCCACGGAAAAGAAAGGGGGTTAACCGGTTCCGGTTTCGGCGATTGATTCCTTTGATCAGTGCCCGGTCGATGCAGAGCACGATAAAACCCATAAATAAGCCGAGTGGAATATAGGCCCATGGGTTCTCAATGGCAGTGGAAAAAAAATAGGTCCATGCACCCGTGGCAAAGAGCCAGGTAGTTAGAACTATTAAGCCAATAATGGAATAGCGGTTGCGGTCTACTGTACAGTCGGTAATAAGCTCTTTTTCAGCAGTTGACAGCCACCATAGAAAGTGCGTAAATGTGCCATGTTCATACGTTTCCCTCTGGGAAACCGATAAAGGGTTTGTCGCCATGTTTTGTCTGTTTTGGATCGTTTCAACAGACGGGATCAGAAATAACTGACAGGTTGAAGAAGAAATATAAAACTAAGGGGAAAAACGAGAGATTTTTTTCTAAAGTATTGAAATTCTGTTAAAACATACCCAATATCCTACCAGCCAAATGGTTGGGCCAATATCCATATCCTTTGTTACCTTTGCCGCTCAAATTTCAGATATGAAACTGGATAAAAATTCGGTGATTGGCTTTGTGTTACTGGCCTTGTTATTTTTTGGATATTTCTATTTCACCCGTCAGGGGCAGATAGAACTGGAGTTGAAGCAGAAGCAGGTTCAGGATTCCCTGGCACGACTGGCTCCCGCTAAAGATACAAGTGTCAGGATATCAGCGCTGAATCAGGCAGATTCAGTCCCTGTTCCTGTTGCGGTTGCAGGACAGTTTAGCCAGAATGGCGCCGGGAAAGAAGAATTAAAGACCATTGAAACAGATCTGCTTAAAATAACCTTTACCAATAAAGGCGCCCAGCCCAAATTTGTAGAGCTAAAAAAGTATCTGTCTATAGATAGTACACCGGTAAAACTGGTTTCTGCTGAATTAGACAAATTCTCTTATATACTCAGCACCGGACCTAATGCTACGGCAAATAGTACAGATCTCTTTTATACCGGAGGAGATATTACTAAAAATGCTGATGGGAGCCAGACTATCGTTTATACGCTGGCAGACTCATTAGGTAAATCCATTGTCCACCAGTTCACCCTAAGGCCGCAGGATTATATGATCGACTGGAATGTTGAACTCACCGGCGCGGATAAATTATTCTCTCAAAATAGTCTGAACCTGCTCTGGCAAGTGGAATCAAAGCAGCACGAGATGGATATACAGAGTGAAAAAAGGGAATCCCAGATCGGGCTGATGGAAAAGGGTGGGTTTGATTACTTCACCATGGGCGACGGGCTAAATGAAAAATTTGAAGAAGGTGTTAAATGGCTTGGCATAAAGCAGAAATTTTTTATTTCTACCCTTATTGCTAAAAACGGTTTTTCCTATGCCGATATAAGCTGTAATGTTCCACACGATTCCACGGGGATTGTGGCCACTTCCATGGCAAACCTCAAAGCTACTTTCCCTTCCGGAACAAAGGCTACAGTTCCTTTCCAGATTTATTACGGGCCAAATGATTTCAAGGTGCTCAAGAGCTATAAAATGGACCTGGAGGATATGGTTAACCTGGGCCAGGGTTTTTATGCTTTCGTAAAATATATCAACCGCCTGATCGTATTGCCTGCGTTTAATTTCTTTGATAAAATGATCGGCAGCTATGGCCTTGTAATCGCCTTGCTCACCATTTTAATCCGTTTGATCACTTCCCCACTGGTATATACCAGTTACCTCAGTGGTGCAAAAATGAAAGCACTCAAACCGGAACTGGATATCTTAAAGGCTAAGCACAAAGATGACCAGCAGGCCTTTAGTATGGAGCAGATGAAACTCTTCAGGTCAGCAGGCGTAAATCCGCTTGGGGGTTGTATCCCGGCTTTATTACAGATCCCGATATTCTTTGCTTTATATAGTTTTTTTAACTCGAGCATAGCATTGCGAGGGCAGAAGTTCTGGTGGGCAAATGACCTTTCTTCTTATGATGCCATCATCACCTGGAAAACCAGCCTGCCTTTCATCGGTAACCACCTGAGTCTTTTTACGATCCTGGCGGTGGTCACCAGTTTAGCGATCTCCATTTACAGCATGAGCATGACTCCGGATCAAAATAATCCGGTGCTCAAATACATGCCCTATATTTTCCCGATCCTGTTACTGGGCATTTTCAACAGCCTGCCTTCGGCCTTAACATGGTATTATACCGTATCCAACCTTATTACACTGATACTCCAGTTTGTGATACAGAATTATATTATAAATCATGATAAGATCCTGGCGCAATTAGAAGAAAATAAGAAAAAGCCTAAATCCAAACCCAAATGGCAGGAACGGCTGGAATCAATGCAGGAAACACAAAAGAAAGTTGAGGATATGAAGGCAAAAACCCAGAAAAAATAAGTGCATGAAATTATTACAAGCCCGGTTTTCATAACCGGGCTTTTTTTAACAGACGGCCTGCAACCTGCATGTGTATTTCCTTATCTTAGTGAAAGAAAATCGGTAATGATAGTTTGTCCAGGATCCATAATTATCCATAATCATGCGTAATAAAATCGGATTGTTTAGTATTCTTTTTACATTGGTCATTTCTCTGGGATCGATGGCACAAAAAACTTTGTCTGAAGGCACCATTTTTTTTGATATTTCTGTACAGACTGGGAACAGTCAGCCACAAATGGCCGATATGTTTGATGGAGCACAGGCAATACTTTTTCTGAGGGGCAGCCTGAGCCGTTCTGAGCTTAACAGTGCCTTGGGAAGTACCGTTACGATTTATGATCACCGTGCAGGTATTGGTGTTGTATTGAGAGATTTCGGAACGCAGAAGCTGCTAATTAAAATGAACAGGGACAACTGGGCGGATAAGAATAAGAAATATGAGGGCATCATATTTAAACAAACAGGCGAAACAAAAAATATAGCCGGATATAAATGTGAAAAAGCAGAGGCGCAGTTAAAAGATGGCAGTAAGTTCACTGTTTTTTATACTAAAGAAGTTGTTACAGAAAACACAGACTACGATCCTCAGTTCAAAGACCTGCCCGGAACAGCATTGGAATATGAATCTGTTGTTGGGAATTTAAAAATTAAATACACGGTATCTAAGATCAGTTTTGATCCTGTACCGATGCAAAGATTCGAAATACCAAAGTCAGGGTACAGGGAAATGACTTATGAAGAAAGCACTAAGAAAAATTAAGGAAAATAATTAGCGAATGACCGGGGCAGAAGGGGTTTTGAATTTCTGCATTACCGGTTTGTTTTTGTAAGGAAGATAATATGTTACATTGCCTTTCTGGTAAGATACCACAGTGTTGAACATGGAAACTTTGCCCTTTTTGCCAAATCCAAATGATTTATTGCTGTTAAAGCTGTAGCCGGATTTTAGCGACAGATTCAGGTCTTTTTTGATATTGGAGAAAGTGGTACTAGATTTTTTACTTTTTCCGCCTCCATTCATGGTGCCGTCAACTGCAAATACAAACTGGTTCATCCCGAAAATGGCCATTACAACCAGTGTTTTTCGAATGAATGAGAAGTATTTAAAATGATTAACAGGATTCATATATCACAAATATAATAAAATTTATTCCAGTATTGTCAACCGTTTGTCACAAACTTTAATATTGTATTAACGTTAATTCGTAAATATTGTTTGCTAAAATTGGCTGAATCCGTATAAAATGGTAACTTTCGATAACCTGTAAAACATGAGTCTACATCCATACCGCCAGGAACACGAAGACATACGGGAACTTCTCCTCCAATACGATAACCTCAAGTCGGGCCACAGTCATAGTTTTCTGAATGAAGAGTCTTTTGAGCGTATAATCGACCATTTTGATGATATGGATGAGCTTGGAAAGGCCATCGAGGCTGCTGAGATCAGCATCGAACAATACCCTTTTTCAGCAGCTTTATTGATTAAAAAGGCCGATTTGCTGATCGCTACCCGCAAATATGGGAAAGCGCTTGCCATTTTAGATCAGGCAGAAATACTCGATAGTACCGATATCGACATCTATATCCTTCGTACAGATGCCTACCTGGCCCTTGACCAACAGGAAAAGGCAGTTAAGCTGCTGGAAGAAGCTATTGACCAGTTTGAAGGAGAGGAAAGGCTGAACCTGTTGTTTGAATTGTCTGACGTTTACGATGATTATGAAGAGTTTGACAAGATATTTGATTGCCTGAAAATGATCCTGGAATACGATCCTAATAATGAAGAGGCTTTATATAAAATTTGTTTCTGGACCGATTTTACCGGCCGGAATGAAGAAAGTATCCGACTACATAAAGAAATAATTGACGAATATCCCTATAATGAACTGGCCTGGTTTAACCTGGCAGCAGCATTCCAGGGATTAAAGCTTTTTGAAAAATCCATCGATGCGTATAAGTATGCCCTGGTTATCAATGAGAAATTTGATTATGCATACCGTAATATGGCCGATGCCTATATCCGGCTAAGAAAATACAGGGATGCCATTGAGGCACTGGAGAAAGTAGTGGAACTGGCCCGGCCGGAAGATGTTATCTACGAGGCCATTGGCCATTGTTACGATAAACTCAGGAATTATGCGCAGGCAAGATTCTATTACCGCAAAGCTTCACACCTTAATCCGGAAGATTCCAAATTGCTCTTCAAAATTGCAGGTACATACTTAAACGAAAAAAACTGGGGCCAGTCGGTAAAATACCTCGAAATGGCTCTTAAAATCAGCCGTAACAACCCGGAGTTCAACCTGGCCATGGGCGAAGCCCTTATGAAACTGGATAGGACCAGGGAGGCGGTACATCATTTTACTACCGTTGTTCAATATCGTCCACGTAATTCGGCTGGATGGGAGGCTCTTATCCGTTGTTTGTATGAGGGCGGTTACTACGAGGAAGCAGAAAAACAGGCCCAGGTGGCCTTACAATCCACCGGGGGAAAGCCATTATTCTTTTTTTATCAAAGTGCGATTCTTTTTGCACTGGGTAAATCAAAAGAAGGGTTACTTGTACTGGAAAGTGCAATGGAAAAGTCGCCCCGGTTGCTTAAAAAAATGATGGATCTGAATCCGGCTATACTGCAGCATCAGCAGGTAGTTGACCTTGTTGCCCGCTTCAAAAGGAATAAATCTATCTGATAAAGTTAAAACGACTGAATTACGCTGAGGGTGTTCAGCCATTCTTTCTTATTTTTGCCGGAATTTAACCCTACAGCTACATGAATTTTAATCTTAGCCAGATCCCGGAACGTATTCGTAAGCCAAGGAAATCAGGCCTGACCATGATAATGGACAAAGGTCTCAGCCAGGAAGAAGTGCGGAATTTTATGAGTATTGCCCATCCCCATGTTGATATTGTTAAACTGGGTTTTGGAACCTCGTATGTAACACCAAACCTGCGGGAGAAAATTGAAGTTTACCGTTCTTACGACATACCGGTTTATTTTGGGGGAACTCTTTTTGAAGCTTTTCTAATCAGGAACCAATTCCAGGATTATATAGATGTATGTAAAGACTATGGCATCAATTATATGGAAGTAAGCGATGGCTCCATAACCATTCCACATGCCGAAAAATGCGGATATATTGAAAAACTGACCAAGTATGGTACGGTATTGAGTGAGGTGGGAAGTAAAGATGCAGCACATATCATTCCTCCTTATAAATGGATAGAACTGATGCGGGCCGAACTGGAATCAGGTTCTACCTATGTAATTGCAGAAGCCCGGGAAGCAGGAAATGTGGGTATATATCGTGGCAGTGGTGAGGTAAGGGAAGGGTTGGTTCAGGAAATCCTGACACAGATCCCCGGTGAAAAAATCATTTGGGAAGCTCCGCAAAAAGCTCAGCAACTTTATTTTATTGAACTTCTTGGTTGCAATGTCAACCTTGGCAATATCGCTCCTACTGAAATCCTGCCGCTTGAAACAATGCGTGTTGGATTAAGGGGTGATACCTTCCATCTTTTCCTGGATAAAGGGAATAATGCATGAACCGCTATGGACTGATTGGGTATCCGTTGAGCCACTCTTTTTCCGGCAGATATTTTGCGGAAAAATTTTTAAAGGAAGGGATCACTGATTGTATTTATGAACTTTTTCCGTTAGAAGATATAAATGCATTTCCACAACTGTGGGAAATCCATCAGGACTTGAAGGGTTTGAATGTAACCATCCCGTATAAGGAAAAAGTAATTCCTTTTCTTACCGAATTATCGGAAGTGGTAAGAAAAACCGGTGCATGTAATTGTATCAAAAAAACCAGCAAAGGGTTAACCGGTTACAATACCGATGTTACCGGTTTTGAAACCGTATTGTTGAGAAACCTGCAGCCCAGGCACAAGGCAGCATTAGTTTTGGGAACGGGTGGTGCGGCTAAGGCAGTAATATATGTCCTTGAAAAAAATGGTATTTCTTATCTGTCTGTTAGCCGTAATCCAGGTAAGGGCATGATTGCATATTCCGAGCTTGATCAAAGATTGATCAGTGAACATTTGCTGATCATCAATACAACACCATTGGGCATGTATCCGCATACCAATATGGCGCCTGAGTTTCCATACGAATCACTTACTCCGGATCACTTTTTATTTGATCTCATTTATAATCCTGCTAAAACATTGTTCCTTGAAAAGGGAGAGGCAAAAGGAGCTTTCATTCAGAACGGTGAGGATATGCTGACGATACAGGCAGAGGAGAGCTGGCGGATCTGGCAAACTAACAACTAAGCATACCCGATATTTAAATTATTCTTATTGGCCGCCAGTCCGAAAATACAGCTTTGAGTGGAATCTTCATTTTTCTGAATGTAGCATTTCTGCCATTTCAGCAATATCAAAGAAGTTGGTGCCGGAAGGGATAAATGTTGATTGTCCAACCTTTTCTTTCCATTCTGATAAAACCTTATTCCAGCGTTGGGTATCGGCCCTTTGTGATTTTGGAGACTGGCCGGTTTCGTGAAGAGTGTGGACCATATCGGCAAGTTTGTAGGAAACCCTTTTATATTCTCCATCAGGGCTATATACCAGTATATAATTTCCGTCTGAATAACTGACTTTATTGTTTGACCGAATATTTTTTTTTGCCGGCCTGCTTGTTGTTTTTTCAGTGGTGGATTTTGGTGGAGATGGTTGAACGTCTGTGAGGGTGGTTTCAGTTACCCTTTTTGATTTTTCTTGCAGGCCTGATTTATTCACAGGTGTTTCCGAAACCTGATCATTTGTTGTTTCTGATTTCTCAATCAGCATGCCTGCAATATTTCCTGATGTATCTTTTTTATCATCATCAACCAGGGGGCTGTCCTGAAAATTAAGTCCTGCTGCAAGGTCTTTTACACCTAGCTGGTCAGGTTTATTATTCATCAGAAAAACAAGAATGGAAATGAACAATCCGGTTCCGATAATGGCGGCAGCATAGGAAAGGGCTGTCCTGCGGAAATTATGGATGATGACTTGGGGTTTTTCTTCTTCTTTGGTCAACAGTGCCGAGGAAACTTTTTCCCAGATTTCCGGTGGGGGAGTTTCAGAAAACTGAAAAAGTGATTGCTTCACCTGGTATGGTTCTTCCTCCAATGTATTTTTTAACTCATCCCATACTTCGGGAGGAGGGAGTTCTTCATGTTGATATAGTTTCTTCTGCCACTGCATATCCTGAAAAGGCTAGGGCGCCTGGTTTTTTTGTTTGTTGATCAAATTTTGCAGAATGGCTTTGGCCCTGGCTAATTGCGATTTACTCGTACCCTCACTAATGCCCATCATTGCTGCAATCTCCCGATGTGTATATCCTTCCACAACATATAAATTGAACACGGTACGATATCCTGGCGACAGGGTTTGAATCAGTTTCACAAGGTCTTTTGTGGCCAGTTTATCAAATGCTGTCCATTCTTTATCCTGTACATTGTTTTCCTGTGATTCGGTTACCGGGTACAGATTGATTGCTTTACGGTAATGCTCAATAGCGGTGTTCACAAAGATCCTGCGCATCCATCCTTCAAACGACCCTTCACTTCGAAACCTCGCCAGGTTTCGAAAAACCTTAATGAATCCCTCCTGCAGGATATCCTGGGCATCTTCAACCTGCCCCGAATAACGCAAGCAGACGGCATACATTTTAGGTGAGTAAAGCCGGTACAAAGCTTCCTGCATTTTGGGGTTTCCCTCTATGCAACCCTGAATTAAGTCGGTTTCCGGTATGTTTTGGTTGCCTGTCTGGTTCATTCGATGCAAAAAAACTTATTAATAGCCGATAATCAATAGATTTTCTTCCTTATTGTATATTTTTTTGTAAAAACAGGATCAATTGATCCATTGCTTTACGTCTATGGCTGAAACGGCTTTTTTCGGCCGTATTCATTTCAGCAAAAGTTCTGCTTTCCCCTTCGGGAATGAAAACCGGGTCGTAACCAAAACCACCAGCGCCTGCTGGGGTGTTGGTAATTTCTCCGGGACATATTCCGGTGAAAACGTATTCCTGGCCATCAAGTATCAATGAAATGACTGTACGGAATCTGGCTTTTCTGTTTTTGTTTCCTTCGAGTTTATGCAGGAGTTTCTCTATATTTCTTTGGGGATCATTCAATTCCCCGGCATAGCGGGCAGATTTTACACCCGGTTCTCCATTAAGGGCTTCAACTTCCAGGCCTGTATCTTCACTGAAACAATTGGAATTTGTAAGCTTATGAATTGTCATTGATTTTTCCCGGGCATTTTCTTCCAGGGTATCATGCGGTTCAGGGATATCAATGTCTATCCCTGCTTCGCGCAGTGTAATGATTTGAAAAAGGTTCCCCAGCACATGCCTTACTTCTTCAACTTTATGCTCGTTATTGGTAGCAAAAACAAGTTTTTCCATCATCTCAGGATAAAAAGATTTTTTTTAAGCCGGCCCATAATTTCATCTTGATTGTTTTGTCCAACTGCAGTTCATTTAAAGTAGGGGCACTTAAAAAGCGGATTTCTTTAAATGCCTGAACCTGGTAATCAGGAAAATGGACGGGCAGGCTTATGGCAGATTGCGGAACGCCGAAAAGCAGCATTACGGCAGGTTTAAAAGATTCGATAAGCCCTTGGTATTGAGTATCCTTTGTTACAGCCATATTAAAAATTGAAACATCATTCAGGCTTAGGTTGCAGGCCTGTAAAACGGTCAGCAGGAAGGTCAGGTCCGTATCAGTTATAACCAGTTCGCCGGGATAGTTAACAAGGATGAGTACCTGTTTTTGATTATTTCCCAGAACATTGGCATGTATATCTTTTGTTTTATCAGGGATTTTCTGAATCTCATTTAATTCAACCAGCGATTCTTTATATAAATCCTTCAGCAGGAAGCCCGGTAGGTGAAATTGTTCAAAATTCATCGGTATGATATGCTTATTGAATATGAATTAGGGTTAAGGTTATTCCTTTTTTTGTTTCTTTGTATTAAATGCATAGCAAATGACTGACGTATCTGACATGAAGATTACACGGGTTGAAAGATCAAAACTACAGGATATCAACCTCGATCACCTGCCTTTTGGAAAATATTTTTCCGATCATATGCTCGAAGCGGATTACGAAAACGGTGAATGGAAAAATGTGCAGATAAGACCTTATCAGCCATTAATGCTTGAGCCATCCCTGGCTGCTTTGCACTACGGGCAGGCTATTTTTGAAGGAATAAAGGCCTATGTTGACCAGGATGGAAATCCGGCGATATTCAGGCCTATTGAAAATTTCAAGCGGTTTAATATTTCGGCGGAACGGATGCAGATGCCTGCTGTTCCCGAAGAAATTTTCATGGAGGGTATGCGTCAGCTTATTCTTATTGATAAGGACTGGATTCCGGCCATCCATGACCATTCATTATATATACGTCCTTTTATGTTTTCCAGTGATCATATCATTGGGGTAAAGCCATCGGAGTCTTATAAGTTTATGATCATATTAAGTCCAACAGGCCCTTATTATATAGCCCCGATGCGGATTTATGTAGAAGAAAAATTTGTACGGGCTGCTCCCGGCGGAGTTGGCTATGCAAAAGCTGCAGGTAATTATGGAGCGGCCATGTATGCTACGGCCCAGGCTAAAAAGCAGGGATATGACCAGGTTTTATGGACCGATGCCGTTGAACATAAATATGTTCAGGAGATCGGCACTATGAATGTGTTTTTTATTATAGGGAATAAAGCGATTACACCTGACCTTTCCTCCGGTACCATTTTGGCCGGTATAACCCGCGACAGTGCTATTACCATGCTTAAGGAAGCAGGATTAACCGTGGAAGAAAGGCCGATTTCCATGGATGAAGTGGCAGAAGCATATGATCGTGGTGAACTTACAGAAGTTTTCGGAACAGGTACAGCGGCGACTGTTTCTTTGATCAAAGAGCTGAAGTTTAAAGAAAAAGTGATGTATTTTGATACAAATAGCAATCCCATATCTAGTGCCTTAAAGAATACCATGGCTGATCTTAAGGAAGGTAAGATACCAGATACCCATGGTTGGCTCTATAAAATATAGGCTTAAAGTACAGTTTTAGGGATATCAAGATTATGGGGAAAGAAATTTTCTAAAATTCTGTGCATTTTTAGGGTCTCCTTTTTGCTAATTACTTTTTTACCCCTACCTTTGCCGTCCCGTTAAAATAAGGGTAGAATGCCAACTATTCAGCAACTAGTAAGAAAGGGAAGAGAGATCATCAGAGCCAAGAGCAAATCAAGGGCTTTGGATGCATGCCCGCAGCGCAGGGGTGTTTGTACCCGTGTGTATACCACAACACCTAAAAAGCCAAACTCAGCCCTTAGAAAAGTGGCAAAAGTAAGGTTGACCAATAAAGTGGAAGTGATCGCGTATATTCCAGGTGAAGGTCATAACCTCCAGGAGCACTCAATTGTATTGATCCGTGGAGGAAGGGTTAAAGATCTGCCAGGTGTACGTTACCATATTGTTCGGGGAAGCCTGGACACTGCCGGTGTAAAGGACAGGAAGAAGAGCCGTTCCAAGTATGGTACAAAACGTGATAAAAAGGGTGCAGCCAAAAAGTAAATTAACATACCAGAAATTCTAAATAATGAGGAAAGCAAGAGCAAAAAAATTACCCCTGGCACCAGACCCCAAATTCAATGATGTACTGGTGAGTCGCTTCGTGAATAATCTCATGTGGCAGGGTAAAAAAGGAGCTTCTCTGACAATTTTCTACGATGCCGTTGAAAGGGTAGCCAAACAAACTGGTGAGAACGGTTATGAGGTTTGGAAAAAAGCTTTATCTAATGTAACCCCGGGTGTTGAAGTTCGCAGCCGTCGTATTGGTGGTGCTACCTTCCAGATTCCGTCAGAGGTTCGTCCTGATCGTAAGACATCACTTAGCATCAAGTGGCTGATCCGTTTTGCCCGTGAGAGAAACGGACGTAACATGGCTGATAAGCTGGCAAATGAAATTGTAGCTGCAAGCAAGGGTGAAGGCGGAGCATTTAAAAAGAAAGAAGATACCCATCGTATGGCGGAGGCTAACAAGGCTTTTGCTCACTTCAGGGTATAATTATAAGATTTCAAATTATAAAAGCCGGTTGGATTTTTTCCAATCGGCTTTTCTTTTATACACATTGATAATCAGAATTTTAAACAGGTTACTTGAATTACTAATAGAAATCAATGGGTTTTGGAAAGTGGGGGTACTTTTGGAAAGTGGGAGTACTTTTGGAAAGTGGGGGTACTTTTGGAAAGTTCGGGACTTTCCAGCTTTTTTAGCTATTTACATTTTGTGGATTTCTTTAACACATTTTAGGCAAATCAATTATGGGCTTCAAACATCTAAGTTTGGTTACCAGTTTGTATTTAATATAAAGCAATTAATCGTTTTTTCCCACAACTGACAGTTTATGGTTTTTTCTTTTTACCTTTGCACCCTCAAAATGGACGAGGTAGAGCTATTCTATTTGAATGACTGAAAATCAGTTAGTTAGCAGCAGGATTTAAGGAGATTATCTGAACGGTACAATTTTCGGCAAACTAAACCGGTCTTAAGAGCCGGAGTAAATATAAAAATTATCAATAACTATAGTCATGGCAGACTTAAAATTTCAGAGAAACTTTGGTATTGCGGCGCATATCGACGCCGGTAAAACAACCTGTACAGAACGTATTCTTTATTATACAGGCGTGTCCCACAAAATCGGTGAAGTACACGATGGTGCAGCAACAACTGACTGGATGGAACAGGAAAAAGAGCGTGGTATTACCATTACCTCTGCAGCAGTAACCTGTTTTTGGAATTTCCCAACAAACCAGGGAGAGTCTGTAGCAGATACAAAAAAATACAAGTTCAACATTATTGATACTCCGGGCCACGTGGATTTTACCGTTGAAGTTGAGCGTTCCATGCGTGTTCTGGACGGTCTGGTAGCGTTGTTTTCTGCAGTTGATGGTGTTGAGCCACAGTCAGAAACAGTATGGCGCCAGGCCAACAGGTACAATGTACCCCGTCTCGGTTTCGTAAATAAGATGGACCGTGCCGGTGCAGATTTCCTGAATGTGGTAAAACAGGTTCGTGAAATGCTGGGTGCAAAATCTATTCCACTTCAATTACCGATAGGTGCGGAAGATAATTTCAAAGGAATCGTTGACCTGATCACCATGAAAGGTATCATTTGGAAAGAACAGACCCAGGGAATGACCTATGAAGAAATTGAGATCCCGGCTGAGTTGAAAGAAGAGGCTGATTACTGGAGGGGACAATTGATTGAAGCAGTAGCTGAGTATGACGATACCCTGATGGAGAAATTCTTTGAGGATCCAAATTCCATCAGTGAAATGGAGATTCATGATGCTGTACGTAAAGCAACCATTGATATGTCGATCGTACCAATGCTTTGCGGTTCTGCTTTTAAAAACAAAGGCGTACAAACCTTGCTTGACTGCGTTGTTCGTTACCTGCCAAGTCCGCTTGATGTTGAAGGCATCAAAGGCATTAATCCTGAAACAGGAGAGGAGATCATGCGTCAGCCAGATTCAAAACAACCTTTTGCAGCATTGGCTTTCAAGATCATGACTGATCCTTTTGTTGGCCGATTGGCTTTCTTCCGTTGTTACAGCGGCAAACTGGATGCAGGTTCTTATGTAAAGAATATGCGCAGCGGAAAGAATGAGCGGATCAGCCGTATCATGCAGATGCATGCCAACAAGCAGAATCCTATTGAATTTATTGAAGCAGGAGATATTGGTGCAGCGGTTGGTTTCAAAGAGATCAAGACCGGTGATACCCTGTGTGATGAGAACCATCCGATCGTATTGGAAAACATGTTTATTCCGGAACCCGTTATCTCCATTGCAGTTGAGCCAAAGGCCCAGGCTGATGTAGATAAAATGGGTATGGCTATATCGAAACTGGTTGAAGAAGATCCAACTTTACGTGTAAGAACTGACGAAGAAACCGGACAAACTATCCTTAGTGGTATGGGTGAATTACACCTGGAGATCATTGTTGACCGTATGAAGCGTGAGTTTAAAGTTGAAGTTAACCAGGGTGCGCCGATGGTTGCTTATAAAGAAGCTTTCCAGGCTACTATAGAACATAGGGAAACTTTGAAAAAGCAAACCGGTGGTCGTGGTAAGTTCGCGGACATTGTATTTTCATTTGGCCCAGCTGATGAAGAATGGCTGAAAGAAAACCCCGGAAAACAAATGCAGTTTGTGAATGATATTTTCGGTGGATCTATTCCCCGTGAATTCATCCCTGCAATTCAGAAAGGCTTTGAAACATCCATGGGTAATGGTGTTTTGGCTAACTACCCTGTTGAACACATGAAAGTGCGTATCTACGATGGTAGTTTCCACCAGGTTGACTCTGATTCTATGTCATTTGAATTGTGTGCAAAAAGTGGATTCCGTGAAGCAGCCCGTAAGGCGAAGCCGGTATTGCTCGAGCCGATTATGAAAGTGGAAGTAATCACACCTGAACAATACATGGGTGATGTAACCGGTGATCTGAACCGCAGAAGGGGCATGTTGGAAGGTATGGACAGTCGTGCCGGTGCCCAGGTGATCAAGGCCAAAGTGCCGCTGAGTGAAATGTTTGGATATGTTACACAATTGAGGTCATTATCTTCAGGCCGTGCAACTTCCACTATGGAATTCAGTCATTATTCACCCGCTCCTAACGGAATTGCGGAAGAAGTGATCGCCAAGGTCAAAGGGAAAGTAAATGCTTAATTGCTGATATTTTTATAAGGAAACCCCGCAATCGCGGGGTTTCCTTTTTACAGGGCCTTAGTCTTTTAAAAAATGTTCATTTGCTAAATAACCTGAATGGTTCATAAATTGAAAAATATTCAATATTTATATCAAAAATGACTTTCTAAATAGAATATTGTTAATACAGGAAACATAAATCCAATTTAATGCTCTATTTGTTGAATGGTCTTCAGTTGCGTAAAATATTGAAAAATCTCCATCAAATCTTTTGCTTGTATTGTTTAAGCCCTTACCTTTGCACTCCCATTGAAAAGTGGGTCATATAATATGTCGCAGAGAATCAGAATAAAACTACAGTCTTACGACCATAACCTGGTGGATAAATCCGCAGAGAAAATCGTTAAAACCGTACGCAGCACAGGTGCTGTAGTTACTGGTCCTATTCCTTTGCCGACCAGAAAGAAGATCTTTACCGTGTTGAAATCACCACACGTAAACAAGAAAGCGCGTGAGCAGTTCCAATTATGTACGCACAAGCGTTTGTTGGATATCTACACGTCGTCTTCACGTACAGTGGATGCGCTGAGCAAGCTTGATCTGCCCAGTGGTGTTGATGTAGAGATCAAAGCATGATTATAATCTGATTGCCAAAGGGTAATCGGAAAAAAATAAGTTCTTTTTAATCATCTCCCAATTTTCCCTTAAAACAGGAAGAAGTAGGAGCGCTGATAGTCTAACAAATAAATCCCGCTAATGCGGGAGTTAAATATGAACAAGCCCTTCGAGGTTTGTTTACTGTTGGTACTTCCATCGTCCGCCGAAACGAAAGTAAAGGCGGATATCCCGAAAGGATATTGAAGGCAGGCTGATGGCGGTGTAAAATCCGCCTACGCTCAGGCTTCGGCGGTCAAAGGAAAAGGTCAACGGCAAACTGGGATTGAAGTTGAGGTTATCCTTACCCTCACTGTCCTCATAACCGAAAGGGGTATAAAAATTATACAATGAAAGGTATTATCGGAAAGAAAATCGGGATGACCAGCATCTTCAGTCCTGATGGC